>Ga0257126_1003114_pt1 | contig 10583 bp, 1 predicted proteins | sample SI060_120mmetaG_FD_190151 | JGI IMG/M metagenome (GOLD analysis project Ga0257126, IMG submission 190151) | Marine microbial communities from Saanich Inlet, British Columbia, Canada - SI060_120m | ecosystem: Environmental > Aquatic > Marine > Inlet | place: Canada: British Columbia | collected... | reverse complement strand
CCTCCTGGGCCATCAACGCAAGTCTGCCGAGCGGACTGACCTTCAGCACCACCAACGGCAGCATCTACGGCACACCGACCGAACTGTGGACACAAACATCCTACATGGTTTGGGCCAACAACAGCGGCGGCTCAAGCGTGGCCTATCTCAACATCACCGTCGTGGACGAGCTGCCGACGCTTTCCTATTCTCCAGAGAATTTGACGCTCACGAAGGGACAATCGAGCACCGATTTGCCACTGAGTGCAACACTGACGGGCTCGGGTACGATCACCTCATGGGCCATCAGTCCAGCACTGCCAAGCGGTCTATCCTTTGGTACGAGCAATGGAACGATTTGGGGAACGCCAACTTCCTTAATGTCACTCAAGACGTTCACGATTTGGGCCAACAACAGCGGAGGCTGGTCTTCAGCCACAGTCAATATCACTGTGAACGATGAGGCGCCAGATATCTCCTATTCACCAGATTGGTTTGAATTAACCAAAGATGTTGCAATGTCACCAACCGCGATTCCAACCAATGCAGGCGGTGCAATACCGGCGACCATTCTCGACTCGACTGGTGATATCGGTATTGGTAATTCAATAGCGATTGATTCAAATGGATACAAGCATATTTCTTACATCGACTATACTACTGCAGGAGGGGAACTACTCAAATATACTACTGACGTCAGTGGTTCATGGGTAACAGTCACCCTTAATTCGTCGAGCTATAATCATCCTTTGTCATCGATTGCTATTGACTCTGATGGTGTTTTACATATAGCATATATTGGAGAATTTAATAATCTGAAATATGCCACATGTTCATCTTCATGCGCATCCTCCTCCTCTTGGACTTACGTAGAAATAGACAACGCGGGGGATTACACGCAAGACCCATTTATCGCAATCGATTCCAATAATACGCTGCATGTTTCATACCATCCTCATTGGGTTACCAACGGCTCAGGCACCCTCAAGTATGCTACTTGTTCTGCTTCTTGTACAACAGCATCTTCTTGGTCTAACATTACAGTTGACAATGCGACCAACACCGGTTACCTCAGTGAAATTGCCTTTGACTCTAATGATGGAATTCACATGTATTACCATGGGAGGCACGCATGGGATAATAAGGGCGATTACTATGCTACATGTACCTCTTCATGCACATCAACGTCATCATGGGCCACGAAGGTAATCGGAAACGGTTTTGCTGGGGGGGGTTCAATAGTTCTTGATTCCAACGATGTGGTATACATCGCAATTATCTATTATTTGGGTGGCAGTGATGTAAACAAAGGACTTCAGATGAGGTCGTGTTCATCTTCATGCATAACCTCCTCTTGGACGGTTAGTTATATCGATGTCAGTCCCTATCACAGCTATATGCATATGGGCAGTGTTTCTATGGGTATCGATTCCAATGATGGACTGCACATTGCCTACAGAAACCGCATCTTCAACGAAGGAACCGCCGACTACACATATTGCTCTTCTTCATGCACATCATCATCATCGTGGTCCCACACTAGGATCGACAATACTGTTGAAGTCCACACCATTTCCTTAGCCGTTAGTCCAAACGATGTTGTTCATATTGCCTATTATGAAACTACGAATGACAACCTTAGGTATGTATCAGTTGATTCCTCAGCGGATATGTATGGGTATTCAGTGAGTCCAGACCTGCCAGCAGGATTGAGTTTGGACATCGCAACTGGTGAGATTTATGGAACGCCAACGGCCATTACAGCCAATGCAACCTATACGATTACGGCGCGCAACTCTGGTGGTACAAACACGACGACAGTAACGATTGTTGTCAATGACGAAATCCCGTCACTCTATTACTCGCCGGATGAATTTAACTTCACTAAAGGCGTTACGATTTCCTCAACTATACTTCCAACAAATACCGGTGGTACACCAACTTCATACACTATTTCACCAAATTTACTCAATATATTCCACTTCAATAACAATAACGGTATGATTGGAGGAACGCCAAGTATTACACTAGCCAGAACACAATTTATGATTACGGCAACAAATTCTGGCGGCTCCTCGGTTGCTTACATCAATGTCACAATTAATGATGCTGTACCAACATTATCCTATCCAAGTAGCCCGTATACCATTGTTCGTGGTTATGACATGACTGATATTACGCCAACAACTGGTGGTGGCCCAGTTTCAACTTGGGAGATTTCTCCATCTTTGCCAAGTGGCCTATCGTTCACTAATGGTGTAATCAGTGGTAAGCCATTTGCTAACCAATCAACCGTAACATACACAGTTTACGCAAACAACTCGGGTGGTTTTGTCTCAGCAACCTTTGACCTAACAATCAATGAACCAACTCCAAACATTGATTACAATCCCGATAATTACACACTTACCAATAATTCTGCAATCCGTATTGATCCGATTCTCCAAGCAAATCCACCAAGCGCAGTTGCTGCAATTACCTATTCAGGAACTGCCGCGCCGAATATGTGTTTGATTCAGATGGGTGATTTAATCTTCTACCAAGGTAATGACCCTGCGCACGGTAGAGAATTGTGGGCCTTCAATCACACTCTCTCTGTTTCAGTCAACAATCCATATATGGTCAAAGACATAAATTCTGGAGTTAATGATGGCATATCAGGAGACTGTGATGAAATGCTGGTGGTTAATGGCACTCTATTCTTTAGAGGTAATGACGGTTCAAACGGTGTTGAGTTATGGAAGAGCGACGGGACCTCTTCTGGTACGGTTATGGTGAAAGACCTCAGTTCGGGTTCATCCAATCCCAGTGACTTTACTTCAATCAATGACAAACTCTTCTTCACTACCAGTGCTTCATCTCAGTATCGCAGATGGGTTTCAGATGGAACAAACGCAGGAACCTATCAAGTAGGCTCAACAACAACGAATCCAAACAGCAATTTCTATCCTAGAATAGAGTATAACGGCTCAATTTACGGTCAAGGTTATGATGGTAATAGAGTACTCTTCTCACTAAATGACACGACATATGAAAGGGTAGCAGACATCGGTGGTGGACATAATAATCCACGTTCTTTGACTATTTACAATGGCTGGCTGTATTTCTTAACTTACTCTTCAGCAGCAGGAATAGGTTGCTTATACCGAACTAATGGAACAGAAAGTGGCACTTCGATGTTTGTCTGCGATACTCCACAATACTCAAACTCTGAAATAGAAATGGCGGTATTCAATGATGAATTATATTTCATAAGAGATTCTTCAGGCCACGGCGATGAGTTATGGAAGACTGACGGTACGCTAAGTGGTACTGTGATGGTGAAAGATATTGTCCCCGGCTCGGCATCCGGATTCTGTAGCAATCCTTTATCATGGTGCCAAGGAGGATTTAGATTCCATGCTACTGAGAATTATTTGTTGTTTGATGTAGATTCAGATGGGGACGGCAAACTTGAGTTATGGAAGACAGATGGTACTTCTAGTGGCACTTCAATATTAAAAGAAATCTCATTACCTAGCGCAGATTTACTTCATTATCATCTAGTTGGTGAAATAGTATACTTCAGAGCCAGCCAACATGGTTCCAGTGATTATGAGTTATGGAGTACCGATGGTACACCTTCGGGTACAGTGAGAGCAGAAGATATCCGCGTCGGCGAAACGGGCTCTTCACCAAGAGACATGATGGATGTTGATGGAACACTATATTTCATAGCTTACAATGGTTCGAGTTATACACTATACAATGTCAATAATGCCGCGAATGGTATCATAGGCGCGCCAACCACATGGTCAATTTCCCCGCCGACTCTACCAAGCGGTCTAAATTTCAATAATGGAGTAATCAGCGGAACACCGACAGCCTTGCAGTTAACACCAATAATGTACACAATTACTGCAACTAATGCTAATGGCTCATCCTCAACCACGATCAACCTCACAATAATTGATGCAGCACCTGGAGCTTTCTCATACTCTCCAGAAAATATGACTCTAACCAAAGACCAGTTAATGACTCCAAATACAGTTTCACCAGGTGGAGGAACAGTAACTTCATGGGAGATTTCACCGGATGTGCCTGCTGGACTAACCTTTGAATCCAGCAACGGAACTATTTGGGGTACCCCAACGGTCTTGCAGACAACGGCAGTTATCTACACGATTTGGGCCAACAACAGCGGCGGTTCAGTCAATGCAACAGTTAACATCACTGTGAACGATGAAGCGCCGGACATCTCCTATTCTCCAGACTGGTTTGTTCAGACCAATAATACGGCTGTGTCACCAACAGCAACACCAACCAACTCTGGCGGAGCGATTCCATCGGGCATCATCGACTCATCAGCATACGTCGGTCAAGAGTCATCGATAGTTGTTGATTCAAACGGTTTTACCCACATTGCGCATTATGATGCAACGAACGCCGCCCTCAAATACACCACTGACAAAAACGGTACTTGGGTTTCAACCACCGTTGACGCTACAGGGTTTGTTGGCAAGTACCCTTCAATAGCACTTGATTCGAATGGTAAAGTGCACATTTCTTACTTTGACCAAACCAATAACGACCTCAAATTTGCCACTGATTCGAGTGGAGCATGGGTAATCTCCTCCATTGTAACCTCAAATGATGTTGGTAAGTATTCTTCAATAGCGATTGATTCAAACGATAAAGTCCACATCTCTTACTATGACGAATCTTATGGCTACCTCAAATATGTAACAAACAAGACAGGTGTATGGGTCGTTTCAACTGTTGACTCAACCGGAAATGTAGGCTTTTACACCTCGATTGGTATAGATTCTAGCGGCCACTTGCATATTTCATACGGTTCTACTGGAGGTTTGAAATATGCTACAAATAAGACCGGTAGTTGGGGCTATTCTGTTATCGATTCAACCAGCAACAGTGGATATCATAATTCCATTGGTGTTGATTCAAATGATAAAATACATATCTCTCATTATGACCTAAATCAAAAGGATTTACGATACTCAACTGACAAGAGTGGGTCTTGGGTCCATACGATTATTGATTCATCAGGAAGTGTGGGTTTCGATACATCATTAGCACTTGATTCTAATCAAAAGTTACACATTTCATACTATGACTCCACCGAAGATTCGTTACTATATGCGACCGATAAGACCGGTTCTTGGGTCATTTCTATTCTTGATGAAAACGGTCAAGATGGTTCAATTGCAGTTGATTCAAGTGGACGAGTTCATGTATCGTATTATGATGATACAGTTGACAATCTTGCGTATGCAACACTCGATAGTGCGTCGAATATCTTAGGATATTCCATTTCACCCGGTTTGCCTGCTGGACTCACTCTTAACATCGGTACTGGTGAGATTTTAGGCACGGCAACTGAACTTTCCTCAAACACGACCTACACAATAACAGCTCGGAACTCAGGTGGAACCGATTCTGCAACAGTAACCATTGTGGTCGATGACCAAGTTCCAACGATTGCTTATTCGCCGAATGATTTGAGCATGACCAACAATACGGCAAGCATTGATCTTCCGCTTTCGCCAACCATCACTGGTTCTGGCGAGATAGTTACCTGGGCCATCAGTCCATCAGAACCAAGCGGTTTGTCCTTTGATACTTCAACCGGAATTCTCAGTGGGACGCCAATCCAACTGCTCACACGTACAATGTACACCATTACTGGAACGAATTCCGGTGGAACAGCAACGGCGTACATCAACATCACAATTGTCGACGAAGTTCCAACGATTGCTTATTCGCCGAATGATTTGAGCATGACCAATAATACGGTTAGTGCTGACTTACCACTTACGCCAACTAAAACCGGTTTTGGAGCAATCATTTCTTGGGAATTAAACAACACTAACTTGCCATCAGGAATCTCGTTTGGTTCTAACAACGGAACGTTCTTTGGAACTCCAACTGAACTTTGGACAACAACAGCCTACAAGGTTTGGGCTAACAATACTGGTGGAACCGCGATTGCTTATCTCAACATCACTGTGAACGACCAAGTTCCAACCGGCTTCACTTATATCCCAGATGATTTACAATTGTCCAATAATACATTGAGTTTTGATTTGCCACTTGTTCCACAACTAACCGGACCTGGTGAGATACTCACATGGGAAATCAATGCAAGCTTACCAAGTGGCATATTGTTCGGTTCCAACAACGGAACATTCTACGGAACTCCAACAGAATTGTGGTCAACTACTGCTTACAAGGTTTGGGCCAATAACAGTGGTGGCTCAGTTGAGGGATACGTCAATATTACAGTGGTTGATGAAGTTCCTACCTTGATTTATTCTCCAAATGTTATTGGTTTGACCAATAATACTGCAAGTACGGACTTGCCATTGACGCCAACAATAACCGGTTCTGGAATTATCACTTCTTGGGAAATAGATGGAATATTACCAAATGGTATATTGTTTGGAGCGAATAACGGAACATTCTATGGTATTCCAACTGAACTTTGGCCAACAAATTCCTATACCGTATGGGCTAATAATACTGGAGGCTATACAACTACAACGGTTAGCATCACAGTAGTTGATGAGATTCCTACCTCAATCAACTATCCAGTAATCAATCTCAATTTGACCAATAATACCGCAAGTCCAGACTTGCCTATGATTCCACAAATCACCGGTCCAGGCTCAATACTCTCATGGGAGATTAGCGGCGGCTTGCCACAAGGTCTGACCTTTGACAGTAACACTGGGGAGATTTCAGGTATTCCAACCGAGTTGTGGCCAACAACTGGTTACACGGTATGGGCTAACAATAGTGGCGGTTCAGTGGAGATTGAATTCAATATTACCGTAGTTGATCAGATACCAACAGACTTCTCATATTCTCCAGAGAACCTGACTTTATCCAATAATACTGCAAGCCCAGACTTACCTCTAGCTCCACAATTAACCGGTCCAGGTGAGATAGTCGCATGGGAGATTAATGCAACCTTGCCAACAGGTCTGATGTTTGGCAATAATAATGGAACAATATGGGGTATTCCAACAGTGCTTCAATTGACTCCAATGCCTTACACAATTTGGGCCAATAATACTGGCGGTTCAATTTCAGCAACAATCAATATTACAATTCTTGAAGTTGCACCGACTCTAGAGTATACTCCTGATGATTACAACTTCACACGTAGTGTAATCATTAGTGACATTACACCAACTTACACGCCACTGAACTTAATTGATAGTTGGGAAATTAGTCCTGACTTGCCGCTTGGTTTGTCCTTCAACAATGGCGTGATTAGCGGCACTCCTACTGTTAATTCAACAAAGATTGAGTATACTGTTTGGGCTAACAATTCTGGCGGTAGTGTATCTGCAACATTCAATATTACCATTGTTGAACCAGTCGGTTCTTTCGCTTATCTGCCGGCTTACTATAATTTGACGCGTGGTCAAGGAATTAGCCCGATTCTTCCAAACTATAATGGTGGAGCAATCGAGAATTGGAGTATACATCCAGACTTGCCAATCGGTCTAACGTTCGATAATGGAACAATTTCTGGAGCTCCAATAGTTAACTCGACTGAAGTCAATTATACAGTTTATGCAAATAACTCGGGCGGTTCAGCAACGGCCTTTATCAGTATCACAATCAACGAACCAGTTGCCTCAATTCACTATAATCCAAATGAGCGTAATGAAACTCGAACCATCAGTATGACACCATGGTTCCCACAAGTCACTGGTGGTGAGGTAGAAACGTGGGAGATTTATCCTGACTTACCACTGGGACTGACCTTTGTTGATGGAGTGATTTCAGGTACTGCGACAGTCAACTCAACTAGGACTAATTACACCGTTTGGGCTAATAATTCAGGTGGTTCTGCTTCAACAATGATCAATCTAACAGTAGTTGAGCCTATAGTGCAATTATCTTATCCAAACTATGAATTAATCTCGATTAGAAATGTTACAATGCCGGCACTAATCCCTCAATTAACCGGCGGAAATGCTGAAACTTGGGAAATTTATCCAGACTTACCTAGTGGCATCAACTTTACAGATGGCATGATTTGGGGAACTCCGCTAGTTAACTCAACTAGAACTATGTACACAATTTGGGCTAACAATACAGGTGGCTCAACCAATATCAGTCTCAACATAACTATCCTTGAGCCAAGTGCAAATATTGTCTACGACCCTGTAAATTTGATTTTGACTAGAGGCGAGACCATGGAGCCTGCAGTGCCTGAGGTTGATGGTGGTGCGATTGAGAATTGGAGTATCCATCCGGAGTTACCTGAAGGGTTGAACTTTGACAATGGAACAATTTCTGGTACGCCTACGGTAAATATGACAATTTCAAACTTCCTAATTTACGGTAATAATAGCGGTGGCTCTTCAGTTGTTGGAATCAGTATAACAATTCTTGAACCAGAACCAACTATCACCTATCAAACCGATTCTCTAATCTTAACTAGAGGAGAATCTTCTTCACAACTTCCGTTGTATGCTATATTTGGTGGAGGGGAAATTTCCTCATTCACAGTAGAGCCAGAATTGCCAGATGGTCTAAACTTCACCAATGGTACAATCTTTGGTATACCAACAGTCAATTCAACTATTGTACAATACAACATTACGGCTATCAATAATGGTGGAAGTGATTACTTCTTACTCAACATAACTATCCTTGAGCCAGTAGCAATTCTACTCGCAGATCCAAATTACTACGAGTTAACCCGTGGAGAAGACGAGATGAATTTGACGCTCAATAACACAGGTGGAATGGTCGAGACTTGGGCTGTTTATCCTGACCTTCCAGATGGACTAATCTTTGGTAATGGTACAATTACTGGTATTCCAACTGTCAATTCCTCATTGACAACATACAAGATATTCGCTAATAATTCTGGTGGCTCGACAAATATTTCAGTTTACATCAAGATATTTGAGCCAGTGGCAAATATATCTTACCAAACTACTACATTCACCTTGATAAACGGTCAAGATTCGCTGTTTATCTCCCCAGAGATTCTTGGTGGTAACCCAGAGACTTGGGAGTTTGAGCCAGAACTACCAGAAGGAATAATATTCTCTAATGGAGTATTTTCAGGTATTCCAAGAGAAAATATGACAACTACAATATTTACGATATGGGCTAATAATTCAGGTGGTTCATCATCTGCAACAATCGACCTAACTATCGATCAGCCATTCTATGTCGCTCGTTATCCAGTGACACTACTTGTACTGAATGCTAGTGAAAATATGGAAGTTCTTGAACCGATTTATTACTTTGATGAAGACCAAGAGCCTACTTGGACTATTACTCCAAACCTACCAAATGGATTGTCATTTGTAGATGGGGCGATTTCTGGTGTTCCAACTCAAGCACAGAATCTATCAACATATACGGTGACTGTATCAGGAGAGATGTCTCCGATAACGTTCTTGTTAATGATTGAAATCTTAGAAGAATATACTGAACCAATAGTCTATCCAGCTGATAATAGCAATAATGCTTCAGGTGAAATCCCTACTGACCTCGAACCTATTCCTGAAGAAGAGCCGAGAAATATAGCATATTGGTTATTCCCAATATTCCTGATTTTCTGTCTTTGGTTATTCGCAATGATTTACAATTTAAGAAATAAGAATGATGAAGACGACCTTACTTCATAGTCTTTGACGATGTATGGAAATGAACATAAAGTGTAAACATCCAACCGTAAATGATAGAGACTAAGTACCCATAGGATTGGCATAGGAGGAAGTAAAAATGTGGACTATGGACGAGTTCAAAAAAGATAGAGATAAGCAAATTCTGGCTTTCGGTATTGTGTTTTTCCTTCTTGCCTTCCCACTATATTTCAACACCACCTCGGGAGATGTTTCAGGTAGTACCTTTGGCGGTATGGATTTTTACGAAGTCAGCGGTGATATGACCTATGTTGAACTTGACAGTGGAATGGAATATGTTGCCAGTGGAGATACTTGGACAATTGACGATTTAAGCACCGATTCCATCGATGGCGCTGATGATATGAATATCGTTGGAGTACTGGTTACTCTCTCATACGGTGAAGACGAAACAACTAGTGGACCTTGCATACCTGGGACTGCTGGCCAAGCCGCTGCTGATACAATCGGTGGAACTGTAATGCATGGCGCATACAATGCTTCTGCAAGTGGCACTAATGAAAACCCATCGCATACGGTCGAATCCCTATGGTTCAATGATTCAATGGTTGACTCAATATTGTTTTTATCAGAGTCTGAAATCATTGAAGGTGTTGATGCTGATGGAGCAGGACTTGGCGCATATTCGTTGGACATAACCGTTGATGCAGAAGCAGGAAATACTGCGGGTAATGCATTAAATCCATGCGACAGGGAAGATAACGGCGAAGAAGTATCTTACAAGATAGAACTGATCGTTTATGATTACACTATCACATCGGTTCTAGAACCACTTTTTGAATAGAATCATTCTTCTGATTCATTTTCTTTTGTTCTATTACAGGTATCTGCTTGACATGGTTTATGTGGTTCAGCATTACTTGTTGTAGCAAGAAGAGGAGACATTTGGTCAAATGCTTCTAGTAGACTTGGTCCACTTGCAAG
>Ga0257126_1003112_pt1 | contig 10586 bp, 8 predicted proteins | sample SI060_120mmetaG_FD_190151 | JGI IMG/M metagenome (GOLD analysis project Ga0257126, IMG submission 190151) | Marine microbial communities from Saanich Inlet, British Columbia, Canada - SI060_120m | ecosystem: Environmental > Aquatic > Marine > Inlet | place: Canada: British Columbia | collected... | reverse complement strand
GCAAACATTGACGGACAGCTTGTTATCTTTAATGACGGTAGTAACGCAGATAATATTGTAATTGCAGAAGGAACAGGTCTACTAGCTGAGGTTGGTATTACTGCAGGCACATACTTTATTCCAGAACTAGTAATTGATCCTCATACATCAGTTCCACAGTGGAAAACAGCATCAGCTAAACCGCGTCCAACAGGCAGTGTTTGGGTTAAAACAACAGAACCAAACAGCGGAGCACGTTGGAGAGTTAAAGTTTGGAATGCAGACACTGCATTATGGGATTTAACTCCTGCACCAATTTATGATGATAATGCAAAAGCATTACTAGCACTTGATAAAGCAGGCGGCGGGATTAATCTTGCAGTAGGCGATCTTTATGTACAGTCTAACTGGACTGAAGCAGCAGATGAACTAGCAGAATTTAAAGTATTCCGTAGATCAACAGCAGGTGCTTCTAGTGTTACTTCAGCAGGAATCACAGCAAGTTCAATTACTAGTGGCACATATGGACTTACACTTGCAGAAACATCAGCAGGCGTATCAACATACTCGTCAAGAACTATAAGTATTAACGCAACTGGCGCAGTTGCAGATGCAGAAGAAATTGCAAACAAAATCAATAGTGCAGGATTTACAAATGTTGTTGCTTCAATTGATGCAACTAACAGAGTAACTATTTCACACTCAAAAGGCGGTGATATTAAAATTACTGACACTGATGGCGCACTTGCAGATATTGGTATTTCAGCAACAGTAATTAGTAACTGGACAGTACTTTCAACATTTACTGCTTCGGCTACAGCACCAACATCAACAACAGCAGACGGTACATTATGGTACAGTTCAGTAGTTGACGAAGTTGATATGATGGTACACGATGGTACTACTTGGAAAGGTTATCAAAACGTACACGCAGGAGCAAAAATTACTACTGCGGCTACAGAGCCTACAGCACCAGCTGGTAACGATCTTTGGATTAGTACAGCAGACTTAGAAAACTATCCAACAATTTATCGTTATAATGCATCAACTACAGTATGGGATTTGATTGATAAGTCAGACCAAACTACTGAAGATGGTGTACTATTTGCAGATGCACGTTGGTCAACAACAGGAGCGTTAAGCACAGAAGGCGCAATTGCAGACTTACTACTAAGTGATTACTTAGATCCAGATGCTCCAGATCCAGCACTATATCCACAAGGTATGTTGTTATGGAATTTACGTAGAAGCGGATTTAACGTTAAGAAATTTGTACGTAATGCTATTGACATTACTGCTGACAACGGTAGATTTAACAACGACGAAGCAATGAGTGGTTATCATCCACATCGTTGGGTTACTGAATCAGCTAACCAAGAAGACGGTAGCGGATCATTTGGTCGCCACGCACAGCGTAAAGTTGTTGTACAAGGATTACAAGCTGGTATGAATAGTAACCAAGAAATTAGAGATGACGAATCAAGAATCTTTAATGTAATGGCTACTCCAGGTTATCCAGAACTAATTGGTGAAATGATTAGCTTAAACTTTGATAGAGGTTTAAGTGCATTTATATTAGGTGATGTTCCAGCTAGATTATCGTCAGATGCTACAACACTTAACGAATGGGGTCAAAACACTAAATTAGCAGTTGAAGACAATGACGACGGACTTGTTAGTAGAGACGAATACTTAGGTATTTTTTACCCTTGGGGCTTTACAAGCGATAATGCTGGTAACAACGTAGTTGTTCCACCAAGTCATATGATGCTACGTACTATTGCATTAAGTGACCAAGTTAGCTATCCTTGGTTTGCACCAGCAGGCACAAGAAGAGGCGGCATTACTAATGCTTCAGCAACAGGTTTTGTTAATGCAGAAGGCGAATTTACTTCAGTTGCATTAAACGAAGGACAGCGTGATACACTTTACAGTGTAAACGTTAACCCAATTACATTTATCAATGGAGCAGGTCTTGTTAACTACGGTCAAAAGACTCGTGCAAGAGCAGCAAGTTCATTAGATAGGATCAATGTAGCACGTTTGGTTATCTACTTACGTTCACAATTGAACAAGTTAGCTAAACCTTACATCTTTGAACCTAATGATAAGATCACACGTGATCAGATCAAACAGGCAGCAGAGAGCTTGTGTTTAGAGTTAGTTGGTGCTAGAGCATTATATGACTTCTTAGTTGTATGTGACAATAGCAACAATACTCCAGCACGTATTGATCGAAACGAGCTATACTTAGATATTGCCATAGAACCAGTTAAGGCTGTTGAGTTTGTTTACATTCCACTCAGACTTAAAAATACTGGTGAGATAGCAGGCTTGTAAAAATGATAAATATATATAACAAATTAGGAGCAAAGTAAATGGCTATTTCATCATTATCAAAAATCACAGTTCCATTAGCTTCGGACGCAAGCAACTCTACACAAGGGTTGCTTATGCCAAAACTTCAATATCGCTTTAGAGTGAGTTTGGAGAACTTTGGTGTTAGCACAGGCGAAGTTACTGAACTAACTAAACAGGTACAGGATGTTACTAGACCTAACGTAAGCTTCGAGACAATGACTGTTGACGTATATAACTCAAGAGTTTATCTTGCAGGTAAACACACCTGGGAAGCTATTACATTAACTTTAAGAGACGATGCAACAGGTGCAGTACAAAAACTAGTTGGCGAACAACTACAAAGACAGTTCGACTTTATGGAACAGTCTAGTGCAGCATCAGGTATTGACTATAAGTTTGTAACTAGAATTGAAATTCTAGACGGTGGTAACGGTAACTACGCACCCGAAGCACTAGACACTTTTGAATTATACGGTTGTTATTTAGAAAGTGCAAACTACAATTCATTAGCATACAGTGCTAACGAACCAGTAACAGTTGCACTTACTATTAAATATGACAATGCTATACAAACTCAAGGCGCATCAGGCGGCGGAGTAGGTACAGCAATTGGTAGAAGTGTTGCAGCTATTGCATCAACTACCGGCGTAAGTTAATAGTTTATCTAGTTAACTAGTCTAACAGAATTAGGGGCTTAATTGCCCCTTTTTCATTTTATACGCACTTAATAACATTGGATAAATATTAGTATGGCAAACATATTCAATGGATTCTTAGATAATTTAGTTAATGGCGCTCTTAGCCCCAAAGGGGATATGGCCGATTATACACACGCGGCAAGATTATATACTGACGATAATTTTCGACTTGCTCCTAAACAAAAATTTCTATATCACGTAACACTTAACTTAAATGAAAATGTAGTAAACAAAGTATTACCTGGATGGGTCCAGCGTCATAGTAACGAAGTTAATATGTTAGTTAAAAGTGTTACTATGCCAAAGTTTGATATACAAACTGAAACTAAGAACAAATACAATCGTAAAAAGAATTTACAAACACGTATTGATTATGCTCCTGTAAATATTGTATTCCACGATGACAACAATAGTATTGTTACTCAATTATGGACTGCATATTATAACTACTATTTTGCAGATGGTACATACGGAAGTAGAGACGGCGCAGGTGCACCTAACCAGACAGCAAGACCATATGATAGATTTAATACATATATGGGTTCTCCAAGAAACGGTGATCGTTTCGGTTTAGATAATAATCAATACGAACCGTTTTTTACAAGTATTCAAATAAGTCAGATGGCACGACATCAGTATCTAACATTAACATTAGTTAATCCGATAATTGAAAGTTGGCAGCACGATACGTTAGAAAATTCTGCTGGAGCTGATCCTGTACAAAATTCTATGACTGTTGCATACGAAAGTGTATTTTATGCAGACGGGCCTATTGACGAAGGTAACTCACCTAAAGGATTTGGAACAGTACATTACGATAATACACCTAGTCCTATTTCGGCAGGTAGCTCGTCGAGTTTATTTGGAAGTGCTGGCATATTAGCAGGCGGAACTAGTGTCTTAGGTGACATTGCAAGCGGAAAAGCAGACTTAGGTACATTACTTACAGCAGCTCGCACAGTTAGAAATGCAAAAGATCTTACTAAAGAAGGTATACGTAACGAAGCTTTTCAAGTTGCAGGACAAACTATTAGAACAGCAACAGGAACTAACGTAAGCGGTCTTGCAAATACTAGTTTTCCAAAATCAGGTGGCAACGGAACGCAAACTACTGAAGCAATACCAATTAATACTCAAAAACAAAATAAATTATATCCGCCAGTTGAAGTAGTACAAACGTTAAACGATAATCCTCAGCTAAAGGAAACATTAGCTAAAAAATCATTAGCCATCGGTGCTATTAGTACAACAACTGAAATATCCGCAGACTTATCAACTTGGGACACACTTAACACTACAGAAAAAAATTCATTATTAGTTCAAGTTGACAGTGCCATCGAAAATGGCAATCAAAAGATAGTACAACTTGCAAATCAAATAGTAAATAACTTTAATGAAACTGGACAAGGAAATACTAGTACTGTTTCTGCACAGAAAAATCCTTTAGGAAATACATAATGTCATCTAATTTACCAACTCAAGAATCAACCGACAGCGGTGCTGAAGTAAAACAATTTTTTAACAAGTACCTTACTGATAGAATAGAATATCCTGCTTCAGAAGTTGATGCGGTAATTGGATATTTTGAAAATAGAGGGTTTGAAAAATCAAGTGCTATTTCTGTATCAACTGCACTATTGCAACAGGCAAAGATTGATAATATAAATGTTTTTGAGCTAATTGATACACTCAAAGGATTAACTAATGTTCAATTAAGTGACATTGTTGCAAACGTATTAAATTATGACAGGGAAAAAATTAGTACTCTAGGGTTTAAAGTAGAATCAAAATACGAAAAACTAGAACAGAGGAATATTTTATACTAGGATGATATGGGAAGATTTGCACAAGGAAAATATTCTCTTAAAAACCCTGACAAATTTGTAGGGACAAAAACTCCAACTTATCGCAGTAGTTGGGAGTTTACATTTATGAGATTCTGTGACGAACATCCAAGTGTTGCAAAATGGGCAAGTGAAGCAATTAAAATTCCTTATAGAAATCCGTTAACAGGTAAGCACACAGTATATGTACCAGACTTTTTTATTGCTTATGCTGATAAAAACGGTAAGCAACGTGTTGAGCTTATTGAAGTTAAACCTGAAAATCAAACAATAAAAGAAAAACTAGGTCGTAGTAGGCATAATCAAGCAGCTTGGATAGTTAATCAAGCAAAATGGGAAGCAGCAAGAGCATACTGTAAACAAAAAGGTATCTTTTTTAGAATTATAACCGAAAAGGATATTTTCCATAGTGGCAAAAGACGCTAAATAATAGTAGCAGTTAATGGAAAGTTAAAATGACTAAAAAACTAGAAGATTTGCTTAATATGGATGATTCCAAAGAAATCATTAAACAAGCCGAACAACAAGAAAAAGAGCAGACTAAACACGAAATTGCTCACCAAGAAAGTTTTCGTGATATAGCAGAGTTTGATAAAATTGCTAGTGCATTACCTGCTGTCAAAGGTTTGGGCGATAAAGCAGACAGTGAGCTAGAAGATATTGCACAACGTGCATTAACTGCCTATGAAGATCTAATGGATTTAGGAATGAATGTTGAATCACGTTATAGTGGTAGAGTTTTTGAAGTTGCCGGTGGGTTGCTCAAAACAAGTTTAGATGCTAAAACTGCAAAGTTAGATAAGAAACTAAAGATGATAGAGCTGCAACTTAAAAAACAAAAAATGGATCAAGATAGCGGGCCTAGTGAAGACGGAATGATTTCCGGTGAAGGCTATGTTGTAACAGATCGCAACAGCCTACTAGAGAGGCTTAAAGGCCTCGATAAGGATAAATAACATATAACGGGAATATGTAAAATGATGACAAGGTTTCAAGAATTATTAAACGAGTCTAAAAAGACATACGAATTTAAAGTTGGTATTGCAGGATCGCTGCCTGACAACTGTGAAGAAAGTATCAAGAGTTGTTTAGAAAAATATAGTGTTGTAGAAATGAGCAAGGGCAAAAGAACCCCAGTTCAGGAAAGACCTTTAGACTTTCCGCAATTAGAAAACACTGAAGTAACATATTTTGATGTTACTCTTAATTACGCAACAACTTCAGATGTATTGCAAGAATATATCGGTGATTGCTGTAATGTTGATCAAGCATATATTATTGTACGTAAGCCTGGCGATATGCAAGAAAAATATCAAGAGATGCCAGAAGATACTACTTATGAAACAAAATTAACAACAGAAGATATGGGCGGCGAGAGCGCACAAGAAAGTGTAGGCGGTAACCGTGTTATGGATCTTTTGAAAGAGCTAGAAGTGGCTCGTAAAGAACGTGAGCACGATCCAAGTGCAGCGGCACCGGAGGCAAACTAAAATGAATATGAAAAAACTACTAGAATCAATGGACAACATTGAATTAGAAGGTGGAATGCCAATGGTACCACCAATGGCACCACAGTCACAAGAAGACAAAGGTAATCCAGTAACAATGAATGTATCAATGAATGCAAGCGGCAAAGATAATGTTGCAGACTTAATTGATATGATGAAAAATGCAGGGCTAAAAGATGCAGAGCCAGTTGGCCCAGCAATGATGCCAATGCGCAGAGATATGGAAAGACTACGTGATATTGTTGATGGTCCAAAAGATATGGACGATTTAAAACCAGGTGTGCAAGATGAACCTTGTGATGCTTGTGGCAAACAACACGTTGGTGCAAGCAGTTGCAATGATGATATTGAAATGGAAGACGAATTAGTTGCAGATGAAGCATATGCTAATGAGCCAGACGAAGAATACAAGTCAATCGACGATGTAATTAATTCAGGCGATGATCTACATAGAACTAAAAAAGCATATCCTGCTGCACAAGACGGCGATAACGCAATGGCTGTAGAAGATGAAGTAGACGATACTACATACTCTGTTAAAGGTAAAAGTGCAGAAGCACAGGCAGCATTAGCAGACGCAGCAGGCGACTCAAGCGATATCAGAGAAAAACTTGCAGCAAGATTAAAAGAGCTAATGGCAGATGGATATGACGAAGGTGAACACGATCACGAAGATGGCGAAGACTGTCCAGAATGTGGAGCACCGGGTAAGCAAAAATTAATGGCTTGCAGCAGTTGCGGCTGTAGTTAATAACTATCGTAACATACAACTCAATAGCACCTTCGGGTGCTATTTTTTTGGTTAAATAATAGTATGGCAGCATCATTAGACGGCGTCTTAATTAAAAAGGCGAATAGACAAGAAACATTTACTGAATCGCAAATTGACGATATTGCACAGTGTATGGATCCTGATCTCGGATATTTACACTTCGCAAAACATTTTGCATTTATTCAACATCCAGTAAAAGGAAAACTTTTATTTGATCCGTACGAGTATCAATTGCGGTTAATGGACAGCTATCATAGTTATCGTTTTAATATTAATATGATGCCTAGACAAACAGGTAAAACTACGTGTGCTAGTATATACCTTGCTTGGTATGCAATGTTTAATCCAGATCAAACTATACTTGTAGCAGCACACAAATATACAGGTGCCCAAGAAATTATGTCACGTATACGTTACGTATATGAAACTTGTCCAGACCATATTAGAGCAGGCGTTACAAGTTATAACAAGCAATCAATTGAATTTGAAAACGGATCACGTATTGTAGCACAAACTACAACAGGCAATACAGGACGTGGTATGAGTATTTCATTACTATACTGTGATGAGTTTGCATTTGTGCAACCTAATATTGCTGAAGAGTTTTGGACTTCAATATCTCCTACACTAGCAACAGGTGGACGAGCTATTATTACTAGCACACCTAACAGTGACGAAGATACGTTTGCTACTATTTGGAAACAAGCAGAAAACAAATTTGATGCACACGGCAATGAAAGTGATGTTGGCGAAAATGGCTTCCATAGTTTTGTTGCAGAGTGGAACGAACATCCTGACAGAGATGACGAATGGAAAGCAGCAGAAATTGGGCGCATTGGCGAAGAAAAGTTTAGACGTGAATATGGTTGTGAATTCTTAGTATTTGATGAAACATTAATTAATTCAATTAAACTTGCAGCTATGGATGGCACAAGTCCTATATTAAATATGGGTCAAACACGTTGGTATAAAAAACCAACTGCACAGTATACATATTGCATTGCACTTGATCCTAGTATGGGCACTGGTGGTGACAACGCTGCAATTCAAGTTTATGAATTACCTAGTTACGAACAAGTAGCAGAATGGCAACACAATCAAACTGCTATACCAGGACAAATAAGAGTACTTGCTGACATATGCAAATATATAGAAACAGAAACTAAAAACCCGCAAGGAATTTACTGGAGCGTGGAGAACAATGGACTAGGTGAGGCTGCCCTTATCGTTATAAACGACTTCGGTGAAGAGAACATTCCGGGTTTGTTCGTCAGTGAGCCTATCCGCAAAGGACACGTTCGTAAATTCCGCAAGGGCTTTAATACTACACACGGTACAAAGGTTACGGCGTGTAGTAGACTAAAAACTATGGTTGAAAACGATAAAATGATTATTCGTTCAAAGCCATTAATTGGTGAACTAAAGAGTTTTATTGCAACTGGGTCTAGTTATACTGCAAAGTCAGGAGCACACGATGATTTAATTAGTGCTACATTACTTGCACTAAGAATGATGGAAGTATTAAAAGACTGGGATCCCAGAGTATATAATACCTTTAATCAAACTGAAGAGTTTGAAGATTACGAGGCTCCAATGCCTATCTTCATTAGCAGCAACTATTGATAAATACATTTATGCAGAATTTAGACTTAATAGCAAACGAATTGTTCAATAAAATAAGAGGTCGCTTTCCGAGTGTAACTATTGGCGATGCCGAAGGGAATGTAACTAACGAACCAAAACAAGCTCGTTATTTTGATTTTGATTTTATGAATGAAGGTCGACCAGTTGGAAAGATAAGTATTAGTCTAGATGATAAAAATGTAGCAGTTGTATATGGCGAAAGTTTGGTATCTAACGAAACCGAGTTAACAAAAAACAACTGGTATGATTTTTTAAAAGAATTAAGAATGTTTGCAAGAAAAAGAGCACTGACATTCGACACAAGAGATATTACTAAATCGAATTTAAATAGTAGAGACTACAAATTTTTAGCGAAAAACCGTGACGGGGATGGAACAATGACAGAATCTAAAATGTATGGCACATCAAAAATAAGTTATCAAGACTTTGATGGAGCACGTTTAATGATTAAACACACCGAAGGTATTGATCAAGAAGCAGCCGGTGGCAGAGCAAAGAAAGTTGGCTCTTTGTATATTGAAAGTGCAGAAGGTGAAAGATTTAAATATCCATACAAGCACATAACTGGTGCAAGAGCAATGGCTCGACACGTTGCAGAAGGTGGTAATGCTTACGATGATTTTGGTAAGCATATTGTAAGTATGTCAGAAGAAATGAACAAACTACGTAAGTTTAAATCTTATATGGGTCGTTCAGCAGTAATGGCAGAAAGCCTAGCAGAGTATGTAGATGTAGTTAAAGAACGTATTGTCACAGTTAAGAAAACACTAGAGTCACTACAACGCCCAGCATACTATAAAGAAACATTTGAAGCATTTGCTCCAGCAGTAATGGAAGATGTTCCAACTGACGTTGCTGAAAATTGGATTGATCAATTAACTATTAGACAGTTTAACGAAGAATTGTCAGATGTATTCCCGTACATTTATAAGTTAGTAAGTGAAGCAAGTAAGGCTGAAGAATTAACTGCTGAAGATTTAATGGCAGAGGTTGCAGGACCAGATAAATGCTGGCCAGGACACAGAAAAGTTGGTACACAAAAAGGTACTGGCAAGAACGCAGGCAAGCGTGTAAACAAGTGTAAGAAAATTGAGTCAGAAGAAATGGAAATTGAATCAGCATTTGAAGAAATGATGGGTCAGTTTGCTGAACAAGAAACTAACGAAACACAAGAAGGCAAAGTAGGAACTATGGCGTTGTTTGTTACTGATCAAGATGGCGGCGAACACGAAGTAGAAGTTGAAGTTGAAATTAAAAACGGTAAACCAGAGATAGTTGCTAATACATTACCTGGACCAGAAGACAGACTTTATTGGGATGACGCTGACATTGAACAACAAGCAATGGATGCAATGAAAAATGGCGACATTGAATTTGATGAAAGTTTTGATCCACAGTCAGAGCCAAGTGAACGAGATTTAGCTGTAGAAGATATGATGAATGCATACGAAAAAGGTGGCGAAAAAGCTCTAGCAGCTTATATGCATATTAGCGAAGAAGAACTTGATCAAGATATTAACGAATGGTGTGCAGAACACGGCAAGCATCCAGACGATGATAGAGATGAAGCAATTGAAGGTGTTGTTGAAGAGTTAGCTGATATGACAGATTTTGACGAGGGCAATGCATACTCAGGCGCTGTAGCAAAAGCCAAAATGAATGGCAAGAAAAAGGGCGACAAAGTAGACGGTCCAGACGGTGACGAGATTACACTTGAAAAGGACGAAAAGACCCCATTAGGTGAATTTATCCTTTCTTATTACGATAAAGAAGCAGGCGA
>Ga0257126_1003109_pt1 | contig 10594 bp, 14 predicted proteins | sample SI060_120mmetaG_FD_190151 | JGI IMG/M metagenome (GOLD analysis project Ga0257126, IMG submission 190151) | Marine microbial communities from Saanich Inlet, British Columbia, Canada - SI060_120m | ecosystem: Environmental > Aquatic > Marine > Inlet | place: Canada: British Columbia | collected... | reverse complement strand
GTGATGAGGGTGGAGAAGGTGATGAGGGTGGAGAAGGTGATGAGGGTGGAGAAGGTGATGAGGGTGGAGAAGGTGATGAGGGTGGAGAAGGTGATGAGGGTGGAGAAGGTGATGAGGGTGGAGAAGGAGAAGAAGATGAAGATGAAGATGAAGATGATGAGGATGTGCCAACTACAAGCTCAGAGAATTTTACTGGATCAATGAATATCGAACATTTCTCTGGAAGTAACATTAAAGAAAAAGTATTAAGCCTCAATTTACTTTTAAAGAGTTTATTATTTGCATGCTTATTCTACATTATTGCTCACCCAGACACTAAAGCTGTTATGCTTAAAAATATGAAATTCTTAAAAAAGGCAGATTTTCTTGTTATATCAATGATTATTTTCTTTATATGCTACTACATAATTAGTATTTTTGTTTAAACATATTTTTTTAATTTAAATTTCTTATTAATATTTAATGAGTGAAGAAAAAAAAGAAGAAATCAGCAATGCCGAAATGAAAGTAATTGTAAAAGAGAATCCACAATATAGAATAAAATCAATGCTAACAATAATAGTATTGGTATTGATAATTGTAGCAATTATATTTTTTATGGGAACAATATTGCCAGAGGTATTTGTTTTTATAATATTTCTTTTTATATTATCGTTACCAATAATATTACTATTAAGACAAAAAATTTATGATTTTGTTCCAACATTTTTTAAAGATAGTTTATTAGAAATTGATGATACTGGAGATAAGAAAGAAGAACCCGTCAGTATATCTAGGAAATATAAACAAGTATTAGCATTAATCTTTGTATCGTTGCTTTTTATACAAAGTATACGCTATTTAAACAATTTCAAAAAAAATTTAGGTGAAAAAAAATCTATATCAAAATTCTTGGGTTCATTTGTTTGTATATTGCTAGCAGGAATTACTTTATTGGATTTGGAAAATATATAATAATATATTAATGATAGTATTATTTTTATTTATTATTATTTTATTATTATTAATTTATTCAAAAATAGATTATTATAGCAACAAAGAAGATTTTGTAAGTTACACAAAATGTAAGAATAAAAAACTTAAAAAAATAAAAAAAGAAATTTATAGCAAATATAGTATTGATTATAAAAAATATGGAGGTAATAATTGGGATATCTATTTACCATGTGGTTATAATAACATAGAAAATGAATTGAAAAAAATTAAGGTATCAAACAATAAACAAGTCATTTTTGGCATAAGTGGTTGCGATAAAATAATTAGTAAAAATAGTTTATGGAGTTTAATTGAAAATTATTATGGAAGAAATGAAGCTAAAAATATAATGCCAGAATCATTTGTTCTTAATAACCAATCTAATAGAGAATTATTTAAATCCTCTTTTAGTCCAAATAAAACGTATATTATAAAGAAAAACTTGCAAAGGAAAAAAGGTATCAAGTTATCAAATAATTTAAATGAAATACTTAATGTTGATAAAGATTATAAAGTAGTGCAAGAGTTTATTTCAGATTCATATATTATAAACAAACGTGTATTGAATCTTAGAATATATTTAATGATTAGTTGCAAGAATAACGAAGTAAAATTTTATTTACATAAACTTGGAAAATGTTTATATGCTGCAAAAGATATTAATAAAAACTTGTTAGACTTCGATTCAAGAATTACAAACAGCTATAAAACTGAAAAAAATATTTATGATAATAACCCTCTTACACTAAATGAGCTAAAAGAGTATTTAAATAATAAGAAACAAAATAGTGGAACATATTTATTTAATAATATTGAAGCTCTTTTTAAGAAATTATGTACATGTATCAAAGGGAATATTTATAATAGTAGTAATCTTGTAAATAATATGACTGTTCAAATGTTTGGAGTTGACGTTTTATTTGATAATAATATGAAACCATATATATTAGAAATAAATAAAGGGCCAGATATGGTTCCAAAAGATAACAAAGATAAAAAAATAAAATATAAAGTTGAACTTGATATGTTAGAAAAATTCGATTTAGTTGAAATAAATGACTTGAGATTCACCAATGGATTTAATTTTTTTAACTTATAGAACATAGAAAAACATTTTAATTTAAATTTAAAATGAATTTAAAGATGAATCAATTTATAAAATTATAAAATGGATAATATGGATAATATGGATAATATGATATTAGAAATAAAAACCGTTCAATCGGCTGCCTTTAGAGTATTAACAGAAGCACTTAAAGAAATTCTAACAGATGCTAACTTCGAATTTGACGAAAGTGGAATTAAAATTATGGCTATGGACTCTTCTCATACAGTATTAGTTCACTTAAAACTTAGTGCTGAAAACTTTGAATATTACCATTGTAAAAATAAACGAATTTTAGGAATCAATATGCTCAACCTATTTAAGCTAATTAAGACAATGGGAAATAATGATGCATTAACATTATATTTAGAAGAAGGAAATGAAAGTAAACTTGGTATTAAGATTGAAAATAGTGAAAAGAATACTATGACAAAATACAAACTTAACTTGATGGACTTACACGAAGATAATATCCAAATTCCACCAGCAGTATTTGACTCTGTAATTACTATGCCATCTGTAGATTTTCAGAAGATCTGTCGAGATATGCATAACTTAGCAGAAAATATTGAAATTAAGAGTTTAGAAAATCAATTAATTTTTAGTTGCATAGGACAATTTGCATCACAAGAAACATCTATTGGAGAAACAAATACGGGATTGTCATTCGTTCAAAATCAAAATCCAGATGAAATTGTTCAAGGAATTTTTGCATTGAAGCATTTAGTATTATTTAGCAAATGTACAAACTTATGCAATAATATTGAACTCTACTTGAAGAATGATTATCCACTTATTTTGAAATACCAAGTTGCTTCTCTTGGAAGTATTAAATTGTGCTTAGCGCCAAAATGCGATAATGAATAATAATTTATTTAATTTAATTTTATAAAAGTTAGATTTAGATGAGAATATGATATTTTTGAAGAGTTTTAATGTTTAAGATTTTTAGAAAAATAATAAGCATAATCAAGATAATAACAACGAAATATTATAAAAACTTCGAACTATAGGATTAAAATTTCACATATGTTCTTTGAAAATACAAGTATCAAATGGTAAATCTTCTATTCTGTTTAGCAAACCTAATTTATTTTGTTTTTTATCACCATTCCATATTTTTACAATACAAAAATTTTTTTTGGGACTTATTGATATACCATTCAATAAATCAAAATTTTCTTTATTTTCAATCAAGGATTCTCCACATAGATAAGCTGACAAATTTAACCAAGTTTTACACAAATTACCTTTTGTAATTTTAAATGACCAACACCCTCCAGGAACATTTTTTTCATCTTCCCAAAGCGGTTTGATTCCATCTCTCATCAAAAATAACATACTGTTTTCTATAATATTTTTATCAATAAATTTATATATTTCCCAAAACTCTTTCATATTTGTTATTTCTTGCAAATTTTTATAGCTGTTTATATCCCAATTTGTATCTAATGGGTCGTGATACCATAATATCCATTTATTGTTTAATTTTGTTTCAGAATTCATGAAGCTTATATAAAATAATATGAAAATTCTTTAAATGGTTTAAATAACTTGCTTAATTTGTTATTATATCATCTCTACATATAGGACAACTATTTTGTTGTTCTATCCATCTTTTTATACATTTATCGTGAAATAAATGGTCACAATCTAATTTTAGAAATTTATTTATACCATTTTCGATGCATATACTACACTCAGTATCACTCTCTTTTATTTTTTTTACATTACTCAGTTTTAAAGCTTTACTAAACTTTACATTTAAATAACATTCATCTATACAATTGAATTTACTTCGCAAATAATCCATCATATTATTATAAAAAATATAAAATAATAATATTATTAGACCAATTATAATTACACTAATAAAAACAATAATTAAATTAATGGATATTTCATTATTAATAAACATATTGATTACCTTAATTTACCTAAATTAAATAATAACAATTATATTTATAATTATAAATCAATCCTTAAATAATATACTATTTTTCTATCTAAGAATATATCTAAGAATATATCTAAAATTTATAGTAAATTTATAGTAAATTTATAGTAAATTTATAGTAAATTTATAGTATATTTATGCGCGGTATTTAATCCATATAGTGTTCCCGGTGGTATTTCGTGTATACTGGTTAGAAATCTAAAAGAATTTGGCGTTTTATCTATTTATGCTGTTATTGCTTCACCACCAATAAATAATAAATGTAATTATGGTATAGATATCCCCACAAAAGAAGAATTAATTATAAATAAAATTTATGAAAAAGATTTACATAAATATTTTGGATGCGAAAAAATAAAATATTTAGATTTATCATTACTAAATAAAGCACTACCAGACTATTTTAATAAATGCACAATGTGCTTAAATCCAAACCCAAATCTAGAATGGTAGATGATTCATAATCAATTATCTTCTTCTTGACCTTCTGTTTCTTCTTGGATTTCTTCTACTTCTACCTCTTTTTGATCTTCTAGATTTTCTTTGTCCCTTCCTTTTTCTTCTTGATTTTCTTCTAAGTCTCCCACCCCCACCGAATGTCATCTCATCATCACCTTCTCCAGCAATGAGTTTATCCACATCAATCTCGGCATCATCATCTTCACCTTCAGCTTCACCTTCTCCATCACCACCTTCTCCATCTTTATTCGATTTAAAAAAAATCTTATATTCTTCGGGAGTCTCCTCCTCAGTATAACCAGGAGTTATTAATGTTCTTAAATCATCAAATTTTGGGTCATTAGTATTACTCCAAAAGCACTGGTCTTCTAATTTATCGTTAACTGTGTTGTCAAACTCACATCGGTCTTTTGCATCGTTATACGCATTATTAGGCCTGTTAGACTCCTCCTCATATCTACAGTTGTAAATAGCTCCATCTCCATTTGGGCGAAAATAAAAAAGCCCCCACAACTTTTCCATCAATATATCTTTATGTGGAAGACACATCATATTTCGACGACCCCCACCTAAACTTTTTCGAAATCTCGATAAATTTCCCGAACTAGAATTTTTTTTAATATTATAATTTTTTTTAACCATTTTATAATATAATAAACAGATTTAAAAACTTAATTAAAAAAATCTAATTAAAATCATTACAGTGGTCCATTACCATAGCTCCTTGCAAACTTTTAACGCAGTTATCAACAAGGTTTACTGGTTCTCTCGTTAAACGAGGGTCTTTTGGTTGACACATATTTTGATATTGCTGAGATCTATAATAATATCCTGGATGACAATCATTTCCTAACTTACAATTTGGGGTAGGATTAGTATGGACACCAAAAACATTACCATAACCCATAAATTCCTCTTTTTTAGTATTTAACATAAGTGTTACAATAAACAAAACTATTAATACAACAAACAATATTTGAATCATTATTAATATATTAATTTTTTATTTTTATGAGTAAATCAAATCTTTCGCTTAAAATTCTAATATCAGTTTCCAAATTTATTAATAAAATTTTATATTCTGGAGTCCTAAATCTATGAAACCACAATTTTTTATGTTCTTTAATATATAATTCTATCAATTTAATTTCTCCACTAATTTTTTGTAATATATTAATTAAATTTTTAATTGCAAGTTTTATAGACTCTTTTTCTAATATTTGTTCATTATTTGTAACTTCATTAATGTAACTGTTTATAACTTCAACTTTTGAAGTTAAATCATAATCTCTTAAAATCTTTTTAAATATAAAATCTTCATCTTTTAGAATTGAAGTAACTCCTCCTAAAATATTCTTTGTGCTTTTAGTAATAGTCTGTGACATAAATTCTCTTCCAAAAAGAAAAGATGATGTTATAAGCAATGGTTCCATTATATTATATGAAGATTTATATTTATATTTATAAATCTTAATTAAATATTATTATTTTAATATTTTAGAAAAAAAGATAAGTAAAAAAAAATTGATTTGAATATTATTTAATAATAACAAACAAATGCAAGCCTTCGATTATAATACTATAAATTACGATGAAGTTACAGATTTCATCAAAGAAAATGGATTTGTAGTTATTGAAAATTTATTTAATAAATCATATTGTAACAATCTAGTAGATAGAACTATTAATGCATTTCAAACAATTAATCCAGAATTAAATCATAAAGACCATACTAAGTGGTTAAAATCACAATTACCACCACAAACTAGAAGTGGTATGTTCCAAAGTCTAATTTCTAATATTAATCCAGTAAAAGAAGTTAGAGAAAATGAAAACTATAAACAAATCTTTAGTGAAATTTATAGTAGAGTAAAACCCAATTACAATGTAAAAGATGAACTTGTATCTTCAATTGACGGAATAAATTTCAAGCCAAATGTTAGAGGCCCATATGCTAATAGTGCTGTATCTAAAGATTGGGCTCACTTAGACCAAACAAAACGAGATGAAATATATAAATGCTTGCAAGGACAAGTAGTTTTGACAAATACTAGTGCATGCTTTGTTTGTTCGCCAAAAAGTCATAAATTGCATAGAGAAATTTTGGATATATGTGATGTAAAAGAAAAAGATAGTAGTAATTGGTGTAAAATACATCTTGATAAATATGCTAAATGCAAAGAAGCTGTTGAAAATAATGATGGTTCTTGGCAAGTTCCAATTAAAGCTAAGGCAGGTTCTTGTATATTATGGTTTTCAACAACAATTCACAGTGCAAGACATAGTGAGAAAAAAGAAACATTTATTGAAAGTGATCCATATCTTGGTTATAGATGTGTATATTATATAACATATCGTCCTAAAAATGAATTTACCGCAAAACAATTAGAAAAAATAGAAAATAATTTAAACAATAATAGAAATATGAATCATTGGTGCACACGAACATTTCCTATACTTTCTAATGCTGGATTTTGTCCAAAAGAAAATTATAACAAAAATATACAAAAAATAATTATAAATCCAAAAACAGTCTTTGAATTTAATATATAGTAATTTCAAATCATCTAATGATTTCCTATCATATAGTTAATAACATCACTTTCATTTACATTTCTTTGATATTTTACTTTATCACTATTGTTATCGTAAGTATAGGGTGTATATCTAGTAGAATCTAAAAAGCATTTCAATGCAATTTGTCTTTCTTTTTTAGTTGAATTTATATTTTTACTAATAAATTCACCATAGGAATTGGAGTTATCTTTTATTTTTAATATCCAACTATCTTCTGGATTATTATTAATTGTTTTAATTGCATTTTTATTTTTACAAACTATAATACAATCATTTTTTGAAATAAATTCTTGATTTAGTGTCGTGTTAGATTCAATGCTAAAAAGAAGTTCACCTTTTAAAATGTTTGTATTTTTTCCAAAATTGATATTTTTAATGCCTTCAAAAACAGTCACCATATTATTATCAATACCAATATATTTATTTTCACCCTCATTTCTTATCCAATATAATCCTCTACTTACGTTTATTTTACAATTATAAGTATTCGTTAAATTTTTACTAAGATGTTTTGTCAATGTAGAAAACATATTAATTTAAATAAATTAGTATTTTATTATTTAATCAATTTTAAACTGATTTATTTTTTACGGCACACTTAATTCCTTTTCCTAAAAGGTTAGATATAATTGCATTTTGTTTATTAATAAATCTACCATATTTATTTAAAAATGGTTGATTATTTTTTGGAGTATAACCTTTAGTTTCTAATTTTAATTGATTAGATAAATTATTATTAATACTTAAATATCTATTTTCAGCTTTTGTTATTCTTTTGGACATTGGCGATATACAAATATCATCACAAGGGAACCAAATATTTTTAGTATTACTATTTGTTCCCGCAAATGTTAGTCTTGATTCACCAGTAGATTTAAAAAATACTAATTTTTTTAATAATTTTTTTCTATTTATTGCGGTGATTTCTACCATCTCTCTATCATCTTCTTGTCCCATAATTTTACAATCAAAACTAAATTCTATTTTTTCCTTATCAATTTCACTATAAATTTTATTTATTTTTGATGTTGACATATGTTTTAAATCGTAAAAATCACGATTAGTTGCAATATTTTTTTTTTTTAGTAATCGTTTTGATTTCCATTGAGCACCTGGTAGAAGAAATGAACCTCCTTTATATTTTTTTTTACTATTTCTTTTTAATAATTTATTATACTTAGTCATTTATAATATAAATAAATAATTTATTATTTTTAATAAAAATTAAATTATTAACATACTTCATCTATTACTTCTCTAAAATTACTTAAAAATATTTCACATTCAGTATTACTAATATTTAACGGTGGTAATAAACGTATATATTGACCCTTATCTCCACATGTAAGAATTAAAATATTTCTTTTATTCATTTTATCTACAATTTCCCTTACTTTTTCTGGTTTATCTGAAAAGAAAAAATCTATTCCAATCATTAAACCACTTACCCTAAGAGATTTTATACAAGGATAATTTACCAATGTTTTATATAATAGTTCAGATTTGTTATTAACATTTTTTAATATATCTTCTTTATACATAATATCATATGTAGCACTTGCAGCTGCTAAACTTATAGAATTTCCTCCATATGTTCCCCCTAAGAAATTTGTTCCTATATTATCCATAATATTACTATTTGATACAAGACCTGCCAATGGATACCCACTTGCAACACCTTTTCCAAAAGTTAAAATATCTGGATTAACTTGTTTTTGTTCTACATTCCAAAATGTTCCAGTTCTACCATACCCACATTGAACTTCATCTGCAATTGTTAGTATATTGTTTTGATTACATATTTTGTGAATTTCTTGCAAAAAGTTATCGTTTAATGAATATATACCTCCTTCTCCTTGAACTGGTTCATAAATTACACATGCTACTTCATCTGGACTGGTTTGATAAGTTAAAATATCTTTAAAACATTGTATATCATTGATATCACAATAATGAACACCGCTTATCATTGGACTAATATTTTTTTTACATGTTAAATTAGAACTCGTTACTGATAAAGCACCATATGTTCTTCCATGAAACCCCTTTTTCATAGTAATAATATTTTGCTTTTTGGTGTATGCTCTAGCTATTTTAATTGCGTTATCAGTTGCCTCTGATCCAGAATTAACATAAAAAACATTATTTAATGATTTATTAGGCGTAATTGATAATAACTTTTTTGTATATTTGCTTGACATTTCATGAATATTAAATAATTGTTGTGGCATATGAACATATTTATTTACTTGTTCAACAACTTTATTTATAACGTGTGGATGACTATGTCCTGTTGATAATGCTCCGATTCCCGAAGTAAAATCTAAATACATAATACCGTTTAAAGATTCAATCCAAGATCCACTGCCACTTTTTGGATAAATATTTGGATGTAATATTTTAATTGCTTTTGGTAAATTTCTAGAATAACTCATTTTGAGATATAGATATAACAGAAAAAATATTTAAGTTTAAAATTGAAAAACATAATTTTTTTTAAGTAAATATTATGTGATGACTTCGTGCATTTTTGTAAACAAAATTGTATATGATCTCTATAAGATTAGAGAAAAGCATACAACTATAAGAAAAAATTTCAATATTTTTGTATATCAATTCTTTTGATGAAATTATTTTTTTAAATAAAAAATCATAATCTTCTCTATTTTCTTTAAAAAAGTTTATTATCATTAATTTCTTTTCTAACAACCTTAACATATGTATTTGCTTCACTATTATTATTATTTAAACTAGCATTTCTAACAGATTCAAAAACTGAAGCATTTGATTTTAAACCTCCTCCTCATCGCTGCTATCCTCATCCTGATTAACCAGCAATGGATCGTAATATTTTATTTTTGTGTTATATGGAGAGATATTACCCGGTAGTTCATCGAGATTGTTAGTCTGGGTGGTATACGGGATATTCACATGATTTAATTTAATGCATCCATTAAAGGCATTGTCGCCGATGGTTTCCAAATTAACGGAGTGTACCTGACCCTTTTTGTCGGTGCCTTCGAACGTCACCACAGTCAACTTGCTACAACCACTAAAGGCACTTTTACCGATGGAAGTCCCTTGTGGGATGGCCACGTATTTCAAATCACTGCATCCGGAAAAGGCATGGTCACCGATGGTCTCCACGCCGGCTGGGATTGACACGTTATCCAACCCAGTGCATTCTTGGAAGGCCGCTATACCAATCTTCTTCACTCCGTAGTCGATAGTCACCATCTTCAAATCATCACAACCAAAAAAGGCACTAGTTTTGATATCATCAAAGTCTCCGATAATATCATGATGAGATTTTGTGATCATCAGATTATTGCCGTATTTACAATCCCTACCACCATATTGTGTTAAATTGGGTTTCCATTTAGTTCTCTTTCTCTTTCTCTTTCTCTTTTTTATTATGACATAAACATAATTTTTTACTATTTCTATTACAATTTTTGCAAACAGATTTTAAATATTTGCACAAGTTTTTTTTTTGATGTATAATTTTTTTAGATAAATGA
>Ga0257126_1003101_pt1 | contig 10613 bp, 4 predicted proteins | sample SI060_120mmetaG_FD_190151 | JGI IMG/M metagenome (GOLD analysis project Ga0257126, IMG submission 190151) | Marine microbial communities from Saanich Inlet, British Columbia, Canada - SI060_120m | ecosystem: Environmental > Aquatic > Marine > Inlet | place: Canada: British Columbia | collected... | reverse complement strand
CGCAAAAAGCAAATTCCTAGCAATGCTTGTAGGGTGCTTTAAAAAAAGAAGCGCCGTCCTCCGAATAACGGATGACGGCGCTAGTTGGTTTAAAAGAGAAGAGTGGTCTAGCGACGGCGACGAAGTAGGCCGAGTAGGCCGAGAGCACCTAGAAGGGCGCTTGCGGGCTCCGGGATCGCAGTGCCCGAGATGGCAACGCCGAAGTCGCGGTGATTGGAGTTACTAGGGTTACCGTTTTCAATGTAGAATCGGCCATCGGTGTAGGTATCAACCCCAGAGTTGGAGTGACGAAGACTACCGATGGTGGTTGCATCATCTCCGTTTGAAACCTCAATGCCATAGTTGCCAGCAGGGAGGGTGAAGATGTCTCCATCAGTAAGGTTCAACCCGATACGAGCGGAGGAGGAAGGAAGAGTCTCGGTAACTCCGATGCTGAGGGATTTGATCAATGTTCCCGGAACCCAGGTGGCAGCGGAAGGATCAGCAACCTCAAAGAGGCTTACGTTAAGGCCGCCGGTGCCTCCAGCGAGCTTGATGGAAAGTTGAATAGAATCAACATTCAGTCCAGCGCCCAAGACGAAGGTTTGCCGGAGATGACGGTCTACCGCGATGCCACGTTGGGCTGGCCCGCTGAGTTCTGGATCGCCAGTGATTAGTCCAGAATATGCCGGGTCGGCAATTAGGTTGACGGCTCCAAAGGTAGAGGAGGCCAAGCCTAGGATGGTTGTTAGAATCGCTAGTTGTTGTTTTTTCATATTGGTTTTATTTTTATGGTGATCGTAATTGAATGAAAACTCGAGGATCCTCCGGAAAGCACGAATTGGACTTTACCCAAATGCGTTAGGCTAATTTCTATTCCTGCAGGCGAACGCGGTAGAATACTTTGGGGCCGAGGAAGATTCCGAAGGTGTCAACATGGGTGATGCTGTCTTCCTCACTGGTGATTCCGTCATTGAGTTCCAACCAATTTTGAAGGTCGGTGCTCGCTTCGATGGTGTAGGACGCGTTTGAAATGGAGTCCCAGGTGATGGTGGCGCTCTGGGGAGAATTTGAGTAAATGATCTCCGTGATCGCGAGTGGCTTCAGGTTGAGATCAACACCGAAAGCGGCGAAGGTTTTGAGATGAAGACCAGTAGGGTTTGGGCTGCTGCCTCCGTTTCTGACGTCGAACTCCAAGGTGTTTACTCCATCGATGAATCCTGTGTTGATTTCAAAATCGGTGAAGGAGTCGAAGCGAGGGGCGGCGCGAAGATCAACGAAGTTGCCGTTGAGTCGGGCTTCAAGGATTCCGTCGTCCAAGGCAAGAGAGCCAAGGAGGGTGATGGTATTGATGTCGAAACCAGTGAGGCTGAAGGTAGTTTGGTAGGTGTAGGTTCCTGGCTCTCCTTGGGCGTTTGCACCGGGTCCGATCCAGCGGGATTGGGCGGTGTTAGGCACCCAAGCGCTATGGATATTGGCGATGGCGACAGGCTCAGTCTCAGGGCCATTTGCGTTGGCGGTGAGGGTGAAGTGACTGTTGACGATTCCATCTTCGAGAAGGTTTCCATCGTTATCCAAGCCGGTGGCGAAGACACCGGGAACGCGGGCAGGGAATGCTTTGAGAGTGGCTGCATTACTGGTTGTGGTGCCATCGACGTTGGTGATGACGACGTCGTAACTCGCTCCATCATCCGTGAGGGCGACGGGCTCGATGACGAGCTTAGCGGAAGTTGCGTCGGAAATGTTGACGCCGTTGAGTCTCCACTGGTAGGTCATGGGCGTGCGGCCTGAGACGTCGAGTGAGAAGGTTGCGGCTTCATCTACGGCGGAAAATTGGTTGTCAGGCTGTGCGTCAATGACTGGTGGTTCGACGAGGATGGTGAGCTCAGCGGCGTCACTGGTGACGCTGCCTTGGCCATTACTAACAACGAGATCATAAGATCCAAGATTGGCCTCGGTGACTTCGCTAATGGTGAGAGAGGAGCTGTTCGCGCCTGCGATATTTGCTCCGTTAAAGCGCCATTGATAGGCGAGGGTTGCGGCTCCGTCTGCGAGGACGGTGAAGGTCGCGTCACTTTGGAAGGAGACTACGGAATCTTCTGGTTGGACGAGGATCACCGGGCTGCTGGCTGCTGCGCCGGCGTTTCCGCCGATGCGGAGGTTTTCGACTTTGAATCCGGTGCTGCCTGCTCCGTTGTTATTGACGATGAAGTCGAGGGTGTTTGTGCCGGAGAGGAAAGAGCCGGGTGCGATTTGGAACGAGCCGACGGTGGTGAAGTCGTTCCTGGAAATGCCGGTGCTGATTCCATTGACGAGGATATCGACTCCTCCATTGTCGGAAGTCCAATCTCCTGAGATGGCGACGGTTGAGACATCGTAACCCGAGAGGTCAAAGGTGGTGGTGTAGGTGTAGTTTCCAGTTGCTGAACCACCGGTGAGACGTGGCCCGATCCACTTGGAATCCGCGGTGTTAGGGGACCAAGGCCCGGCGACAGGAGCGGTGGTGCTATCGATGACAATTGCGTCAGCGAGCTCGGAATCGGGGTTGGTGGTGATTTGGTAGTGTGGGTCCGTGGCTCCGTCGGCAAGAAGTGCTCCTGATGCGTTGACTCCGGTGTTGAAAAGAAGATTCGGGATGTCTGAAACGACGAATAGAGTGGCGGCGGCGCTGGTGCCGGAGCCATTACTATTAGAGGCCACGACCGTGTAGTCTCCGGCATTAGCGGCGGTGGCTGATTCGATTGTGAGGGAGCCTGCTGTGGCACCGGCGATGTTTGAGCCATTGAGTCTCCATTGGTAAGTGACCGTGCCGGCGTCAGGGTGACTATCGGCGAGAGCGGCCAAGGTGACAGAGTCGCTGCTCAGAACGGAGGTGCTCGCAGGTTGGATGGCAAAGCCGGGAGGGTCATTAGGCCCTACTGTGGTATCAGCGGTGCCGCCGATGGCGACGCCAATGTCACGAACAGCGGAGCTGATATTGCCGCCTTCTTTGTAAAAGATACCATCAGGGTATACGTCGGAGCCGGAATTGCTGTGACGGATGACTCCGATGGAGCCTCCACCATCTACGATTTCAATCCCGTAACCTGCAGTTCCTAAGCTCGGCTCAAGGGTGAAGACATCATCATCTGTGAGGAGAATTCCAAGGGTGAAGACGGTGTCGGGAAGATCGACACTGGGGTCAAAAATGATGGTTTTGACAAGTAATCCCGGTGACCAGGTCGAGGAGAGGGTGTCGGATACCTCGTAGATTTTTACGGTCATTCCATTGTTGGAGGGGCGCATGTTCATAGAAATCACGATTTCGTTGACGATGGTGCGTTGGCTCAGCTTGAATGTTTGTCTGAGTTGGCGACCATTGGTGAGACCACGGGCAGCGGCTGAGTGTTGCTCTGGATCGAGCGTGAAGGCGGCTGCAGATGCGGGATAGGCGGGGTCAGCGACAAGGGTGATTTCGGCTAACGAGGGACTCGCTCCGAGAAGGAGGAAAGAAAGCAGAGAGTTGTTTAGGAATTTCACGAAATGAATCAAGGTTGTGAGTTGAAATGAAAGACTGAGTGATGCGAGGATTCTGTCAGGAGAATCTCGAGAGAGAAGAAACCGCGGGGGAAGTCGCCAATGGGGAGAGGGATGAGGCGGGAGGTGTCGTCTCCCAGGATTTCGGTAAATCCGGGAAGGGGGAGGTCTCCCCAAGTTTGGAGGTCTTCGGACCATTTGACGGAGTAGCGGCGTTGAAGGCCGTTGCGTTCCGTATCGGTGGCGACGGTTGTGAATTGAAATCCTCCGGGGACAGCTAGGAGATTAGCTCGGCTCTGGGCAAGGAGGGGGTTGGTTCCGGTGAGGTATTCTAGGCCGGTTGAGTCGCCATCCTGATCGTGGTCGGCGAGGGCTGCGGCTTGGAAGTCCAGGTCCCAATTGGGGTTTTGGCTGGCGAGCCACCAGTCGGGGGTGTTGTGGGGGCCGTAGAGTTCGCCGTTGTATCCGGGGGAGGGCTGGAAGGAGGGATACCAAGAGGCGGGGTCATTTCCGGCCCAGCGGGTGAATTTCCGCTGAAGGGATTTTCCGGTGCCATCGGCCTCAGCGGACCAGGGTGTTTGATCGAAGTAGATGACTTCATCGATGATATTCCAGGCGATGGGGTCGCCGGGGAGTTTTCCGGCTTGGGCTTCTTCGAGGGCGATGCGCTCTCCGCTGTTGCTGAGGTTGCCGGAGAGGGGGCCCATAACGGTGATGTCACCGAGATTGAGGCCGTAGGTGGTGAGGAAGGTGTTGAGCAGGGCGGTGTCGGCGGGGTCAAAGGTGACGAGGGCAAGGTGTGCGCCGGCCGGGAGGGTGGTGTTGAGAGGGAAGGTGAATTCACTGCCGCCGGCGATTCTCCAGGGGCCGACGTCATTCCAGAAGTTGATGGGTGAGTCGGTGGGGTTTTGAATTTCGATGAATTCGTCGAGGGTGTTGTTGGTGGGGTTGCTTTGGGGGTGATACATGATCTCGGAGATCACGGGGTGGAGGGCCGGAAGGGGGTTGGTGAGTCCCGGGGAGGGGGCGAGCTGGTAGAGGTTGGCGTTGCCATCTTGATAGCGGCCGAGGGCTTGTCCGGGCTGCTGAGCTTTGAAGCGGATGGCATCGACGACGTATTGATCTCCGCTGGCGGGGAGGTAGGAGAGGAAGAGTTGTTCGCCTTGTTGGTCGAGCCCGAAGCCGCTGGTGATGGGGGTGTGGAAGTCGTTGACCTCATCGAGGGAGAGGAAGCCTTTGGCGGGGATGCTGGAGGTGGCGGGAATAGCCCATTTGTTGAGTTGGGCGGAGTCGTCACTGAGATACCAATTGGGGCCAAGCGTCAGTGGGGAGTCGAATGGGTTGTAGAGTTCGATGGTGTCATTCGAGTCGTGATTTGGATTGGCGGGGTCTTGGTAGGTGGTGTTAGCGGTGAGCTCGTTAATGAGGACGAGGGGAAGGAGGGTGTTTTCGGGCTGGCTGGGTGATCCGTTGATGGTGGGGCTGGGGAGCCAGTTTCCGCCGTAGTTCAGGGGGCCGTCTGGCTGACTGGCGAGGGTGGATGGATGGGGGATGAGGGAGTGGCCTGCTCCATCTGCGGCGAGGGGCCAACCGCGGCCGGATTGGTAGTCGATGCTGAGGATTTCTTCTCCGAGCGGGCCGGAGAGGGTGAGTGTTTCTCCGGAGTTGGAGAGTTTTCCGGTGAATTTACCAGCGAAGGTGATGCCGGCTCCGCCGTAGCGTGGGAGGAAGGAGGCGAGGTCTGAGTAGATGATGCAGCGCTGACCGGCGGCGAGATTGGTGAAGGAGGTGAATTCAAAGGTGATGCCATCGGAGAAGTGGACGCCGGTGAGATCGAGTGGGGTGTTACCGATGTTGATGAACTCGATGAATTCAAAGGTGCTGCCGCCGGCGGGGTTGGCCATGAGTTCGCTGATGCGGAGCTGGTCGCGAAGAGGGTTGGCGGTTGCGGTGCTGGTGATGGTGGTGGTTTGGGTGTCGATGAGGTTTCCCTGGGTGTCGTAGGCGGAGAAGTTGAGGGTGTTGACTCCGGGCTCGAGGGGGACGGTGACGGACCAGTGGTAGGTGCGGTTGCTGCCGGAGCCTTGGGTGGTCCAGTTGAATTCTAGTGGGTCGTCGTATCCCTGGAGGCGGATTTCGGCGATGTCGATCCAACCGTTTCCGGTGATGGTGGACTGAAGGTTGTTGACGGTCTGGTCGGCAGAGGTGAGGGCGAAGGGGGTGGGGGCGGAGACGCTGTTATTGAGGGCTGAGTTGAGGGCGTTGTAGGCGTTTGAGATGTGGTTGCGGAAGCCGGTGAAGTTTGAGGCGGCGCTGGGGTTGAGGGTGGTGAATTCATCAATCCATCGCTGCATGTAGGCGGGGTTCCAGGAGGTGTCTAGAATTTCGCGCATGTGGGTGTAGTAGAGGCGTTCCCAGTTTGGGTTTCCGGCGAGCATTTTCTGGAGGTAGATATTTGAGGAGACGAGGTTTGGGGTGCTGTGGAATTGATCCATATCATGCGGGATATAGAGGAAGCGCCCGTCTGATGGTCGTTGGTAAAAATAGGCATTGTGGTCGCGACCGATGGAGAAGTTATCCCCGCATCCGTTTGAGACGGCGTAGGCGAAGGAGCGGAGCCATTGATTGACGTCTGCGACATCTGCGATGCGGGAGTTGAAGGAGGAGTCAGTGGAGCCCATGACGTCGACAAAGTTCATGATGGCGGTGAATTCATCGGAGTTACGGTTATTTTTGAGCAGGAAGTTGTGGCGGTAGTCTTCCTTATTGGGGCCGGTGTAGGCGGCCATGGCCTTTTCGGTGTGGCCTCGGCCGGAGGAGGTTTTGTTGCCGTCCTCGTCTGCGTTGACTTGGTAGTAGACGTATTCGTATTCGTAGAGGAGTCCGTCACTGCCGTCTTTATATTCGCTGTTGAGGGTGGTGTTGGAGTAGTGGGCGAGCTGGAGTTGGGCGGCATTGGTGCGTGCGGTTTTCGGGGCGATAACCTTGATCCAGTCGTTGTATTTTGTGGCAGTGCTTCCGGCGCGGTTCATGGCGAGGAAGGTGAAGGTCTCGGGGAAGCGGCTGAGGTTGTTGAGAGATGATTTGTCGACGGCTACGGTGTCGAGGATGCCGTTGAAGAGGTCGTCTTTGTTAAATTTAATGCGGTAGCCTGATTTACTGTCGCTTTCTCGGCCTCCGAGAGAGCCTTTGAGGTGGACGCCGGCGTTGTAGTAGACGTCTTGATCGCGGGAGATGATGGTGCAGGGGTAGTGCTCGTTGCTCATGGCATTGATGCCGGCGTGCATGTAGTCTGAATCTGCTTCCGTCATGATGATACGGAAGTTGTGAAGGAGGGGGTCTGATTCGCCGTCGTTGACCATGTAGAGGGCACGGGAATCTGGGCCGGTGGCGGGAAAGTAGGAGGTGGCACCGGCGGTGTCAGTGGCTTGGGCGTAGAAGTTAATGATGGAGGAAGCCGGCTGACCGGGGATGGTGGCGGTGTAGTGGCCGGTGGCATTTTGAGTCATGCTGCTCTGCTGCCAGGCTGCGCCTGCGATGGAGTAGTGGAGGGTGATGGAGCTGATGCCTTGTGGGTCGGTGGCGTAGAGGGAGATGGTGACGGTCTCGTTCTCATCGGGGATGGTGGGGCTGTGTCGCAGGTGGTCCATGGTGGGGCCGCTGTTTGCAATGAGGGTGGAGTTTGGGGCGCCTGGGGTGCCGTTATTTGTGGGGGCGTTGAGAATATGGGTGAGGGGGGCGCGGTTGAAGTAGAGGCGGGTGTTGAGGAGGCGTGATCCGGCGATCCATTTTGCGCGGAAGCTGATGCGGTAGGTTTTGTTGTTTTCGACGCTTTGGTTGTTATCGAGGGTGATCTCGGCGTGGTTGTGCATGTGCTCGGTGGCTCCGGAGGCGAGGAGGCGGAGGACTTTGTTTGAGCTGTCGGTGGGATCGGTGATGACTTCGCTGTGGCGGTGGTTTCCGATGATGCGCCAGTCTCCTACGCTGTTTTCGAAGTCATTGGTGGAGATGAGTTCGGTGTTGGTTCCGGAGGGGGCTTCGATGACGCTGATGTCATCAAGAAGGACTTCGCCGGCATCGAGGAGGCCGAGGATGAATTCTTTCCACTGGCTGTCTGGACCGACGGAGCTTGCGCTGGTGGTGGTCTGGAAGGTGTAGTTTTGCCAGGAGGACTTTGAGGATTCATCACTGGCAGCCCAGGCTTCGGCTTTGCTGTTGTCTGCCCAAGGGTCGCGGAGTTCGAGGGAGGAGCCGCCGGCGTCTGCGTGGCCCGGCCAGCGTCCGCCATCGTAGTAGTGGACTTGATCGACGGGGTTGCCGAGGGTGTCTTTGAGGCGGATGAGTTCGTTACGATTTGAGAGGGAGCCAGAGAAGGAGTCGATGAGGAGGGAGCCGCCAGCGGGGAGGATGGAGCCGGGTGGGATGGTGTAGGAGATGCCTCCATCAATGGTCCATCCGGTGAGGTCGACGGGGGAGGTGCCACGGTTGAAGAGTTCGATCCATTCTTCGTTTGAGGGGTCGTAGGTGGCGTTTTGGTAGTCACCTTGGTGGTGATACATGATTTCGTTAATGACGATGTCTTGGTTGATGGCGAAGGTGTTTGGAGTTCCAGGGGTGGGTGCGGAGGGAGTGAGCCAGGCGTTGTTGTGGAGGCCGCGGGTGCTAGTTTGGCGGGCTTGGGCATCGGCAAGGGAGCTGAGGCCTGGCCGAAAGAGGAAGATTGGTTCGCCGAGGGCGATGGTGAAGGTGAGAGCGGCTGAGTCAATGAGGAGGAGGCCGCCGGGGGGGATGGGAGTGGCGGGGAGGGGGTGCTGCCGGGCGGGGTCAGCTGCCACGGAGATGAGGTAGCCGGTGGGGTCTAGGGTTTGGCTGCTGGGGTTGATGAGTTCGATCCAGAGTGGTTCGGTGGTGCCGGGGATTTCGTTAAAGAGGAGTTCTGAGGAATGGGGTTCTCCGTTTGGGAAGTTGGGCTGTCCGGGGGTGCCTCCGATGGGGCTGGTGTGCCAGTTGGCGGGGTTTGAGCTGGCGGTGAAGGTGGTTTTCTTCGCGAGGGAGGCTCCTGAGCCGGAGGGGCCGGTGGGCCATTGGTCGCTCATTTGGTAGGAGACTTCATCCATGAGGCGGCCTCCTTTGTTTTTGAGCTCGATGGTTGCTCCGGCATTGGGGAGTTGGCCGGTGAAGGGACCGAGGTAGCCGGTTGACCCGGTGGCGGATTGGAGGGCGCTGGGTTTTTTTGCGATGGCGATGAGGCCGTCTGCGGGGATGATGGTTCCAGCGGGGAAGCTGTAGGTGATGTCGCCATCGAGGGTCCAGTCGCTGAGGTCCATGCTGTAGGAGAGGGTGTTATGGACTTCGATGAATTCTAGTTCCTCTGAGGGGTCGGCGGGGTGATACATGATTTCATTAATCATGATGACGCCGTTAGCCTGGGCCAGTGAGGTGTGGAGGGCGAGCAGGCCGGTGGTGAGGAGGCGGCGGGAGGGTTTCATGGGTGAAGTGGCTTGGAGGGGAAGGATTTCCCGTTCGCAATCGATGATTTTGAGCTCCGGTGGCGGGGTGGCAACTCCCTCAGTCGTGTTATGACTGCTAGGAAATTGCTTTTGGCGGGAGGGCTTTGAAGCCGCCTTTGGACCGGATCGGATGGTGGAGAAAGGGGGTTGATGTAATAATTTGGTTATTAGTAGTATTTTTCTTTGGGTTCTTCGCGAGCTCAACGGATCGATCCAAACGTGGATAAACCGGAAATTAATCGCGACCCTTATCAAATCTTTCCCCCCCCCAGACGAGTTTGTCGAATTTTTTCTTTCTCGAAACTTATCTCCTTTGGGAATAAGTTAAGTTCATGAATCCCATCACCGTTCTTTCCGCCGTTGAACAGGTAGCCGAGCATCTGCGGGCGGAGGTGCTGCGGGGAGGATTGAGCGAAAAGATGCCTGGGGTGAACCCGCTGGTGGCAGAATTGGGGGTCGGCCACAAGACGGTGAATGCCGCGCTGCGGATGCTCGAGAACGAGGGGATACTGGTGAACCAAGGGCGCGGAGCCCAGCGCAAGATCGTGCTGCCGGAGGACCATGCCCCACCTACGTTGCGGGTGGCGGTCCTGTTTTACGAAAAGGGCAACGAAGCGCGTGATCTGCATATCCGGTTCCAGATGAAGCTGAAGGCAGCAGGCCACACGGTGATCCATGCGCCGAAAAACCTGACGGACATCAGGGGGAATACGCAACGACTGACACGCATGATTAAGGACACCGACGCAGACGCCTGGGTGGTGATTTCCGGCTCGAAGGAAGAGCATCAGTGTTTCGTGCAACAGCAGGTTCCGGTCTTCGCGCTGTACGGCGCGCTCGGCAGAGTGAAAATCGCTGGCATCGGGGCGGACCAGACAACCGCGATTGTGACCGTAACGCGTCGGCTGATCGCTCTGGGGCACCGACGAATTGTCATACTGGAGAGTGAATCTACCCTGTCGAATCTTGGACCCGACAGCGTTGCTTTTCTTGATGAATTAGCAGCCCACGGTATCGCGGCAGGCGACTACAATATGCCGGGCTGGGAGGGGGGATACGACGGGCTTTACCGATGCCTCGAATCGCTGTTTTCCCGCACCCCGCCGACCGCGATTTTCGTCTACAGCGTAGCGGAATACTTCGCCACGACCCAGTTCCTGCTCAATCGGGGCCTGCGGGTGCCGGGGGATGTTTCCCTGGTCTGCTGCGACGTGGCCCCGTATTTCCGCCGCTACCAGCCGACCATCTCGCATGTCCGCTGGGACGACCAGCTCATGGTGAACCGGATCGGGCGCTGGGCCAATAACATCAGTCACGGGAAGGAAGACACCCGCCAGACGAGGATCGACGCCGAGTTTGAGGAAGGCGGGACGGTGGGGCCGGTGGGAGGGGGGTGATTTACGAGCCTACTTTGCCAGAGGCCACGAAGGGCAGGAGATATCACTGCTAGGAAATTGCTTTTCTCGGTCGATGTCAGGCCTGCCTGCAAACTTGTTAGCATCTTTCGCGCTTTTTACTCAATTTTATGATTCGCTCGCCAAACCAGCCTGCTCCAATAATCTCCTTCAATTCTAAAACTTCCTTATCGCGCTTGTTGTCTTTCCACCC
>Ga0257126_1003090_pt1 | contig 10638 bp, 10 predicted proteins | sample SI060_120mmetaG_FD_190151 | JGI IMG/M metagenome (GOLD analysis project Ga0257126, IMG submission 190151) | Marine microbial communities from Saanich Inlet, British Columbia, Canada - SI060_120m | ecosystem: Environmental > Aquatic > Marine > Inlet | place: Canada: British Columbia | collected... | reverse complement strand
GAAATCTGCTTCAAAGACCTATCAGAGGCTTGGGCACCGGTGATGGAAATGGACTTTGAGTTAGTTCACCACGAGGTGAACCCACAATTTGCCAATATCGTGAGTCCAAGTGAAGTCGTTGTCGTCTCTACTTTCAATATCGAACTCGATGGCGGTAGCGGTGATCTCCATATTACCCTGCCCTATTCTTTGCTAGAACCAATCAGAGAACTGCTCGACACCGGATTACAAAGTGATCGGTCAAGCGATGATGGTCGTTGGCCCAAAGCCATGCGGGACGAAATAATGGCAGCTGATGTCGCCTTGTCCGCATCATTGACAGAAACCTCTATGAACCTACAACAAGTATTAGACTTAAAAGTAGGTGACATCATCCCTATTGAAATGCCTGACACCGTCACCACTTTTGCTGAAGATATTCCCGTGTTCCAATCCACATTTGGTGAACACAATAATAAAGCCGCATTAAAAATCATCAAATTGATCGAGCACCCGAAAGAAGCGCCTACTCAATTTAATCTTATTAAGAGTACACAATCATGAGTGAAGAAACAGGAAAGCCAGAAGAAGATTGGGACGAAGTCATCGAAGCAGAAGGAGCGACTGAAGAAGAAGATCCTTGGGCAGCAGCACTAGAAGAACAAGCTGATGCAGAAGCCGCGCCAGTTGAACATCTTAAAGACTCTTCTAAACCTATTTCGAATTCAGATATAAATCTAGATATGGTGTTGGAATTACCTGTCACGATTTCAATGGAAATTGGTCGAACTAAAATCAGTATTCGCAATCTACTACAACTCAGCCAAGGTTCCGTTATCGAACTAGATCGCCTAGCAGGTGAAGCGATGGATGTCTTAGTCAACGACACCCTCATCGCCCATGGTGAAGTCGTTGTCGTTAATGACAAATTTGGTATTCGCCTCACCGACGTCATCAGCGCAGATGAACGGATTAAAAAGCTCAGATAATGAATAAATTTTTACTCTCGGCCACGGGTTTATTGTTATCAGGTTTTGCGACACAGTGTCTTGCTGTTGAAGAAGTGAAAACGGAAACGGCTAAAACATTATCTACTTCGCCAGTCCCATCAGGTGCATTACTTGAAACAGCAACCGGCTTAGTATTAATCCTCGCTTTAATTTTTGGTTTGGCCTGGCTTATCCGGAGGACAGGAAAATTTCAAGCCAATGCTAACGGCGAAACTACAGCCAGTTACAAAATGCTGACCTCGTTGGCGCCAACTTGGAACAAGCTGATTTGAGTAATGCCGATTTGAGTAATGCTGACCTCTCGTATGCCAACCTCCTCAATGCAAACTTAGAAGGAGCCATCCTAGATAATGTGAGTTTCGATCATGCTATTTGGCCCAATGGTGACATGTGTAGCATTCGATCTGTTGGTCAATGTATCCGAATCAAACGCTAAATTAATGCAACCTTTTGGGAACCGCGAGAGAGAAAGGCGGAATGGCCACTTCAAATTGAGCACCATGGTCATCGACCATCATATAATGGCCTTGCATCATACCTACTGGCGTATCCAGCATCGCAGCACTGGTATAAGTAAACTCTTCTTTCGGCGTTAAATAAGGGTGTTGACCAACCACGCCATCCCCTTCCACTTCCTGCTCATGCCCATCACCACCAGTTATTTTCCAATAACGTGATAACAGCCGGGCAGCAACCCCACCACTATTTTTTATCGTAATCGTATAAGCAAACAAATAACGTGCTTTTTCCGGATTAGATTCTTGTTCTAGATAAGATGCCTTAACACCGACAGAAATATTCATCGTATTTTCAATTGTCATTTTATTATTATAACGCGGATCGCAGTGCCAAATACCGTGCACCAGATAAACCGACGGTTTCATCTGTAATTAGTATCACTGGAATCAGTGGCATCAACGCCGCCATTTTACCTTTACTTAAAAATGAAGTCATGAATGAGCCTTCCTCAACATAAGTGCGATTCTTCGCCGCAATACCGCCAGCAATGTACAAACCACCTCGCGCCAACACACTCAATGCTAAATTACCCGCTTGTGCACCATAGATTCGTATAAACAGCTGCAAAGCCGCATCAGCGATCCTATCTTGTCCTGATGATGCTAATTGACTAATCAAAGCAGGCGCATCTTCACTACCAATAAGGGCTTTTACCTCTGTCGATAAAGTCTCTCCTTGCTGCTCAGCTAAAAAAGCATAAATGGCCACCAAACCAGAACCCGATAAAATCCGCTCATAAGACACATGGCCAAACTGCTGGTTCAAATAAGACCATAAGGCCATTTGTTCATCATCGTTTGGGCCAAAATCAACATTCCCGCCTTCGGTGCCCACAACATCCCAACCTGTTTGACCAGCAAACATAAAGGCCTGGCCTAGGCCTGTCCCAGCCCCAATGATGGCTCTCGGTGCCAAACTATCTAATTCTCCCGCTTGCAACGTAATTAAGGATGAAGGCTTGACGCCATCGATACCATAAGCAACCGCCTCAAAATCGTTACATAGCACAATTTTCCCCAATGGAAATTGTTCTGCCAAAGCATCAGCATCAATCTGCCAGGGTAAATTAGTAATTGATGCCTTACGGCCAACGACTGGACCTGCGACCGCAAAACAAGTGGCTTTAAGTTGATAATCGCCTACGGTAGTCAAAGCAAAAAAAGCCATCAAAACCGCTTCAAAATCAACAAACTGTTCGCTTTGATAGCGTTGTTCTACCACAACAAACCCATCCAACGTCGATAACTGAACTAAAACCTTAGTCCCACCAAGATCTACCGCTAATACACCCTCAATCATCTTAACAAAACCTTATTGACCAGCAGCAGCTGTATCCATATACCAGTAATAATCACCCGTTGGCGCTAAACGCTGTATCGGTAACCCTACCACTGCATCGGTTGTAATATCTTTAACAATTTCAGCTTTAGCATCACCCGCTATAAAGACAATAACTTGTCTCGCTGCATTGATCACAGAGTAGGTCATTGTCACCCGCCAAGAATCGAACTTCTCAACATATAATGCTGTTGTCATCCTATCCATAACATCCAAGGCAGGTGTATCAGGAAACAAAGAAGCAATATGGCCATCGGGCCCTAAGCCTAATAACACTAGGTCTAATGGTTGCTCACCCAAAACCTCAACCATTGTGGTTGCATATGCTGTCGCCACATCAACTGGTTCGAGCTCAGTCGGCATACGGTGGACATTTTCTTCAGGTATTGAAATCGCATCAATCATGGCCTCAGATGCCATCTTGAAATTACTATCATCATGCGTCGACAATACACAGCGTTCATCACCGAAAAATAAATGGACGCGTGCCCAATCAATTTGAGTTGTATACGGCGATGTCGCTAACATTTGATATAAACCCTTAGGCGTAGAACCACCTGCTAAAGCCACATAAAACACACCACGTTTCGCAATTGCCATTCGTGCAACACTAATAAATTGCTCAGCCGCCGCATTAATCAAGTCGGTCGGATTAGCCATCACTCTTTGTTCCGCTTTCATCTCATTCCTCTGCTTTTCATTTCAACAACAGTCAAATACACATCATGGTATAAAACCTAAACCTTGCATACAATCATAACATCCAAGTCAAAATCAGTACCGTTTCGTACACTTGAACCTGCCAAGCTAAATCGAACTTAAACACAACAGGTCAGTCTTGCATTATCATGTCAATTAAACCAATAAGACTTCAATAAAAAAGGGACATTAACATGCTAAAAATAAGCCAAACAATGCTCAGTGCCTTGTTGCTCATCATGACACCGTTTGCTTTTGCCGAACAAGAACAACACTTTAATCAAATCAATATGCAGGCAACCGCATCGGATAACATAGCCAATGACCAACTCATCGCACTACTTGTCGTTCAAGAAACTGGAAACGACCCTGCGACGTTGGCCAACATCGTTAACTCTAAAATGGCTAAAATTATTGCAAAAGCTGAACGATTTAATAACATTAAACATCAAACCATCAACTATAACAGCCGCCCTATATACAAAAATGGCGCCATAAAATCATGGCAAGTCAGCCAAAATATCCGTTTAAAAAGTCAAGATTTCGAACAATTAGGAAAATTGGTTAGTCAAGTCAACCAACTCTCAACCGTACAGTCAATGAATTTCGGTGTATCAGACCAACAGACTGAGAAGACTCAGGATCGCCTAACGGAACTAGCTATTAAAAAATTCCGCCATAAAGCCACACTTATCGCCAAACAGTTTGGTAAATCAAACTACCATCTTGTCCATATCAATATCGGTAATAATTATGTCCAACCACAGCGTCACATGATGCGTTCATCAATGGCAAAAGAAAGTATGGCTGATGTCGCTCCCGCCTTATCGGCTGGTACCAATAAAATCAGTGTCAACATCAACGGAGCAATCGAGTTATTTTGAAAATACGATTTCTAAAAATCGCTTACAGCAAACCTAACCTTCCTTGTCTTGCTGTAAGCCGAACCGTCTAAGTTCTGGCGCAATTAACGGCGCTTGCACAAACAAAGTAAACAGCACGACACCAAAAGCAATCGATTGAATCGTCCACCAGTACGGTAACTCCGTCGGTATCGATAACGCCAATGCTAAAGTGACAGCACCCCTCAACCCACCTAAAAACATCACGCGGCGATAAAACATTGGAATGGGCTCAATGTTAGGCAAAGCGCTAATTAGCGGCGCACCAAAAAAAACACCGACAGCACGGGCAATTAACACTGCACCAATGCCGATTAGCATAGCTAACCAACTATCGGTAAACATGCCCACCGTCACCGTCACGCCCATCAATAAAAACATCAGCGCTTCTGCAACAGAAACATTAAGAGTCCAGAAATCATCAACAAATTGACTACCCGTAGTCTCATTAAAATCATGATGAATCACTTTGCCCATAACAATGCCAGTCACCAATACCGACATCACGTCAGACACATGTAAAAATTGTTCAGCCACAATATAAGACGTATATGCCGCTATCAGCGTCACAATCGCCTGCTGAATATAGTCCAACAATAAGCGAGATAAAATTAAAAATGCCAGACCCAATAATAATCCAAGTACTGCCCCGCCGAAAAACACCACTAAAAAACGAATAACCGCATCAGAAACTAAAACTTGTTCTGCCGGGTGTTGGGCGATATAAAGGAAAATACTAAATGTCACAATTGCAGTCGCATCATTGAACAGAGCTTCACCATCAAGCAAAATACAAAGCCGTTCTGGGACACCAAGCTTACGCATCACTTCTAATACTGCCACCGGATCTGTCGCAGCCAACAAAGCCCCTGTTAGCAGAGCCGCAATCCAGGGAAAGCCCGTCGGATGGCCAATACCATAATAGACAGCCACTGCAGCAACCACCGTTGACAACAACATCACTGGGATAGCGAAAAATAAAATAACTACCCCGTTCTTCATCAACTGTTCAACATTAATTTTAAACGCCGCTTCAAAAATCAATAACGGCAGAAAAACCAATAAGATCAAATCGTGAAATGAGTTGTAACGAAGCCCGGTATCACCGCCAAAAGCAACAATAACTTCACTGCCAACGAAGCCAGTGACGACTAATAATGCCGCAAAAGGAAGATGAAATTTAGCCGCTAACGGCTTTAGCAATAACGCCAGCAAAAGCATCAATGACAATAACATCAACACTGTACTGACAGACATAATTTAGTCTGTCATTTCTTGTTGAACCGGAAATATTTCGTCCATGCCCTTCGTCAAACCATTGCCCACGACAATTCGTGCATGTGTCCGATCCAAAGCTCTCGGGTTTTTAACACCACAAGAATGTGCAATTGTCCCGACTTCTTTGATCATATTATTGACGTAACTCGTCACACGAACTGCTTTTGTTGCTGGATGTAAACCATGCTGAAATTTGGGGTCATGTGTTGTAATGCCTGTCGGACAAGTATTCTTATTACACTGCAATGCTTGAATACAACCCAATGAAAACATAAAACCACGTGCACTGACGATAAAGTCTGCACCTGCACATAACGCCCATGCCACCGCTGCAGGGGTTATCAATTTTCCCGATGACACGACCTTAATTCGCTTACGAAAACAGTACTGATTTAATTTATCAACCAACAATGGCAAGCTTTCACGTAACGACATACCAACAGAATCAATCAAAGCCATCGGCGCTGCACCTGTCCCACCTTCCGCACCATCAATCGTTATAAAATCAGGGGCAAAATCAGCACCACGTTGTTTAACGGCTTTTAATAGATCATCAACATGGGACGGCTTACCTACTACCATTTTAAACCCCGTTGGTTTACCCGTAACGGTACGGACTCGATGAATCATTGTTAGCAAATCATCAAAACTATTAATATCAACGTGCCGGTTAGGACTCAAGGCATCTTCACCCACCTTTATGCCACGAATCGCGGCTATCTCTTCAGATACTTTTTCACCCGGTAAAATTCCACCTTTACCTGGTTTGGCACCTTGACTCATCTTGATTTCAAACATTTTTACTTGATCATGAGAAGCAACATCACTCAACTTCTCATCACTCAAATTACCATCTAAATCACGTACCCCGTTTTTCGCAGTACCAATTTGAAACACAATATCTGCCCCACCTTCAAGATGATAAGGAGATAAACCACCTTCTCCTGTATTCATCCAACATCCGGCCTCTTTGGCACCAGCAGATAACGCCAAAACCGCCGGTTTCGACAAAGCACCGTAGCTCATACCCGATATATTAAAGGAAGATTTGGTGGTATAAGGTTTCTCGCAGCCCTCACCCACAGTAACTGCAACCGGTGGAACGGCATCTTGGCCCAAAGTTGGAAAAGCACAATTTACAAATAAAACACGGCCTGTGCCACTTTGATTATCTGTTGAGCCAAAAGCAACCGTGCTGTCTACATTTTTAGCTGCACGATAAACCCAAGAACGTTGTGCACGATTAAAAGGAAGCTCTTCTCGGTCCATCGCAAAAAAATACTGGCGAAAGAATTCACCAACATGTTCGAAAAAATACCGGAAACGACCTATAACAGGATAATTACGTCGTATCGTTTGCTGCGTCTGCGTAACATCAATAATGTACGTCACGATTACCCACAGTATGAGTAGCATCAAAACCAGCAACAAAACGCCATCAAAAACCTTCATTGCATCAACAATAAAGTCACCCATTTGCTTCGTCAAATCACCCATATTCTGCCCGTTCCCTATTCTATTTTTAATTTTTGTAGAAGGTTCACATAAACGTTTGCAGTCACTGTGATGACAATAAGGTCATCAATTTGTTACAAAAAAATAATCATATCCTTTTAAGTTACTAACTTATACTCCTTACCTCTAAAAGCCGTAACGTCTGACTGGTAGCTCTATTGTCGGCCAACACCACCACCATTTGTATGAAAGCCATCATACTTTTAGGCTAAAAATAGCTGATATGCTGGGTTTTCAGTCTCTTCCCAGCATTGATAGCCTAAGGCTTCGATAAAACTTTGAAATGCGTCACGTTCCAACTCCGGCACTTGTACACCTGCAAGCACCCTCCCATAAGCAGCACCATGGTTACGATAATGAAACAAGCTAATATTCCAACGTTGGCCCATTCGCGTTAAAAACCGCAGCAATGCTCCTGGACGTTCCGGAAATTCAAAACGATATAACCGTTCATCGGCAGCTTTTGTTGCATGGCCACCTACCATGTAACGAACATGCAGTTTTGCCATTTCATTATCAGTGAAATCAACAACCGCGTACCCCTCTTGCTTAAGGCTTTCAAATAAAACATCTCGCTCAGCACGGCCACCATCAGTCCGTAAACCAACAAAAACCTGGGCATCTGAATCATCAGCATAACGATAATTAAACTCCGTCACACTTCGTCCCGCTAGAGCCTGACAAAATGCCTGAAAACTACCCGGCGTCTCTGCAATCGTCGCCGCAAACAACACCTCACGCTTTTCACCTAGATCAGCACGCTCAGCGATATGACGCAGTCGGTCAAAGTTTACATTCGCCCCACTATTTATTACAGCAAACTGTTGATCTTGGATGTTTTCACGCTCAATATACTTTTTAACACCCGCCACAGCCAAAGCGCCCGATGGCTCAGCAATCGATCGAGTATCATCAAAAATATCCATAATTGCTGCACAAATTTCGTCGCTATCGACCAAAATCACTTCATCGACCGTTTCACGCGCAATGCGAAAATTCTCTTTGCCGACTTGTCTCACTGCTGTTCCATCTGCAAATAAACCGACTTGATCTAATATAATCCGCTCATCAGCCAATAAGGCGTCATGCAAACTAGCCGCATCCACTGGTTCAACACCAATCACTTTAACTTCTGGCCAGAACGTTTTGATATACGCAGCCATACCCGCAATCAAGCCTCCGCCACCCACAGGAATAAAAACAGCATCGAAAGGGTCAGTGTGTTGACGAATAATCTCCATTGCGATTGTTCCTTGGCCGGCAATAACTTCGGGATCGTCATATGGGTGAATAAAAACTCGGCCTTGTTCTTTAGCAATACCTAAAGCATGATCACACGCTTCATCATAACTATCACCATAAAGCACAATTTCAGCACCAAAACTCCGTACTGCTTCCACTTTAATCGGAGGGGTTGTTGTTGGCATGACAATCAAAGCCGAAATACCTAGCTTTTCCGCTGCTAATGCGACGCCTTGTGCGTGGTTTCCTGCCGAAGCCGCCACCACACCTTGTTCTCGCTCAAGCTCGCTCAAATAACACATCCGGTTATAGGCACCGCGTAATTTAAACGAGAATATGGGTTGTAAGTCTTCGCGCTTCAACCAAATAGCATTATTCAAGCGACGAGATAACCGAGGCATTTCCTCCAAGGGCGACTCGATTGCCACATCATAAACCCGAGCTTTCAAGATTTTTTCTACATATTCAGTCAGCATGACAAAGTGATTTTCTAATCCAAGAGAGTAATTGTTCAGTTCATTTATGCTTACGTTACCATTACCCGCAATTTATCTCTATAATTGGCTAGATAAAATCAATATAAGTAATTTCAAACATAAGGAAGAACGCAATGACTGCCGATGAACTTAAGAAACAAGCCGCTTATGCCGCACTTGATCACATTACCACTGGTGGCATTATCGGTGTTGGTACGGGCTCAACAGTCAACCACTTTATCGATGCACTCGCGACAATAAAGCATAAAATTGATGGTGCTGTTTCAAGCTCAATCGTATCAACCAAACGGCTAGAAGCACATGGTATTGAGGTCTTCGATTTGAACCAAACTGGCACCATTGCAAGTTATGTTGATGGTGCTGATGAATCAAATCAATTCTTACAATTAATCAAAGGTGGTGGTGGTGCGTTAACGCGTGAAAAAATCATTGCCGCCGCCAGTGAAAAGTTTGTTTGTATTGCCGATAACAGTAAACTAGTCGACGTATTGGGTAGCTTTCCATTGCCCGTCGAAGTTGTACCTATGTCTCGTAGCTATGTGGCTCGGGAAATTGTAAAAATGGGTGGCCAACCCGTCTACCGTGAAGGTTTTATCACTGATAATAGCAATGTCATTCTCGATGTTCACGGTCTCACTATCATGGAGCCTATCGCGCTTGAAAAGGCATTAAACAATATTGTAGGTGTCGTAACTAACGGCTTATTTGCAATGCGTCCTGCTGATGTATTATTACTCGGCAGTGAAGACGGCACGCAAGTCGTTAACGCTAAATAATTCAACTACTCTCCCCTTTGATTCATCAAAAGGGAGAGTAAATTTTACTTACCTAATGTTTAAACCACTCAGTGTCTATATCGGCCTACGCTATACCCGCGCAAAGCGCCGTAACCATTTCATCTCCTTTATTTCACTCACTTCAATGCTGGGTGTCGCATTAGGCGTTGCAGCCTTGATCACCGTTTTGTCTGTGATGAATGGCTTCGAGAAAGAACTGCGTGAGCGCATTCTCGGCATGACCTCGCATGCCTTTATCACTGAGCGTTCTGGCGCCTTAACAGATTGGCCAGCATTGCAGACCCAAATACAGAACCAACCACATGTTCTCGACTCTGCTCCATTTGTCGAAGGACAGGCCATGTTAAGTCAAGGCAGCCGTGTCAGAGGGACATTAGTCCGTGGCGTCAACCCAGCACTTGAACCCAAAGTGTCGACCATTGGTGAAAAGATAACCCAAGGCCGTTTTGACAGCTTACAACCCGGCAGTTTCGGCGTTATCCTCGGCCACGATCTGGCTAGAGCCATGGACGTCAGAGTCGGCGATAAAATCACATTAATTACACCCCACGTTAGCCCAACGCCAGCTGGAGTTATTCCAAGATTAAAACGACTCAATGTTGTGGGTATTTTTGAAATTGGCATGTATGAATACGACAGCGCACTTGCCCTGCTGAATATAGAAGATGCTGCTAAATTGTTCCGTATTCCCAATCAAGTCACCGGTTTAAGACTCAAATTAGACGATGTTTTTAAAGCGCCCGCTATTACGCGCAACATCATGAACACATTGCCGATGAACTACCGTGCCGTCGACTGGACATTTCAGCATGCCAATTTTTTCCGCGCCCTCAAAACTGAAAAAATGGTCATGTTCATCATT
>Ga0257126_1003082_pt1 | contig 10655 bp, 7 predicted proteins | sample SI060_120mmetaG_FD_190151 | JGI IMG/M metagenome (GOLD analysis project Ga0257126, IMG submission 190151) | Marine microbial communities from Saanich Inlet, British Columbia, Canada - SI060_120m | ecosystem: Environmental > Aquatic > Marine > Inlet | place: Canada: British Columbia | collected... | reverse complement strand
CACGGAATACAAATGATTCCCGCATCCCTCCTAGAGGGTGGTGTCACCGGCAACACCGCTCAAGGCCACCTGAATGGGGTGCCGTCCCTTCCGAACGGCGCCAACTCGGGTGACATCTTCGTCATCGCAACCAGCAACTCCACCATCGGTCAGTTGTTTATAAAACTCCCCCCGTAACTCCTAAACCATAATTATTTACCAATTTATAATTTTATTATATTATATTTCTTTTTCTAAACTTAAGATATTTAAAAATAAATTTCATATTTATATTCATAAAATATGGAATCAGAAAAATTACAATTATTAATTGATCTAAAACAAATTTTTGAACTTTCACAAAGTAGAGGGTGTTGGAAATTAAATGAAATGAAAAATGTTTCAATCTTATATGAAGGTTTATGTGATATAATTACACATTATGAAAATGAAAATAAAAAACCAGACCCGGAACCGGAATCTGAACCTGAATCTGAAATTGAAGAAGATCCTAAAATTATGGAAGTTACTTCTGAAATTCAGAATAATGAATCTGATAATGTAATGGAAGAAATAAATTAAGATTTAAATTATTTTTTTAATAATTCTAAAGTTTTTTAAAAGATTATTTTTATTTATAAAAAAAAATAATTATAAGAAATTAGTTTGAATAAGCCAGGCCACCCATACCACTCATAATACGGAGAACATTGTAGTTAACGGCATAGACGGTTAATGTATTATTGAATGGCAGTGTGTTTGTCTGTAAGGTACCATCATCGTTTGAAATTTGAAGATTGGACACATTATTTAATGGATTTGTGAATACCATTTTTGCACTATCAATTCTTGAAAAATTACAAGTTCCCGAAGGTTGATGTTCTTCTGGTTTAAGAGAAAATGAATAACAGTATATGTGTTTTTTGGGCATTTTATGACCGGCTTGAAGTGGTTGACACGTTCTAAAGTATGTCGCATCACGTGCTGTAAAACGATCATGACCATTTAATTGAAGTTTCATGGTTTCAAATGGTTCTAATGATGCCGCTCCATTAAAATATACCTTATTCCCACCTGGTTCTGTAGAATAGGGTGTACTAACGGGCATTCTCACCTTTGAATAACCAACCTGATAATTAAACCAATCATTTTTATGTTTGAATGGAAAATCACCACCGAGTGTTACAGTACCAGATGATACTGATTCATGGTAATGATCATTTTTACATGCATCTACATTAAATATTTCGGTCCCAGAAGGGGCCGATGTAGCAACAGCATCATTTTGTACGACCCATATTAATTCCTTAACTGGGTGATTAAAATTAAGTTTTTGAGCTGTTTTCATCGCTCCTTGAACTCTTTGAACTTGCTCAATCAAATATTCATGGGAAACTTGGGCAAAACGACGACGTTCATCAGTATCAAGGTAAATATAATCGGCATATAATTGAATATCCGGTGGTGATGTTGGAAGTTGGATGGTCCCAACACCATTCACTAAAGAATGGACTCCCCGTGTTTTTAATTTTATTTTAACTTCATGGTATTGTAAAGCGATCAATGGTAATGCAAGACCTGGATTACGACAAAACCAAAATTGAAGGGGGACATATAACTTGAGTGAACCATAATAGGTATTCATTTCAGCATGGGTTGTGCCCCCACCAACTGTTCCGGGTGTAGCTAGTCTTAAATACCCCTCCTTTGTATTATGTTTATTAAGGCCTGCAAATTCAGTTTCTTCATGATCCGTTAATTCATTCCATATATCAAGCCATTGAGAATAATGACGATCTATTTTTTGACCTCCAATCTCAATTTCACATTCTTTAATAAGAGCATGACCTGTATTATTTGTCCAATTTGTGTAATTGGTGTTTGCACCGCCACTCGTCGTCATGTCCCCCATACCTGTCCGATCCAAAGTACATTCTAACCATAGACGACTTACTAAATCACCATTCCGTGAAATAGTCGCTGTCATATCTGAATCCCCAGTAGTCGGTCTTCCATTAAATGTTTGCTTAATAGCTTCCATTGAGAAATTCGTGTGGCGACGATAAACAACTTTAAAAAATGTAATTTGTGGGTTACCTGTAAGGTAAATATCCTGAGCACCATAGGCGACAAGTTGCATTAATCCTCCTCCCATATTATTTTTATACTTTAGACTTAGAAAAAAATTTTAGGAATTATAAACAAATTGAATGATTTATTTAATAGTGTAAAAATTAAAAAAAAAATAAATGATTATAAGATATTTGTAAATATTATCTTAAGAACTTAGTTTGAGTAAGCCAAGCCACCCATACCACTCATGATACGGAGAACATTGTAATTCACAGCGTAAATATTTACGTTGGCGGTCTGGTTTTGGTTCCCTAATACTGCCATAGATAACTGTGCATTATCAATTCTTGAGAAGTTACATGTGCCAGAAGGCTGATGTTCCTCAGGTTTTAAAGCGAAAGAGTAAACATTAATTTTTTCACTCATCTTGGATGTGCGGGCTGTATTAAGGTCAGCTGTTTCATTCAGAACAAAAACAGAGAAAGCCGCGGTAACTGCGTTAGTACCGGCCGTTGCGGCGTCGAATCCCGTCAGTAACTGGCCCGAAGCGATCAACGTCGAGGCCGGGGAACCGGGTGACCCGACACATACAAGACCATTAGTCGTAAAGTTGACGCTGCTGCCGGTGTAGGGGAGGCTACCAGCTAGTTCACCGATAAAAATAGATCCAACCCCCACCGTGCTGTCGGAGTCGTCGCTCGTCTCCGCATCACCGTTAATTGAAATACCAGTGGGGACGATGCCACTGGAGTTGCTATGCGCTTGGACCATAGTTACGAAAGCGAGTTTTGTGCCCGGGGGAAGTGTATTATTCGCACCGGTTATCGCGGCAGCGTTTGTAGCATCCACGGTTAGCGTAGTGCTCCCCCCCGAGGTAGCAAGACCGAAGGTGGCAGCGGCGGCTGTGATTTGAGCGGACGCACGGGTCACACTATTAATAGGAAGGACACCAGGCCCTAATTGTAAATTACGAGAGCCGACTGGTAAATTCTGTTTAGGGACCGCCGTGTGATAATCAAATGGTTGTCTAAGTTGGAAATATTCTTCGGACTGTTCGGAAAAACGATCGTGTCCATTAAGAACTAATTTTGTTTTTCTCATTTTAGTCACATTCGAATCGGTTGTCCATATTAATTCCTTAACCGGGTGATTAAAGTTAAGAGAAAATGAAATTTGGTTTTCAGCATCAGCCGCTGCACTAAGGGTTTTACTCTCAGTTTGAAGTTGAACTTGTTCAATCAAGTATTCATGTGAAACTTGAGCAAAACGACGGCGTTCATCGGTATCAAGGTAAATATAATCACAGTATACATCCGCGTTTTTTGTCGCATTATTAACAGTAAACCATTCTAACTTAATTTTAACTTCATGGTACTGAAGAGCAATTAAAGGTAATGCGAGACCTGGATTACGGCAAAACCAGAAGTTTAGCGGAATTTGAACAACTGTCGCTCCGCTAGTTGCGTTCCCAACACACCCTTGCATTGATTTGAGACCAATCGCTTTTGATTCCGGAGTTGATAATTCATTCCAAACGTTATTCCATTCGGAAGTTTGTTTATCAATCATTTGACCACCAATTTCAAGTTCCGCAAGTTTAATTAATTTACCATAATCGGTTATATTTGTATCCTCATGATCAATATTCACATATACTTTATGAACTAAATCACCATTTCTTGAAACAGTACAGGTGGCACTTTGGCCATTGACTGGTGTAGCAGTGCCATTTAAGGTTTGCTTGATGGATTCCATCGAGAAATTCGTGTGTCGGCGATAGACAACTTTAAAGAAAGTGATTTGTGGGTTACCTGTAAGGTAAATATCCTGAGCACCATAAGCGACAAGTTGCATTAATCCTCCTCCCATATTATTTTTATACTTTAGACTTAGAAAAAAATTTTAGGAATTATAAACAAATTAAATAAATTAATTAATATTTTATCATACATTTTTTTAATTAAAAACCATATGTATTATATTATTTATCTTATAAAATAATAAAATAATAAAATAATAAAATAATTAAATAATTAAATAATTAAATAATTAAATAATTAAATAAAATATAAAGAAAAATGAATTATAATATTAGTAATGGAACAAAATGAAAATTTAATGATATCAAATACATCTTCTTTACTTTCAAGTCAGAATGATGAACCATTTGATATAAGAAACTTAATGAATTATGATATCATTAGAAAAATTTTAGTTGAACATCCCTTACAAGGATCATTATTTGAGGTTACATGTATACTTATAAATGATCATATTAATGAATTACCAAGCGCTAAACAAATTGTTGGCGAGGATGACAAATAAAGCGGCTTCAAGATATGTTAATTGTTTAAACCGTGAAGGTTTAGAATCTTGATTCCAATTTTGAATTAATTTAGGAGCGATTGTGTTGTAGGAATATTGAACTAAGAATACTTTAATTAAAAAGACTAATAATAATAGTAAAAAAATTTCAGATGTATTTTTATCTGTTATCATACTTTTTCCTCCACCCATCATATTTACAAACATTTTATAATAATATGAATATATTTTTTTTTATAATTATTCTTTTTTAAGGATTGTATCAAATAATAATTGACTTTCTGTAATTGTTGATGGATCTAGATCTAATACTTGTTTAACAGGATTCATAATCTGATTTGAAATATAAAACTTATAATCTATGTTTAAACCTTTTTCTTTAATATAATCTGGATGTTCTATCCGATCACCTTGTAATATATGTCTTTTCTTAAATTTTGGTTTTTTATTTTTATAGAATCCATCCGGAATTGGTGATTCATCAACTTCAATATAAATATATGGGATACGATCATTCGGTTTAGGTTTATTACCAGGATTTCTTTCAGCCATACGATCTGCGAGTACTTTATGAGCAATACCTTGGGGGTTTTTGTAATAGGCACTTAATGATTTTGAAATAATAAACATTGATTCATCCATTTTTCCTTCAATAATCTTATAAAGTGTTTTTTCCAACCATTCAATTGCTTTTTTCACGGAACGTTGATGCATTATAATTTCAACAACATTTCCAAAGACATACTTAACAATTGGAGCATTATCTCTGCGTTTCATAACAATACCCATAGATGTTCTTTCTTTTAATATACTTGCTTTATATTCAAATTTATCCCCTGTATAGCGTTTTTTAGAAATAAGGATAAATGGGAAAAATGTTTTTTCATATTCAAGATCTTGAGGTTTAATATCTCCTTCAAAACCTATATTTAATTTATTTTTTGTTAACCATTCACCAAATTCAATCCCACAATCAATACAATATTGTAAAGCTTCTTTTCCTGTTAACAAATTTTTTGTATCTTTATGGATTCTTGAAAATTTAATGAATATAGAATCTGTATCACCATAAATAACATCAGGTGGTTCATATCCATGTAATTCAGCCCATTCATAGACACCATGTTTCGCATCATAAATTCTTTCACGACCGATTGCGGTTGTACAAGCGGCTATTTTTTTGAAACATATATCACTTGTTCTGGCACCCATTTGACCATAAACAGAATTAGCTGTGACTTTATAGGCCAACTGAAAACCATCTAATACTTTTTTTTTATCTTCTGATAAATTAGGATCTTTCATTTTTTTTCTTGTGAGTTTTCTTTGTTCAAGTAATGTTTCTAGGATTACAGGGATAATACCTTTTTTCCCATCTTTAGGTTTCGCAAAATAGCATGTTGTTTGTGTATTTGCTTTTTCTTTATGAACAGTTTTTCCTTTTGTAATATAATTATAATCATCATAACTTATAATATTATGAGGGATAGTTGTTAATAGTTTTTTAAGCTTTGGATTTTTATCCACATCATCTTGAGTTCCCATGAATGTTTCATGAGACAAGTTTTTTTCACGAATAGAATTTGGATATAAGGAAGCATAATCCACAACAGCAATTGGATCATCTGAATAAATTCCAGGTTTCGGATCTAATACAATCGCACCTTCAAAACCTTCATCTTTATAATTTTTAATAAGACTGGGTAGTCTTGTATTCATTTTAGAACATTCACGGATAACTAATGAATTAATTTTTACACCTTGACCACGTAAGAAGATATAAGACAATGGAACTGATGAAACATTTGCCATACCGATATTATTAGGAATTAAATCTAATAATTGAAGTAAGAATATACAAAGTTCACAATCCATAATACAATATTTCGCCACCATTGCTCTTCCTTTACTTCCACCGTGTTTATGATAATCAAAGATTTGTTGAGGTGAAATATCATCTTTTGATAAGCACCATTCATAGAAAACTAAATCATTACCATAATATGATTCTATTTTCAAGGATTCTAAAATTAGAATCATATTATGTTTATGATTTAAATTTACAATCTTAAATTTTTGATTATTTTTATATTTTAGGGTTCCGTATTTTGTATGTAAATTAATTGTAATATAATCATTTATTTTAAGATTACCTAAATTATTTGAATATATTAATGTAACACCATTTGGATAATGAGACGATGATTTGATTCTACCACGTTTATGTATCTTTCCTTTCATAAAATGAGCAGACACATTATCTAATTTATAAGATTCCAGGGCATGACCTTTTTGAATTTCTTTTTGAATATCAAAGACAACTCTTCCATCCATGGAGATATATTTTAGTATATTATCGCCTAATCCAGAAGAAGATAATTCTTTTTTTGTTACTTTACATTTTTTATCCCAATAATTATTATAATAAGAAAGAGTTGTTGATTCTTTTACATTATTTTCTTTAATTTTTTTAAAACCTTCATCACCTGGTAGATAATCAGAGTTTCTATTTCTCATTAATCTACCAAGACGATAAAAATCATGTTTTTCACATGTATCTTTATGTTTTCCTTGGCAATCACATGGAAATAAGAATTCAACACGTTTTGAGATATAATCAAAATCAAACCCGAAAATATTATAACCGGTGATAACATCGGGATTATAATGAAGAATAATATTTTTCCATTGTAATAATAATTCTTTTTCTGATTGACATTCGATAATTTCAACACCGGGAATAGGATCACATATTTTTTCATTCGGTTTATCTTCATTACCGATAATTACCATATTTCTTTTAAAACATTCTTTTTCACCATATTTATAAAATACAGTTCCAATTTGAATGATAGAATCACCTTTAACAATAAGTTTTTTTTGATTTTTATCTTGTAAATTATTTAATAGTTTTGTAAATGATTTAATAAATGGATCTCTTAATTTACTTGTTTCTTTGGATGTATCTAATTTTTGGATGAATGATTCATCAAGTTTATTTATAAGAGATTCAAGACTATTATCTGAATATATTTCATGATTATGAGTATAAATTTTTTGAACAATTTTGGGTTGATCAAGGAAAGCATCTTGGATACATTCTTTGATAAATGATTTTTTTAAGGATAGTGAATTTGATTCATTATATGAATTTTTAAAATATTCATCATAAATATTCATGGCTAATTTTTGAAAATCTTTTAATGGATTTGGAAAATCACCATGAGATGAATCACATTCAATATCAAAAGAAGCGACAATCATTTTTGAGATATCTTCTGATTGATGAGGAGTAATATAATCTTTTGATAGTTTCTTAATTTCAATATCAACATTAAATTCTTTGGAATCATTATCTTTGATAAAGTTTATATTGGGGATCTTTAATGAAACCCATCCACATGATTGAATTTCTTTTTCATGTAAAAACCGTAGCATGGGATGAATACTAATTTCATAAAGATTTGCCTGACATTCACAATTATGATCTTGTAAAAACCAATCTTCAAGTTTTTTCATAACTTTTTTAGAGTAGTTACGGATATTTGAAATATTTTCATTATAATAATTAATAATGGCTTTACTACATTTTTTCATATCCATGTAGCTATTAAATACAAGTTTTACAAATCTATATTTTTTAACCATATGATAATCATAATCCCAATTATAACCATAAAAGTTGAAATAGGGTTTTATTTCTAATTTATCTTTTACATATCCATTACGATGAATTTTAACAATTTTTTCTAGAAAGTCTTGAACATAGTTTGTATTCCATGATTCAGGGACTCTCATATAAAAATAGGGTAAGAAATCATTAATATGACAGACAATATTTTCATCATTTAATGTTTTACCATAAATAGTAATTGTAAATTCTTTGGGCCATGGATTATCATCATTTTGGGGTGTATCATCGGATGATATATCAATAATTTGGAATATATATTCTTTCATAATGTATGTGAATATTATGTATTAATTATTCAAATTTTAAATACTATCAAATTTTATATTTATTATATATATGAATACATTTTTAACATTTTTCATAACAATTGTATTTGTATTTTTATTATTGAATAAAATAAAACGTAGAGATATTGTAATTATAAAATCAGATATTGATAATCGTAAATATATATGTCGGAAATTACCCGATGCCCATCTTGCGGCTGATAAATTAGCTGTAATCAATCAAAAAGTAATTCAATTAATTAATTGTGTAAGTAATAGTGATAGAGAAAATATTGAACGATTAAAAGAAAGATATAATCCTGATAAATTATCTGAAACGGGGATTGGTGCGAAATATAAATCTTATTCTGTAAATAAAGGAGAAGAAATCGCAATGTGTGTAAGACATACTGATAATACAATGATTGATGATAATACAATCATGTTTGTAATAATTCATGAATTAGCACATGTAGTAACTATATCTGTAGGACACACGCAAGAATTTTGGGATAATATGAAATATTTATTAGAAGAAGGTGAAAAATGTGGTGTTTATCAACCGGTTGATTATAGTAAATCTCCTGTAACATATTGTGGGATGGAAATCTCATCAACACCCTATGAATTTTAAAAATAATATTTTTTTATATTTTATAATAGTAATATTTATAATGGACGTATCTTTTTGTAATACAGGTATTCAAAGAAAAGTTTATAAATGTATTATCTATAATACATGTTATATATTTGTTGGAAATGATCCATTAATCAATGGATTAATAAGAGGTATTAAGAAAAATATAAGTGATCATGAAGATGATTTATTAAAAAATATCACGGAAGATATAAAGATAAAATACACGGGTGATCAAATTGAAGATAAAGATACATTTATAAAAAAAGAATTATTATTGGAAAGTGAATACACTATAAAATTTATTCAAAATGATTTAATTCGGTATGATGATTCAATTGAGATGGTATTAAATAAAATTGCTATTTATTGTTCGGGAGAAGAGATAAATTATCCATATATTTATGCTTGGTTTTATAATTCACAGGATGAAAAAAGGCCCCTTGGATTTAATTATTTAGATGAGACAATTGATTATTCATCAATGGATGATATTATTTTTCAAAAAAAATCATTTTGTGATTTAATTGATGAACATTTTATTATTGAGGGTGAAAAAAATAATATTCCATATGATAAAACATTATTAAAATTATTAAATACCTGTGAAATAAAAAACTATACAATTTATTTTATAACTTTAAAAAAGTTTTTAGAGAAGATTGAAGAAGGTTGGACAGATGAAATACAAGCAGAAGAAAAAGAAGTTGAAGAATGTGGTGAATTAAAATCATTTGTAAATGGTGGGATAAGGAAATATTGGCCATATGTAAATTTATTAAATGTATTTAATTATCCTGAATTAAGTGAGAAACGAACAAAAGATTTTAAAAAAATAAAAGAATTGTTAAATTATTATTATTTGGGAATAAGAACAATAGAAACAAATTTTTTGAAAAATAAGATTGACTGTGGTGGATTTTCAATTAATATTCTTAAAATAATATCTGAAAATAAAGAAATAAATAATATAAATATTCAGAAAATATTTAGTGAATTTTCATTAGAAGATTATTCATATAAAACATATAATATTCAGTATTTATTTATGAAGTTAATATTAACACCATATACAGAATCATTTTTTAAGATAAATACAGATTGTTTATCAATATATAAAGGAGATTTAAAGAAAAAGCATCTTGAAAAATGGATAAAGGGGGATATTCGGGTAAATACATATGGCTATAATTATTTACAAAATCAAAATTCATTACTATTTAAAATATATGATAAAGATATTCAAAAATATATAACATTAATTATAAATGAAGATGGAAATATTGAATGTGTGATTAATGAAGAAGATATAAATGAAGTTCATATGAAACAATTAATAAGTCATTGTAAACAAACAATTGATTTTTTCATAAATAAACACAAAATATATTCATACACAAGAAAAGATATAAATACAGAAATATTTAATGAAGATTATTATTTAGAGAATATAAATTTCATGGATTGTCAGATAAATTTTTCCAAAGAATTTTTTCAAGATAAACAAAGTAAACTTGCGAAAGATTGGAATCGTGAATTAATAATATTTATGGAAAATTTTCCAATGTATACACGTATTAAATTGGAAGAAATAACAGATATACAAAGAATTAAGTCAAGATACAAACGAATAAATAATTATGGAAATATATCAAGTATTCATTCAATGATAACAACATAT
>Ga0257126_1003076_pt1 | contig 10676 bp, 8 predicted proteins | sample SI060_120mmetaG_FD_190151 | JGI IMG/M metagenome (GOLD analysis project Ga0257126, IMG submission 190151) | Marine microbial communities from Saanich Inlet, British Columbia, Canada - SI060_120m | ecosystem: Environmental > Aquatic > Marine > Inlet | place: Canada: British Columbia | collected... | reverse complement strand
TATCTATCATGAGTAATTGCAATTACAGTGCCTTTATACTGGGACAAATGTTGTTCTAACCAAAGAACAGATTCAGCATCTAAATGATTTGTAGGTTCATCTAGTAATAAAATTTCTGGTTCTTTTAGTAGCAGCCTACACAATGCAACTCTTCGTCTTTCACCCCCAGAAAGTACTGAGATTTTTGCATCTCTTTCTGGGCATCTTAGGGCATCCATTGCAATATTTAACTTTGTATCTAAATCCCAAGCCCCTAAAGCATCAATTTTGTCTTGAAGCTCACCTTGTCTTTTCATTAAAAACTCCATTTTTTCAGAATCTTCATAGTATTCAGGAAGAGCAAATTTGTCATTAATTTCGTTATACTCATTTAAAACATCTACAGACTCTTGCATTCCCTCTTTAACAATATCAATTACTGTTTTTGAATCGTCTAATTTTGGTTCCTGCTCTAAATAACCTACTTTAAAACCATCTGAAAAATGAACTTCCCCCTGAAAAGATTTATCTAAACCAGCAATAATTTTTAGAAGTGTTGACTTACCTGACCCATTCAATCCTATTATACCAATTTTAGCACCATAGAAAAAGGAAAGATATATATCTTTTAAAACCTGCTTATTATTATTATTAAAGGATTTAGAAACCCCAACCATTGAAAAAATGACTTTCTTATCTTCTGACATTTATTTTATTATTTTTATGCAAAAATAAATATTAGTTCCACTTAAATTTTAAATGATGAAAAAAAGTATTGGATTTTCTATTTTGTTAATTATTGCAGGTATATTATTTTTATTAGACAATCTAGATTTTATGAACATTTCTATTCGTCATCTAATAAGAACTTATTGGCCCGTGATTTTAATATGGATTGGAGCAGAAAAACTATATAGAGATTTAAAATAAATCTATAATATATCTGACAATGTAAAAGTTTGATCTAATACCACCCCTTTTTCAGATAGTTTTACCATACAACACTCATTATAATTATCATGTTGCAGAAATATCACATGTTTTTTTTCTGCTGCATCTACAAGAAATTGTTGTTTTTCTATCAACGTTTTTAACGGTTGAGTATCATAACCCATAACATAAGCCAAAGGAATATGGCCAGTACTTGGAAGAAGATCAGCAGCAAAAACAATAGTTTTATTCTTATATTGAATGTGAGGAATCATTTGTGACTCTGTATGCCCATCAACAAACAACACATTAAAAAAATCAAGAAATTTAGAGTCTCTTTCAATGAAGTTTAGTTGTCCACTTTGTTGAATAGGTACAATATTATCTTTTAAAAAAGAAGCTTTCTCTCTGTAATTTGAATTTAATGCATGAGACCAATGATCATTATTACTCCAGTATTTAGCATTTTTAAAAGCCATCTCAAATCCTGTCCTATCTTTATTCCATTTAACACTACCACCACAATGATCAAAATGCAAGTGTGTTAAAAAAACATCGGTTATATCATCTTCAGAAAAACCTATTTTTTTTAGAGAATTACTCAAAGAATTATTACCGTGTAAATAATAATGTTTTAAAAACTTATCATCCTGCTTATCTCCTATTCCATTATCAATCAAAATCAACTTATCACCATCCTCAATAAGTAACGATCTCATAGCCCAAGAACATAGATTATTTGAATCTGAAGGATTAGTTCTACTCCAAAGAACTTTTGGAACAACACCAAACATAGCCCCCCCATCTAATTTAAAATTTCCTGTTTCTATTGTGTACAATTTCATGTTAGTAATTTTATGTAACCAAAAGTAATAAAGTTGAATTATATGATAATTTTAAAAAGTAAATTTTTAAGAAAATGAGAATTCATCTAATAGCAATTGGGGGTAGTGCAATGCACAATTTGGCAATCGCTCTAAATCGAAAAGGATATATAGTTACAGGCTCTGATGATCAGATTTTTGAGCCTTCAAAAAGCAGATTAGACAAAGAGGGCATATTACCCAAAAATATTGGATGGAGCACTAATAATATTTCTGAAGATTTGGATGCTATTATTTTAGGAATGCATGCCAAAGAAGACAATCCAGAACTTAAAAAAGCAAAAAAATTAAATCTCAAAATATATTCTTATCCAGAATATATTTATGAACAAAGTAAAAAAAAGAAAAGAATAGTTATTGGCGGTAGTCATGGGAAAACTTCAATTACCGCAATGATATTACATGTGTTAAATAATTTAAATATTGAATGTGATTATATGGTTGGTGCTCAACTACAGGGTTTTGACGTAATGGTAAAACTTTCTGAGAGTGCTCCAGTTATAATTCTTGAGGGGGATGAATATCTATCTTCAACCATTGATAGAAGACCAAAATTTCACTTATATAAACCACATATTGGGGTTTTAAGTGGTATTGCATGGGACCATATTAATGTTTTTCCAACTTTTGAAATCTATATTGAACAGTTTAGAATTTTTAAAAATCTAATCTCAGAGTGTTTAATATATTGTAGTGAAGACAAAGAATTAGAAAAACTTGCTAATGAAAAAATAAATTGTAAAAAAATTGGATATCAAACTCCAAAACATGAAATTATAGATGGTATCTCTTATATAAATTCTGTGCCACTTCAAATTTTTGGCAATCACAATTTACAAAATTTAAATGCAGCTAAGAATGTATGTAATGAAATTGGAATAAGCGATATAGATTTCTACCAACATATTAAAACATTTAAAGGTGCTTCAAATAGACTTGAATTAATTAAGAAAAATAAAGAATACTCAATTTACAAAGACTTTGCTCATTCTCCATCAAAATTAAAAGCTACTATTGAAGCTATGAAATATCAGTTTAATGACAGAAAGCTTATCGCATGTATGGAATTACACACTTTTAGTAGTTTAAATTCTAAATTCTTAAAGGAATATAGAAATAGTATGAATCTTGCTGATCAAGCAATTGTTTTTTTTAGTCAGAAAGCCATCAAACATAAAAAATTAACTCCAATTACTGAAGAACAAATAAAAGCTGCATTTAATAACAATCAATTAAAAATAATATCAAATTCTAAAGATTTAATAAATCATATAAAATCATTAAGTTTAAAAAATACTAATCTGCTAATGATGAGCTCGGGCAATTTTGATAAAATAAATTTAGATGAACTATAAAATATTATTTCTTTCATTCTTAATTGTAAATGGGATTAATGCTCAAGTAAAAAAATATAACTTTCTAGGTACTATTATGATGGAAAATCAAATGCCAATTGGATTTTCTGTTGATTTAATCGAAGAAAATGGAATTGTGAATGGTTATTCCATAACTAATCATAATAATGAAAACGAAACAAAAAGTGAAATTCAGGGACTATATTTTGAGCAAGACAAATCTTTTCAACTGCAGGAGACTCAAATTATACATACAAAATCTGAGGCCCCTCTAAATAGCTTCTGCTACATAAGAATGAATCTAAAGCTAAAAAATAGATTTACAAAAAAGAAGCTAGAAGGTAATTTTACTGGTAATTTTTTAGATAGCTCATTTTGTGCAAAAGGCAGAATATTTTTAATGGAAAAATCTTTTGTAGAAAAGAAAATTAAAAAGATTGAAAAGAAAATTGATAAACTAAAAAAGAAAGACGAAAAGAATGATATAATAGAAACTAAAATCCTTAAAGACGGAGATAGTTTTGATATAAATTGGAAATCAAAGTATGTAACCATCAAAATTTGGGATAGTAATCAAGAAGATGGCGATCAAATTAACTTATTTATTAATAATGATATAATTTTAGATCAGTATGAAACCACTAATAAATCTAAAAAGATAAAACACAAGCTTATTGAAGGTAAAAACAAAATTGTTATTGAAGCTACCAGCCTAGGAAGTTCTCCACCAAATACAAGTAGAATTGAACTGTTTGATAAAAAGCAAAAATACCCTATACTAACTCAATTAGATCTAAATAAATCAGTAACTATTTATATTGAAAATTAAACTCAACAAATAATCTTATTTAGTATTATAACTTAATTTTCTTATCTTCTAAAGAATTATTATAAGCTTCAACTTCTCTATTAAAAGCAGCACCATCTGAGAAATGATACTCCTCAGCTATTAAATCACCATCCCACTTATATGAAAGATGAACCATATTGTTAACTGTATCTCCTGTATAATTTCCAATAGCATGCCAAATAAACCAAACTTGCGTCCATGTTTCTCCTGTAGGATATGCTACTGTTTGGCTTATTATTCCATTTTCATTTTCAACTCCTGGTTTTGTAGTATATATATTAGAATAAAGAGAATGATGCATATTGACAGCCTGCATTACACCATCTAAATCATATGGCTTATCTTGTCCTGAAACAACAACTTGAAAATCTTTAGAAAACAAACTTTTCATAGCATCAAAATCCTTATTAATATAATTTTCCATGTGCTTATTCACTGCAATACTTTTTGGATCATCCCAAGTAACTTGTGTAACATCAGATGAACAACTAAATAATAATGCTGAAACAAATAATAAGATGTAATTTTTCATTTTTTTAATTTTAATTTTTAACAAATTAACAAATAATAGTAAATAATTCAATATAAATTCTCACATATATAAGTGAGAAAAGTGACTCTGAAGGGATTCGAACCCCTAACCTCCTGATCCGTAGTCAGGTGCTCTATCCAGTTAAGCTACAGAGCCGTATTTATTAGAAAATTATAAGATTTGAACGTTTAGACCATATAACTCAAGGTCTTCTTGAAAAGCTTTAAGCTCAGGGATTTCTCCACGGACAATATCACACTTTCCATTAATATGAGTTAATAGAGCGCATTGTTCGGCTTGTATAGGTGTATGATCACAAATAGCAACAAGACAGTCAATAACATGATCAAAAGTGTTAAAGTTATCATCGATAAGATATAATGTTTTAATAGCAACACTTTTCTGATGAATTTTATTTTGTTCGTTGTAATCTAATGCCATATACTCTATTTGAATTTTATTTTTCGCTCCTGTCCTCTTAAAAGTCTTCTAATGTTCTTGTGGTGAGTTGAAAGAGCAAGTAATGGAACAAAAATAGAAAATATTATTAACGAAACATCAGAAGATTCTGAGAAAAAATAAATAATAACTGGAAATGCAATAGCTGAAAAAATAGAAGCTAATGAAACATATCTAAAAGCTAGTAAAAAAGTTATAAAAACCATACAAGAAACAAAGGCACTAAATGAATGCAGGCCAATTAATAGCCCTAACAATGTAGCAATACCTTTACCACCTCTAAATCTAGTATATACTGGAAAAAGATGACCAATAACTGCAAATACCCCAAATAAAAGCTGATACTCAAACATTAGTTCAGGATTAATATAAATTGATGGAAATAAATACACAAAATTTACTACTAACCAACCCTTAAAAACATCTATAATCAAAACGATTGTACCTGCAGCTTTGCCTAAAACTCTAAATGTATTTGTAGCACCTGCATTACCACTTCCATGCTCCCTAATATCAATACTAAAAAAACTTTTACCAACAATAAAGGCAGTAGGAAAAGCTCCAGTTAAATAGGACAAAAGAATTAGAAGAATAGTCATGTTATTATCCATAATAATTAAAATTCCTTTTTAATTCGTTTTAAAAACTTTTCCGGAGCATCTTCATTAGCTAGCATATATCTATAAGGATCTAAACCTTTAACAGATTCTGATTTTCTTTTAGAGTCTTTAACTTCTAATATGGCAGAATTAAATTCAGGATTAGTTGAAATAGCTCTCATTAAACCATTTTTATAAACAAAGAAGTACTCATCGTAAAATTCTGTTTGCAAATAAATTGTTAAAACATCGGAATTTCTTCCCTTCTCAATTAAAATATGACCATTTAAAACACCATTGATTTGAGTGTTTTTTATATTTCCTAATCCTAAATTACCCTTTGTAATAAATGCTTTATTTTTTTTATCCCACACTAAATTAAGATCTGTAAATGAAAGGGTATAATTCATTGATTTTGGAAGTTCCTCAAAAGCATCATTCATTTCTAAATCAATCATCAAATCTTCTTTTTGGTCTTTACCAACTAATTTTGAAAGATTATTTTCATAATCCTTATTATACTCAAAAATTTCTTCACCGGGAGCTGAAAAAATGTCTTGGGCCATAATCTCCATAGCATCTTTTGAAAAATCAAAGTCAAACATTAAAAAACCATTTATTTCTAATTGATTTTTATTTTTGTTTGAAATCTTTCCAACAGATTGTGTTTTAATTCTACCAAGATTTAAATTTAAATTAATCATTCCATCACCTGAAACGGTGCATGTTTTCTCATCTAGAAGTAAAATATTAGACACTGAGTCTTGACCACCAATAACATAAGAAGAATTGCTTTTATTATAATATACAGATGATGTAGCAGAGAAAAAATCTAAATCCTTTGCTCTTTTTTTAGTACTCATAAAAGAAGGGTAAAAAATTGTACTGTCTTTGTTATAAAAAATACCTGAATATAATTTATCATCTGTATAACTAAACAACTTTTCTTTTAAATCAAACGAAATATCTGACTGATCTATCTCAGATGAAAAAGCTATCCACTGGGGTGAGAAGTTAGAACAGTTATGATTTATCTTGAAGAAACCATTATAAGTAAGATTTTTTCTATCTCCTAAAATTTTAATATCTCCTTTAAAATTATATCTATCTCCTATTTTAAACACCTTTTTTTCATTTACACTAGCTGTAGCTAAAGTAATAGTATCAGCATTAACTATAATTTCAGAAAAATAAATATCCTGTTTATTACCCAAAGAATCTATGTAAACATAATCAGCCGAAGCAGAATAATTATTGGCACTAAAAATGTCAATTGTAGCATTATTAAAGGAATGATATCTTATAAGAGGATCCAATAATAAGCTTGAATTTTTAAGAGTTCTAATCCTTGCTCCTCGCTCAACAATTAATTCTCCAGAGTCAGGAAAAATAACTGCATCGGCAATATTTAAACTATCCACACCATGAGCATTAATAATAAAATCCTTTAAGCTGTAATCAGCGCTACTAGCAATAAACGATAAAGAATCTTGATCACTATTTAGTGAAATAAACTTAGAACCTTTACTGTTGTTCAACTCTTTTTCACCAAAAGTTAATTGTTCTTTATCCATCTCCCATTTTAATTTATCTATATAGCTAATATATTCGCTAGCAGGGAAAGTAACATAAGAACCCAAGCCATTTGAATAAAAAACTCCTTCCCTATCAGAAAGATCAATATTAGCTCTTAGATTTTGAGCATTAAAAGCTATAGAATTATTATTATCAAAAACATTTAAGTTTGCCGTATCAGCTTTGAACCAAGTAGAATTAAATGAAAAGAAATTTGAAGATACTTCTGCTAAATCAAGTTTCATAACTCCATTACCAGTTAATCCAATTGGTTGCAATAATAAATTCCCATTTAAGCTTGATTTTTTAGAATACATACTAAACATATCATGAGTTTGTGAAATAGATAGCTTATCTACGTAAGGCTGATAAAAACAATATGTCTTAGTATTTGATACTTGAGGGAATTCAATCCCTTTATTTACTTCACTTATTGAAATTGCATTTGAAAGCATTGCAGTGGAATCTGGATAGAAAATAATATCTTCAGAATAAACTACAGATGATAAATACTCAAATTTACCACTTCCTCTTAAGCCATCATTTCCAAGCTCAATTTCATCAAAATATCTTGCTTTGCCCGCATACAATGGGAATCCATCTTCAGGTGTATTTCTTTTAAAGCCTAAAGAATAATCATTTTTTAAACGTAAAGTATCCTCAAAAACAGGAAAAATATTAGATGAAGTAAAAGTACCAGCAAACCACAATCCATTACCATTATAACTTTCTAAACTATCAATAGAAAAAGGTTTTAAATGAAAAGAAAAATTATCTCTATCATATACTCCATCAAAAATCTTAGGACTATCATAATAAACATACGAATCATTAAAACTTTTAAATATAGGATACTCTGGATGTTCACCTTTTCTTAAACCAGATTTATTAGTAGAATCATCTATAATTAATTCACCAGTTACAGATTCAATAACAGTTTTAACTCTAGTAAGCAAAGGGTTATTGTATAAATCAAATCGCAAAGGTTTTAAAGGAACCGATAATTGAACGGAATCGATTTTATTTAAATCAACTTTAAACTCATCATATTTAAAATGGAAATCACTTCCATAGAGATTTACTCTTCCATTTCCAGCAAAAATTCTACCATTAAAAACAAAATCTCGATTTTTTAAAATTTTAACCTCCCCTCCTCTAGGATAAAAAGCAACTTTTTGAGAGTCACTAACAGCAATTTGATTAATACCTCTAATAATTAAATCTTTTGATTTAATATTTAAAGCTGCATTAACAATAACTAAAGAATTTCCAACAACTTTTGAATTAAATTGGATAACATCATAATCGCCTTGCTTAGATTTTGCCATAACATATCTTGAAAGACTTGGAAGAACAGTAATTCTTTCTTCACCAAAATCATAAAATAAGAATCCTTTATTAGCTAAATCCATTAAAAAATGTTGAATTTGAACAAGAGGGAATTTTGCATACCTAGCAAAATCTTCTACAAAAAACTGATTTTCTTTTTTATCATTAACATAATTTTCAATTAATATCAGCGGATGAATAGCGTCAATACCTTGCATCTCATCAAATCTTTTTTCTAAATACATATCTACAGATTCAAAATTAACTTCCGAAACAGAAGTTCCAGGTAAAGAACCAAAAGTAATTATATCCTCATCTATTTCCCACTCAAGTAATTCAAACTGCATGTTTAATTTATGATAGGTATTTAGCATAGTGGAATTAAATTTTCCACTTTTTGAAAGCTTTAATTTTCTTTTATTGTTATTGTAGTTAAACTTTAGGTTAGAATGATAAAGAGAATCATTGTCAAAATAAATTTTAATTCCAACTTGCTGAGAAGAGATAATATCCCCACCTAATTGAAACTTATTTGCATTTGCTACAAATATCTTTTTTCCATTATTATTAAAAATTAATCTTGCATCAGCGTATTTTCCACCATCAGCTATAAAAGAAGATCCTTGAAGTTTATAGCCCCCCTTATAATCCACCTCTGGATAAACATTCTCAATTATAATATCTTTTGAATATGAAACAAACATTGGATAATTTTCCACTTGCTTTCCCTTTGTAATTTTATCTGAAAAAACACCTTGTAGAGAAAAATCAAACATTAATTTATTTGTAAAAGAAACTGAATCTGCTTTTACTAAAGTAGTTCTAGTATCAATTACATAATTCTTTAAATTAACATAAATACTGTCTTTACTTAAACCTTTTTTTTCCCAATTCATTAAGCCTTCTAATCCATTAAGCCTATAGTTATATGGATAATAATCACCTAATACATTATAAATAGATAGTTTATCACCATCAGATTGACATAAAATATTTGTGAAACTATTAAAAACAATATATGGTCCTGTATCGTCAATTTTAAAGCTGTAATCATTACTAGAGGCTTTCCAAGTTGTTGTTCTTGTTTCTCGTAAAGTATTACTATCAATAAGGTCTAATGTGAAATAGTAAAATACCATAAGTTTTTTACTAGAAAAATCATCTATAATTTTTGAAACGACCATTAACCAGTCGTCAATATTATCATTTGATATATTTTTATTTTTTAAGGAAGATAAACAAAGAATAAAATTATTAAAATGTGAGGAGGCTTTTAGTCTCTTTTTAAGCATCTTATTAGAAATATCAATAATTTGATTTTCTTGATTGTTAGTAAAACTATTAATTGATGAGAGTTTTTTAAAATCTTTGAAATTAGACTTTAAATTTGAATTGTCTGAAGCAGTCATTACACTTTCAAGCTCCTGCAAATAGGGCTTAAAATCTTCAGAAAAACTTATAATTTTTTTCTGAGCACTAGTTTGAGTAATACTTATTAAAAACAAAAAAATGAAAAGAAATTTTATTTTCTTAAATGCACCATTGACCATTGACCTTTATTTTTTTTATTAATAACATTAAATCTATTATTAACCGACAAATTAATAATAAAATCTATATCTTCTTCTAAAAAACCACTAATGAGTAAATCACCATTTTTAACGAGATAATCATAATAAACTTCAATATCTTTTTCAATAATATTACGATTAATATTTGCTAAAATAATATCAAAATTTTGATTTTCTATTAAGTTAATATCTCCATGTAAAAAAGAAATATTCTCCGTATTATTTAACTTTGCATTATCAATTGAATTCTGAAAAGCCCATTCATCAATATCAATACCTACTACTTGCTTAGCACCGTTTTTTGAGGCAACAATTGACAAAACTCCTGTACCACTTCCCATGTCAAGTATTGATTTATCATTTAGATCAAGATTATATAATTCATTAATCATTAAAAATGTTGTTTCATGGTGACCTGTCCCAAATGACATTTTGGGAGTTATTATAATTTCATCTTTAAAATTGCCATTATTGTTATGAAATTCAGATCTAATTAAACAATTAGAATTAATCTGTACTGGTTTAAAATTTTTTTCCCACTCTTCATTCCAATTTTTTTGAGCTACATGATTAATATTAAAATTTAGTTTAGTAAATTTTTTAATTTTATCTA
>Ga0257126_1003070_pt1 | contig 10685 bp, 9 predicted proteins | sample SI060_120mmetaG_FD_190151 | JGI IMG/M metagenome (GOLD analysis project Ga0257126, IMG submission 190151) | Marine microbial communities from Saanich Inlet, British Columbia, Canada - SI060_120m | ecosystem: Environmental > Aquatic > Marine > Inlet | place: Canada: British Columbia | collected... | reverse complement strand
GCAATTCACCCTCACCTCACATAATTCCAAACCCCTTGCCCATACGCTCGATCACCCTCAATTCTGCCAGTGCCTGTTGGCGTTTAGCGCGGATGGCGCGGGTCTCACGCCCGTGTCGGGTCTTTGCAGTACCGCACAGGTTTCGGCCTTGTTGGGTGCGTGGTCCGGTTGATCGGCCACCATGGATGCGGCAGACGCGCTTACCTCGTATCGCAGGGGATCGGCACTGTTGCTGTGAACGTTTAGATTTTGCTTGGCATCGTGGGCACCGAATCCGTCCACCCAGTGTAAGGATGAAGGGTTCTTTTACACAGGACCTCTTGGGTGCATCACCTTGTATTGGGTCTGCAGTTTCACGTCGTCCTGTATCGGCTGATTGAATGGTTTGCCGAATCTGGTTACACGGTGGCATACGCTGTACTCCTGCTTATTTTTCTGCCAATCGAGGCATTTCAGCTTTAGATGATCGACAACACTGCCCCTGTTCTGCGAGGGGGTGCGCGAATGCGCGAATTTAGGGGTATTTGTAGAAACTTTTCATACAAAATTTCTGTAGAGAGAAGCTGAAAAAGGGCTTTATTCGCGCATTCGCGCAGTCTCACTACTTAAGACCCAGCCAATGACGCTTACTCCTTTGCTCGAAACCTTTGCTCGTTAGCTTTCGCGAGAATATATTAGTGTTAACCGGGTAAACGCCACTATCACCACACCAACGTCGATAACGGTCATACAGTTGCTCCTTACTAATTTCGGCTCCAGCAACTACGTCGCACTTTTCATCTATAAATTGTTGAACAAGGTCTTCTTCGCTTCTATAAATATTGGTGGCCGTAGAGAGCGAATCCGGCAGCCTTAACCCGCTAGCAGAATACTGGCGAAATGCAGCCACCAACTTGTTCAATATCCCCGATGCCTCAGCTTGTAACTTCTGGGGCAACAGCCCATCTTGATTTGCCTTGGGTACGCTGACATTAAACGGAAACACTACAACCCGACGCCAAAACCCATGGCTATCATCCGTTACAGCGGGATAATTATTGCCCACGACCAAAAGCTTAAATATGGGCGTAAACGTCACAACGGCATTGGAATAAAGCCACCGACCACTAATCGAGTCACCTCCGGTGATTGCTTTTACCTTGGCGTCATCGAAGCGTTGGCCTGCCTGTGTTTCATTCGCAAAGATCAACCGCTTCCCTTGCAGCTGCAACAGCTCAGGGTCGGAATTAGTTGAGCCTTTTTGTAGCATCAATAATTCTGTTTTTATCTTTGCCGCATAATCACCTAGCAAGTATTCCAGTAAACCCAACAGTACCGACTTACCGTTTGCGCCAATGCCATGAAAAAAGAACCAGAGTTGTTCGGAGGTGAGACCTGTTAGGCAATAGCCCACAATTCGCAGCAAACCTTCGCGCTCATCAGCCTTCGGAATAATCTGTGCTAGAAACTCCTCGAACAACGGGCATTCAGCATCGGGATCAAATGCGACAGTGCAATATTTAGTAACCAGTAGTTTAGGATCGGGCTTTAGCAACCGCCCAGTCTTCAAGTCAACAACCCCATTTTGAACACCGAGCAGGTACGGGTCGTTGTCTAACTCCGATGAATCGATCGACATCCCCGGCTCAGATTTGGCCAACGCAATCATGTCATCCAGTCCTTTCCGCGTGCTGCTGCGTTTTACCTCAGTAGACATCGATTTTGTGTCTAACCCGGCGAGCCTTGCTTTGGCACAAGCAATCGTCATTTTATAATTAACCTGTTTCGCCGCCCTCATGGGAAAATCTGAATCCGCCACTACCCAGCCTTTATCGGGCTGGAAGCTGCGCGAATTGTCAACTCAAAGCAACAACGGTTTGGGACCAACTTGTTCTTTGACATAGGTGCTAAGTTGGCGAGACTTGATCCATTGATGCGGGGCCTGTCAGTGAAAATCGTGCCTCGTAAATAGTGCCTTGAAAATAGTGCCTTATCAATAAAGCCGCGCAGACCGCATAACGCGCAGGAAATGGTTGGGGCCAACGGGTCACCCACCCGGCTCACTGCGACCATTAATCGCCGGGTATAATCACCCTCTCTCTGAGCCAAAACGCTATTGCGCTAATACCTGGGCCCAACGAATAATGGTTTTTAATTTTCCCTGATGCAGACTAAGCACCCATCCACTTACAACCAATCTCCCCTCGCCGCAGAGATCACTTCAACCGCAGCTGAGGCTGACATTGCGAGCAAAGGTAGAGGCGCCTTGAATTTACTTCAATACGCTCAACCGGCGTTGAGCAGCGATAGCAAGATTCGCCCTGGCGATCAAATATGACAAAGCGATAACGACTCCTTGTAAAGCCGTCTCGTTTCAGCGCGGCGACCCGTGCGGGGCTATTCGTGATTCCGGCAGTGGCCAGCGACTGACGTGTTAGATCCAATGTTGCCCGAGACAACGCGCCAAGTTGAGCGCGAGTAAGATCGCAAGGTCGATCAGATGGGTGTAGTCCTGCCGCGTGAAGGATCTCCGAGCGCAAATAATTGCCTATACCCGCTACAAAGGACTGGTCTAGATAGAGGGCTGCTAGGGACCGTCTACAGAATTGCTTAGACATCAATTGATCTAGCACATCACGCCAAACCACACCCTCATCTAGAGCATCCGGGCCTAACTTCGCGAGGTATTTTTGTAGCGGCAATTGCTCAGGGGTCAGCACTTCTATGTCCGAGGCGCTGTAAAGAAGCGCGCTGTGGGTGTCAGTGTGAATTGCTACGCGCAATGTTCTGCCGGTGGCTGGCTGCTTATCGCGCTTCACCACATACCACCGCCCGTATAACTGGTTATGGCTATAGAGGGTCAACTCATTGCTGAAGTGGGTCAGCATGGCTTTACCGCGACTACTTACGTCCATCACCGTCTCGCCACTAAGCGCGTTGTTAAAACGTTGTAGGTGAGGCTGTGAGAACGTAACGCTGCGGGTCTCTTTACCATTTAGAACTTTGCCAATACGCAGCGCAGCGCGTCTAATCTCTGGCCCTTCCGGCATGCTCTTTCACCCTTTTTTATTGTATTGAGCTTTGCGCGACGACACGCGCAAGACCTAGACTTAGCAGCAATGTCAGAGAAGTTTTTGGGTTGCCACTGACCTACCCTGCTCTCTTTGCTGTTAGGCAAAGCCAAATCGAAAAATCTTATGCCATCGCCCGAACAACCAACCTTGAACGTGCAAACTGGCTACGCTAAAACGCCTATTTGAACACGACTTATGTCTACTCTTTGTGAAGCAGACACTGTGAAGCGCAGACTGTGAAGCGAATAACATAAAGCGGACAACGTGACCCAGATACCGGAAGACATGCAGGCAGAATGGAACAAGTGCGATGAGCGCGAGAAATCTCGCTCCTATTTATTGCACCGGTTTGCAGCGGTGATGCAATTGATAGGGGATTGCGCCATGCTTATAGCTTTGCCGCAAAGGAAACATCAATGAGCTTTAACAAATTAACATGGGGCGTGAAATCTAGCTTTAGGGGTTACGTGGAGGCTGCAGAGGGTTCAATAACCTTAAGTGATGGCGCAACCCGCACCGAAGAGGGCACATTTGTCTTCATCGCGCAGCCTGGCGGCGATCTGTCTATAGCAGCGGATGGGAGCGCAACGGGCGCTATGCGTTTTCAAGGCACAGTGGTTTTTGAAGCACACGGAGGTATGCTCAAGTCTACCCTTGCCGAACTGGGTTTGGAGGCAGGAGAAAATGGACTTGTACTTACAGTACTCGACGCGCCAATGAACAAAAGTCGTTGCGCAATTGCAGACTTAGGCCCGATTGAAGTTGGCGCAGAGGGCGTTATGACGATCGTGTCAAAGATCACAGTCGACGGCATGTACCAGATTGCCGACAACTACCCGCCAGGCACAGAGTTGGACCCGATCACACTAGACTAGACGCTTTTCTCATACGGAGCGCGCACGGGTGAATTTTTATCTGGGCGTATCTCTAAAGATACTCCTCGCAGAACGCGAGGAGTTTTATAACCGTCAACTAAACACTACATAGAGGCCGATTAAGTAATCGGCCTCTGCCAGTGGTATTAGTTATTCCCAAGGTCAAAGCGATCTAACTGCATGACTTTGGTCCAAGCACTAACAAAGTCTTCAACAAAGCGCGGGCTTGCATCATCGTAGGCATACGCCTCGGCAATGGCCCGCAGTTCGGAATTTGAACCGAAAATGAGGTCTACGGTGGTGGCCGTAAACTGCACATCCTGGGTCACAGGATCAACTCGTTCGTAAACGCCTTCGGTTGCTGCTTTGCGCCAAGGATGAGTACCGTCCAACAAATTCAGAAAGAAATCGTTGCTTAGAGTACCTGGCCGTTGGGTTAAAACGCCGTGGGCTGTTCCATCAGTGTTGGCATTAAGCACTCGCATACCGCCTAGCAACACAGTCATTTCTGGTACGGTTAGCCGCAACTGATCTGCCTTGTCTACCATCATTTCAGCTGGCGAACGATACGCTTGGCTAACATTGAAGTAATTACGAAATGCATCAGCGGCGGGCTCTAATACAGCGAAATACACAACATCCGTTTGTTCCTGAAGCGCATCTACACGACCCGGCACAAATGGCACCGACACGTCAGTGCCCGCCTCTTTAGCTGCGCGCTCTATGCCCACTGCGCCGCCAAGTACAATAATGTCAGCCAGCGACACTTGACCCCTGCGGTTGTTGTCATTGAATTCGCTCTGTACGCCCTTTAACACATCTAATACGCGAGCCAATTTTTGCGGTTGGTTCACTGCCCAATCTTTCTGTGGCGCTAGGCTCACGCGTGCGCCGTTGGCACCGCCTCGCATGTCGCTGCCACGGAATGACGCAGCAGAAGCCCATGCAGTGCCCACTAAATCTGCAACGCTTAAGTTAGTTGCTGCGATAGATCTCTTCAGTTGCTTAATCTGGCGAGCGTTCACAGGCTTGGTGGTGGCCGCAGGCAACGGATCTTGCCAAATCATCACCTCGCTAGGCACATCATCGCCTAGGTAACGAACCCGTGGTCCCATATCGCGGTGAGTCAATTTGAACCATGCTTTAGCAAAAGCTAATCGGTATTCATTTGGGTCTGCCAAAAATCGCTCTACGATTTTGCGGTACTCAGGATCGTACTTAAGCGCTAAATCCGCAGTCGTCATGACAGGCGGATTAAACTTACCTTTCACGTGGGCATCAGGCACCACACTGTGGAGCGATTCGTCTGTTGGAATCCACTGCAATGCGCCCGCAGGGCTGCGCGTTTGCTGCCACTCGAAGTTAAGCAAATTTTGCAAATACAGTGTGGTCCATTGAGTGGGCGCTTGTGTCCATGCACCCTCTAAACCGCTGGTCACTGTGTCTTCTGAATGGCCCTTGCCACAGCTGTTCTTCCAGCCTAAGCCTTGTTCTTCTATTGACGCTGCACCTGGCTCACGCCCAACACAAGACTTCTTGCGCGCACCATGCATTTTGCCGAAGGTATGACCGCCCGCGATCAGCGCAACAGTCTCTTCATCGTCCATTGCCATACGCCCAAAGGTCACGCGCACGCTTTTCGCCGAACCCACAGGGTCGGGCTTGCCTTGCGGGCCTTCAGGATTAACGTAGATCAGGCCCATGTGAGCCGCCCCCAAGGGTTTTTCTAGCTTGCCATCTTTGTCGTGACGTTCACTAGCGAGCATGGTGACTTCAGGCCCCCAATAGACCAGATCCGGTTCCCAGTCGTCTGCACGACCGCCAGCAAAACCAAAGGTTTGAAACCCCATGTTCTCCATACCGACTGTACCGGCAAGTACCATTAAGTCTGCCCAAGAAAGGCTTTGACCGTATTTTTGCTTGATGGGCCAAAGTAGTCTGCGCGCTTTGTCCAAATTGCCGTTGTCAGGCCAACTGTTGAGAGGGTCAAACCGCATTTGGCCGCCATCAGCACCGCCGCGTCCGTCTAACGTTCTGTACGTACCCGCGCTGTGCCAGGCCAAACGGATAAAGAATGGGCCGTAGTTACCAAAGTCCGCAGGCCACCAATCTTGTGAAGTGGTCAGCAGCACGTTGATGTCGGCTTTCACCGCCGCTAGGTCTAAAGTATTGAACGCTTGAGCGTAGTCAAAATCCTCACCCAGCGGATTGGCGCTGGCGTCGTGGTCGCGCAGAGTCGATAAATTGAGTTGTTCAGGCCACCAAAATTGATTGGTTTTCGCGTGCTCTACCCTCTTACTCGCCTCGCCTGATGAGCTAGACGCACCATGATGCCCTTCACTGGCATGCAATGGTGAAGCCACCCACATTACTGACATCAGCGCAATGCCCCCTAAAAGCTTGCTTCGCATTTCTTTAACCCTCATGAAATTATAAAAATCTGTCTCTTTACGAACAATTGAACTACCCGCTCGCAACTTGGGAGAGAACATAAACCCCTTGTCTTCATAGGTGAAATTGATTCTATATACTCTGGCGATAGACCAGCTCTATGGCGAGCCTTTGCTCAATGGACGTTTAGTGCTGGCTTACTTTCGTCAGCGGGAGCAATGCCAAGGCGAAAAAATATACCAGCAAATGTTTGATTCAACCCTGCTTTTAGGGAAGTAAAATAGCCACCAATTGGGGGTAAGGCCTTTCGCTCCGCAGATCGTAACGCCGCAAAATAGTGTTGGCCTCAGGCCCCCACTTTGCATAGATGACCCGTAGATGTTTAACTCTTTGTAATCCAACCCAACCAAAAAATCAGGAGAGCGCTTTGTGACGCAGTCTAGTGCCGACCCATCAGTGTCTATAAGAACTACCAAAACAGGCTTCTATAAGGGTTTCAACGTATCTGTGGCGGCTATTCCTAAAGTGGTCATCTTTGCCTTTATTCTTTGGATCGGCTTGTCTCCAGAACGCGCAGGCGAGCAACTTGCAGCCCTGCAAACTTGGTCAACCTCATCCTTTGGCGGCTGGTATGTCTATGTCACAGCCCTCTTCACGGTGACCTGTTTAGCCATAGCAGTGTGGCCGCGCACAGGAAAAATTGTATTGGGCAAGAAAGACGAAGCGCCAGCATTCTCACTGTTTACTTGGGTGTCTATGATGTTTGGTGCCGGTATTGGTATTGGCATGCTCACCTACTCAACCGCCGAACCTATTTTTCACTTCGCCACCAACCCAGAGACCATCAAGGGGTTAAGTACACCACTAGATGAATCCAATGTGCGTAACGCCTACAAGTGGGCAATGCTGCACTACGGTTTAACCCCATGGGCGTGCTACGGACTAATCGGCATTTCTTTGAGCTACTTCAGCTATGTCCGCGGTTTACCGTTAACCATCCGCTCCGGCCTACAGCCTTTGTTTGGCGACGCCATGTCGGGCTGGGCGGGCCACTTGGTCGACATCGCGGCTATTTTAGCTACCTTGATTGGTCTTGGCGTGACCATTGGTTACGGCGTCTCACAGTTCGCCTCGGGTATATTCAACATCAGCGGTATAGCGTCGATTGTTGACGAAGCCGGCAAACCGACCTTGACCGCGCAAATCACCGGTTTGATCATTATCGTGGCAGCATCGTGCATCTCTGCCCTGTCTGGTATTCAGCGCGGCATTAAGTGGCTGTCTAACATCAACATGCTACTAACAATTGCTCTTTTGCTCTGCTTTGTGGCGCTGGGATCCACGCTCTTCGCAATACAGTCATTTGGCTACGCCATCTGGGACTACCTAATAGCCCTGCCAACTATGTCTACTACCGTTTGGAATGATTCCAGCACTGAGGTAGGCGCCGCGCTGCAAGGTTGGCAAGGGGCATGGAACATCTTCTACTGGGCTTGGTGGATCGCGTTTGCGCCATTTGTCGGTATGTTTTTAGCCCGAGTATCAAAAGGTCGCACCATCAGAGAATATGTACTGGGTGCGATCATTGTGCCCTCGCTGATCTGCTTAACTTGGCTGACTTTTGTAGGCGCTACGGCCATCGACCTAGAGCTTAGCGGCATAGCCCAAGGCACCATTGTTAACTCTGATATCTCTGCACAACTGTTTACCACCATCAACCTTTTGTTATCACCAGACATGGCCGTGGCCTTGTCGGTATTGGTGGTTGTATTACTGCTCACCTTCTTAATCACTTCTGCCGACTCAGGCATTTTGATCATCAATACCTTGGCTTCTGGCGGCGACCAAAGCCGAAAGCAGGGCCTACATGTAGTGCTTTGGGGTGTGATATTCGCAGTACTCGTGAGCGTACTTCTACTTGCTGGCGGTATGGACGCACTGCGCTCAGCCATGATTGTTGGCGCACTGCCCTTCTCACTGGTAATGGCGCTAATGGTCATTGCATTGATCAAGGCACTGGCCTTCGACAGCCAACCAGATGAGTGAACGACGACGCAAACAGATTCACTATGCAACAGTAGAATAATGCTGGACTAGTCCGAGGCCTTTGATTTGGATATTTATTTCGACCCAGAGTTTCTATTTTTCTGGCAAGCCGCGGTTGTCGTCTTAGGCCTAATTGTTGGCAGTTTTCTGAATGTAGTCATCTATCGGCTGCCTATCATGCTAGAACTCGCGTGGCAGGCGGAAGCCCGCTACGTCTTAGATCAACAGGGTCAGCGGGATCAGGAGGATCAAGAAGGCCGCCAAGGCCAAGACAAGGAAGATGCACAAGTTGAACCCTTCAACTTATCTGTACCGCGCTCTCGTTGCGCCAAGTGCAATAGTCCCATTGGTATTCTGCAAAATATTCCACTCATCAGCTTCCTCTGGTTGCGTGGGAAATGCGCGCACTGCCAAACCCCTATTTCTTGGCAATACCCAGCCATTGAGCTAATAACAGCCATTTTAAGCCTAATGGTTTTTTGGAAGTTTGGATTAAGCACCGACCTGATTTTCGCGCTGATATTTACATGGGCGCTAATCGCCCTATCTGGCATTGATGCAAAACATTTTATACTGCCTGACAATATCGTCCTGCCCTTACTATGGTTAGGGTTATTTGCCAATCTGAGTGGTAGTTTCGCGAATCTCCCCGACGCGGTTTTGGGCGCAATCTTTGGTTACGGCGTTTTGTGGGTTTGTTTTTGGGCGTTTAAACTGGCCACCGGCAAAGAGGGCATGGGCTATGGCGACTTTAAACTAATGGCCGCCGTTGGCGCGTGGTTTGGCTGGCAGAGTCTACCTGCAGCGCTGCTACTCTCATCTTTAACCGGCGCTGTCGTGGGTATCACGCTAATAATTTTGCAAAAAAATGATCGTTCATCAGCCATACCGTTTGGGCCCTATATCGCAATATCAGGGTGGCTAATGCTGATGTATGGCGCAGAAATAAAAAGTCTTTTAGCTCAATTGCTGAGCCTAAATTTTTTGTAGGCCCATCACCAAAGTTCTAACCGATGCTTCTAGCGTATGTCGTTAGCCCAGTAACTCCCATATAGGCGACTAAGGGCCAAAACAACCGGACCACTCCGCACACCATAGTCATTAAACCAGACCATCAAAGCTTAAAGCCGTCGCCCTCTAATACATTGCACCGTCCTTCGACAAATACCTTGTCGTCAGCCTGTTCTACATTGTAAGTCAGGCCGTAGTCTAGACTCGTACGGTCGATAGAGAGGTCAAATTTCCTTGCTGCAAAACTCGCTAACAACAGCCCTGCAGGAAGATCTATTGATGCCGTCTGTGCGACAAAAACACGCTGACCTAACCCTCCAGTAAACTCAACGGCATCTAAACCAGCAGTGATCCTCAACATATGCGAGTAACGCTGCCCGTCTGGAAACTCAGCGCTGCATACAACATAGGTAACAAAAACCGGATTAGGCACCGTGTTTATAACAAGCGCTACGTCGGGTGCTGTCGTAGTTGCAGGCGATGGTACTGAACTAGCTTTATTTGTCTCACCACAACCAAATATAAACACCAGCAACCCAGTACCAAACAAGATGACCTTAACAAACTGCCGCTTGCGCATTCTATTCTGCCTTACACAACTCAAAAGAATCTCCTCCTCCGCCAAATCTAGATACTAAAAGTTAACGACACCCACTCAATACACGCGCCAGAGAGACTGAAGCAACTGGTAAAGCCACCTCTCAGAACAAAAAATATTGATCACCAAAAGATTACTAAATATACCGTTTATACCGATTATTGCTCCGAATATAGAATTATTGATTACTTTAGCCACCCAATGAAGCAAAAAGCCTCACCGTAAAGCGAAACTCAGACCTGACCATCACTAAGTTTGCATCTGCAAACGCTGCGGATAGCTGTAGACCCTTAAGACACTGGAGAGCCCTTTGCGCAATCAGAATATAAAAACTAAAGTCGTGCTCTTTTTACTCATCGTATGCTTCACCATCAGCACGGTTATGGGTTGGATTGGTTATCAAAACGGCAAGACGGCCATAAAAAACCTTGGCTTCAATCAATTAACCTCCATCCGCGCCACCAAAAGTAGCCAACTACAAAGCTACCTCGATCTTGTTGGTGCACAAATTATTACACTAGGCGAAAACCCGACAACCATCGAGGCAATGAAAGGGTTTTCTCAGGCTTTCTCGGAACTCAAAAATGAACCCAACCAAACTGAACTGACATCAACGCTAGTCGCCAGCGATAGCAGTCTACACGCTTACTACGAAAATGAGTTTCTACCCTCTCTCGAAAGCGGCAGTCACAAATCGCAAGTGCTAACGCA
>Ga0257126_1003055_pt1 | contig 10712 bp, 13 predicted proteins | sample SI060_120mmetaG_FD_190151 | JGI IMG/M metagenome (GOLD analysis project Ga0257126, IMG submission 190151) | Marine microbial communities from Saanich Inlet, British Columbia, Canada - SI060_120m | ecosystem: Environmental > Aquatic > Marine > Inlet | place: Canada: British Columbia | collected... | reverse complement strand
GTAAATCAAAAAAATCAAGAAAATCAAAAAAATCACGTAAATCAAGAAAATCAAAAAAATCACGTAAATCAAGAAAATCAAAAAAATCACGTAAATCACGTAAATCACGTAAATCAAGAAAAATGAAAGGTGGTGGGGGTCATGAAGAAGGAACCGAAGATGAACTTGTTGGTGGTGCTAAAAGACGTAAATCACGTAAATCACGTAAATCAAGAAAATCACGTAAATCACGTAAATCACGTAAATCTCGTAAATCAATGGATGAAGATGAAAAACCAAAACGTAAATCACGTAAATCACGCAAATCACGTAAATCACACAAAGCAAGAAAACCAAATCCCGGATTTATGGCTTTTCAAAAACTTAAAAAACATGTAGCAGAAGGTCTTGGTATTCCAAATAGTGTTAAAGCTGCAAAAGTAGCAGGTGCCGCTTTAGGAAAAATTAAAAATGAGAATGAAGGTATCGATTCAATTAAAGCATCTAAGATGGCAATGGATGAATTTGATAATAATAAAGACAAATATAGAAAAATATTAGATAAAATGAAATAAATTTTATAATCTTTTATTAAATTAAATTTATATAAAATTAATTTAATATATTAAAACTTTCACCATCATTAAGAATTTCTAAAACTTGAGCTTTATTATTATCTTTTGAATTTTTAAAAGTATCAAATGCTCTAGACATACCACCATCAACTTTCCATATTTTATTATCACATGATGAATGGATACCATCTTTTAATTGTGGAGTATGACCCACATATATTTTACCAACTTTATAAGCAGTTTTTAAAGGTTCCATATAATATTTACAATTATCATAGCTTTGATTTAAAGAACCAAAAGTGCGATTCCATAAAGGTGATATTTCTGCAGACATAAAAACATCATGAAAATGAGTTGGATTATTTAATTCATCAAATAAATATAATGATAATATATTATTTAAATCTTCCACTTTATATTTTTTAGAAATTTGAGGAACAATGCCAGCATGAACAAATAAATTAGAACCAATAATTAAAGCCATTTGTCTTGTACATCCTAAAAAATTTGCCATATCATTTCCTGGTGTAAATGCATGTTTTCTTCCTTCTACAGGATCATTTATTATACTATTATTTTTTGTTCTATAATTTGTAAATTCTTTAATATTTTCATATGAAACATATGTCATATCACCCATAACATTTAATAATTCATGATTACCCATTAAAGAATATACAGCTCCATTATATTCTTTTGCTTTTTTATGTAATATAGTCATAAATTTTAATATTTTAATATCTTCTGCATTATCATTAGATGTACCACCTATATTATTACAATGTATTTTACCATTATATCTACAACTATCAATTTGATCACCAACTTGAACAACTACTGTATCTTCACCTATCCAATCTAAATTATTATTAATAACTTTACCTATTTTTAATGATTTAATTAATTGGGAAAGATCACCATGTATATCACCTATTACAATAATTCTATCTACAGCGGGTAATGTACTTGGTAATTTATCATAATTTAAACACTTATTATTCCAAATTTTGTTTATTTTTTTTTTAAAATTATTCATTATATTATATTAGAATATATATTATTTTAGTATGTATATGTATATGTTTAACAAATTATTTATTGGATTTATATTTAATATTATTTTTATTATTAATTATTTTTTAATATCAGAATTCAATATAAAAATTAATAATAAAAAAAAATTATCAAATTATGAACAATTAATTGGTTCAAATAATAGTATTTATAGATCATTTACATCTTCACATATTCATAGGAGTTTTTTACATTTAATTGAAAATTGTATTTGTTTAAATGTAATTTCTTACTTATTAGTAGATATATCATATTGGTATATTCCATTAATTATATTTTATTTAACTTTATTTACAGATCATTTTATAATTAATTTAATAAAATTTAGAAAAACACGTGTTATTGGATCAAGTGGTTGTATATTAGGATTATATGGATTTTATTTATCATATATTTTAATAAAAGTATTTAATAATACTATTAAAATTAATAATATACATATATTTAGTATATATGTTATAATTACATTATTTTTTAAATTAACATATAACTTTTATAAAGAACTACAATATGAAAATAATAAAATATCTGATACATCACACTTTATAGGTTTTATTATAGGAATAATATATGGTATTATTTTTAATTTAATCTAAAAAATCAACATCTTCATTTTGTATTGGTTTATAACATTTTGTATTATCATTAGAACCATTTATTTCGTTCATAATATTATTATTCTCAACCTCAAATATTTTTATTTGATATTCAAGTTTATTATATAATTTTCTTCTATGTAATCCTTGTCGAGATAAAGATGGTAACATATCTACAATATCTATAATAATTGGTTGAGTATCTTCTACTTTTCTAATAATTCGACCTATTGATTGTTCAACCTCACGTCTTGGTGTTGCCATAATTAATGTATTTAAACTTGGAATATCTAATCCCTCTGAAGCCATACCATAAGTTCCTAATATAATAGTACATTTTGATGATTCATTTAATTTTTTTTGTGTCATTCCACCTATATAATAATCACAAGATACATTTAATTGTTTACTAATCATTTCATATAATGTATTTAAATGTTCAATGCGATCACTTAAAATTAATACTTTTCTTCCATCTTCTTGCATAACTTCTTCTAATGTATCCAAAATAAATTTATTTCTTTTTTTTAATTTAACAATTCTATTAATTGTACGCGGTCTATTAACCTCACCTGTAAATGGTAATCTTGCTTCAGCAAAATTTTTATGTTTTAAATCATAATTATATAAATGTACCATTACTCGTTTATTTTTATTAGGCGGTGCTTTATATGCAATTTCTCCAAAATACCAATATAATACTTTTTCCATACCATCAGCTCTTTTTGGTGTAGCCGATAAAGCCAAACTTTTCTTACATGCAATAATTGGTAAAGCTTTAGAAAAATATTCTGATGGTGCTCGATGAGCCTCATCAAAAATAACTAATCCAAAGTCTTTAAAAATATCATAATCATATTTATCTTTAGCAATAGAATGTACCATACCAATAACAAAATCATTACCATCAACTTCTGATTTTTTTTGTTGAATAATTCCTATTTTTTCTGTATTTGTAAATTCTTTTATTCTTTCAATCCATTGATTCATTAAAAATGTTTTGTGTACAATAATAAGAGTTTTTACTTGATAATAACAAGCTATATAAATCGCCATAATTGTTTTACCTACACCACAACCAGCACAAATTAAACCACCACCTTTATCATCCATATATTCTAATGTTTTATCGATAATTGGTTTTTGATTATCTCTTGGTTCTCCATTAAATTTTACATTTATTTTTTCACCAGTAATTTCATGATTTTCATCTGGATCACCAAATTTTTGTAAACCATAAAATTTAGGAATTGAAAGATAATTTTTATCTTCACTAAATACTGTAAAACGTATTGGATCAGTATTTGTTTGTTGATGATTCTTAAAAGTAATTTTAGGTTCAACAGTTAATTCTTTTTTTATTTTAATTATATCTTTTTTAGTAAAATCTGATTTTTTAAGCAAGTAACCTTCTTTATTTAATATTTTACTCATTATTTTTATATAATATAAATATTAAATCTTTAACTTTCATTTTTTATTAATATATATATATATATATATATATGAATAATTGGTATAAAACGTTAAAAAAATCTCCATTAACACCACCTGATTATGTTTTTAGTATTGTGTGGCCTATATTATATTTAATGATTTTTGGATCAATAGGAATAAATCTTTATAATAAACCTAAATTTTGTTTAAATTGTCCAATTACTTTTTTTGGGTTACAATTAATATTTAATTTAATATGGACCACTATTTTTTTTAGATATAAACAAATTTTATTAGGATTAATTGATTTATTATTAGTAATAATTTTTACTATTATTTATATGACTAAAGTAAATGATATATCCTTATATTTAATGATACCATATATATGTTGGTTATGTTTTGCATTCTATCTTAATTTACATACTTTTAATAACAATTAAATAAAATAATTTATACACCTTTACCTGTTAGTTTTACACCAAGAATACGACCTAGTTTATTAAGTTGTTGTCCATTTCGTGGAGCTGTTCCATTTTCTATTTTTTGGTAATCATTTGGTTGCATACTCATTTTATTAGAAACATCTTTTTGCTTCCATCCTTTAGCTGCACGTGCTTGCATAATTTTTTGACCAATTGTATGACCAACTGTTTCGATCTTTTTAATATTTTCTTCATCTTCATTTACTTTTTTTTGTTGATACTTATTTGAATTAGATGGTGATACTACTGATTTAGTAGTATTTTTCTTCTTATTTTCTTTTACAGCCTTGGGGTTTCGTAGTACAACTGTATCATTAAATTGTGACATTAGTAATAATAACATATATATTATATTATTGATAAATCAATTTTTTTAAAAAATTGATTTAAATTTAAATTATTTATTATTATAATAAATATAATGTATTTAATTAATAGTTTTGATCATATAACTGGAAATATGACTTTTAAATTAAATAATGGAAAAACACATAAAATAAATATTCCAACTAAATTTAATGATTATAGAAGTGTAAATTATAATTACCATTATTTTGATCCTCGTACTAATACGATAGTAATAATCCAACCTCCTAATAATTTACGGTCATGCGTTACAGATAATGATGGCACATTACTTACTAAAGCAACACAGTATCAATTTGATAAATGGATGATGGAAGTATATCCTGAAACAGATAATGCAAAAATTTATAACATTCTTTTAAATTTATAATATTTTTATGTACTTATTTTTACATCTATTAAATGATTGTCTATGATAGTTTGTTATACCATGATTTTCAATACCTTGTATATGATTTTTTGTAGGATATCCCATATTTTTTAATAAATCATATTTAGTATCAAAAATAGGATTTTTATCAACTAATTCTTTTATATGCATATCATGATACTCTTTTGCTATTATAGATGCAGCAGCAATTGAATAATACTTGCTATCACCTTTAACAATTGATTCAATATTATAATTACTAAACTTATTTTCCCAATTACAGCCATCAATTAATAAATATTCAACATTTTTGTTATATTTTTTTTTAAGATCTTCTATTGCTCTATCCATTGCTAATTTAGTTGCATTTAAAATATTAATATTATCTATTTCTTTTTCATCCGCATAACCAACCCCCCAATATTTTATATTTTGATGTATCCACTCAAGAGCCTTTTTTCTTTTATTTTTTGTTAATTTTTTTGAATCATTAATTATTTTACAATCTAATTTTTGATCCCATATAACAGCTCCAGCATATACTCGTCCTATTAAAGGTCCTCTTCCAGCCTCATCTATGCCAATTTCATTAATATTATTTTTAAATTTTAACATTAATAAAATTATTAATATGTGTTTACATATATTATAGTTATAAAAAAATATTAATTAGTCGAATTTGTAAAATATCCATTTTCAGTAATATTTCCATAACCAGTTAAATTATGATAATATCCAAAAGTTGATACATTAAAAAATTCTCCAAAGCTTGTAATGTTTAAAAATCCAGAATAATTAATAAACTTATGAAATCCATTAATTTGTTGATAAAAATTTCTACCTGTAAAATTTCCAATAGCTGTAAGATTCATACAATATCCAATAAATGTAAAATTATCGAATACTCCATGACCATTTAGATATCCATATCCTGAACTGTTAACAAAATGAGTAAAACTCTGAGAATCAATATTTGTTGTTAGAAGACAATTAGTACAGTTTGCAGTAGTACATGATGTTACATTATCATAACAACATCCATATTGTGTACTAACACAACCTCCGATATATTCTGAATTAATAGATGCTGCATTAATAGCAACAATACCGAACATACTAATAAACATAAGAATTGAAAAGTGCATTATAATATAAAACAATATTTCCATAATATTTTTACTTCAATTTTTTTTAAATAGTATTTGATAAAAATATTTCTTGATTATTATTAAAATTATAGCATCCGTGAAAAGGTTTTACAAAAGACAAAAATATAGCAGAAATACAAATTGAGATGAAAAATATTATACCACGATCTTTTCTTGATTTAGCTTGTAGCTTTTTTAATTCTGGGTTTTTATTAATTTCATCTGCTATAGGGGTGCCTGTATTTGTAAATTTAGTTGTAAATAAATACAAAAAACTAGATAATGTATATGCAGCCATAGCATAAGCTAATATTACAGGAATTCTACAATCCATTAATTATAATTATATTTTTATATATAAATTAATTTTAATTATATCGCTAATTTGTTGAAGGATTTCCCCATCCATCTGCAGGCGGAATTCCCCAACTATCTGCAGATGAATTTTCCCAATCTGTACACGGAGTTGTCCATTTAGTAGAACAATTTGGACAATGATTATTATCACTTAACCAAGATTTTATACATTCTTTATGGAATGAATGACCGCAAGTATTCATAACTACATTTGAAAAATACTGAGCTTTATCTTTTTCATATATACTATGATTATTCAATGGTTGTCTACAGATAGTACAATCTGTATTATAAGAATTTTTATGTGACCATGTAGCAAAAATTTTCATATCATTAATTTCATAAGACATTAATGATATAATTATATATTTTTATTTTGTATAATTCAATTTTTATTATGATGATCCTGGAAAACTTGCAACAGGAGATAATTATGGAGATGAATGAACCTCACCAGATGTTTCTTCAAATGGATTAGTATCTGATGGAACAGCTGGTGTTACTGAAAAATCAGAAGAACTATTACTATCATCAATTGATATTGAGTCACTTGAACCAAAAATATCTGAAGAATCATCAATACTTTTTTTACGTGAACGTCTTGATTTTCTTTTACCTCCTAATTGTTTAAAAATATTTTCAATATCAGTTGTATTTTCAATATCTGATAATTTATCCGATTCAATAGAATATTTTGATTGCGCTACTTGTGGTGGACTAGGTGGCATAACTTTAACATCATTAATTGTAACCGGATTTACTGGATGTGGCTCAACACCAGTTTGTATAACAGGTGTTCCAGATGATGGTGATTGAGCTTTTGCTAAATTAGGAGTACCGTCAACATTAATTATAGGTAGTTGAGAGTAAGCTCCATGTGAATTAGGTGTATCAGTTAATGCTAATTGTTCTGTTTGTGCAGTTTCTGGCACTTCATTTTGAGGTGTTGTATTTTTATTATGTGTATTTTTAATATTAAAACTATTATTTGATGGTTTATTTAAAAAATTCCAAAAATCACCACCTTTCATATTATTTTCTGGAGTTTCTGAAAGTTGGAATTGTGTATCTTGATCAGTATTTTTAGTATCACTATTAATATTTAATTTACCTTTTAATTCAAGATATTTTTGTTTATATTTAAGATATTTTTGTTCGTAAGACATATATATTTATAAGAGATTTTTTTTAAATATAAAATATAATATGTCAAAAAAAATTTATAGTATTATATTAGGAAATAATGAATCATTATTTGGTGCAGTAAATGATGCTAAAATTATTTATAATATATTATTTAATTTTTATAAAAATAAAAAATGGGAAAAACCATATTTATTATTAAATAATGATGTAAATTTATTAAAAGTAACAGAAATAATTTTAAAATTTAATAATCCAGAAATAATTTTAATATATTTTTCTGGTCATTCAAATAATTATGGGTATTTAAATTTTTATGAACAATATATTTCTAATTATTTATTTTTTAAAAAAATAGATAATATATTAAAAAATTCTATAAATTTATATATTATTATTGATTCATGTTATAGTGAAAAATTTACAAAAATTAATAAAACTATATTTAAAAATTTTAATAGTATATATTTTTTAGTATCATCTCATAGTAATCAAACAAGTAAAGAATTTATAATTACATATAATGAAAGTTTATTTGAAAATATACCATTAAAAAAAAATAATAAAAAAATACCAATTAGTATTTTTACTTATTATTTTATAAATTATTTTAAAAATATTGATAATATTGATGATATTGAAAAAATAATTATAAAAAAAAATATATGGAATATTATTAATAAAAAATATAACCAACTAATATACTTTTATAAATATATATAAAATATCATTAATTTTATTCTAAATAATTATAATATATATGAATAATAAATGTGCACCGAATAAAAAATTTATTGAAGGAAGTTGTTATACACTAGAAGATTTAATAACAATTTCAAAATCTTGGAATAATATTCATAAAAATAATCAAATTAAAATTAAAAATAATAAAAAATATTTATTAAAAACATTACTAACAAGAATGAATAGTAATTATAATTGTAATAATGATCAAATATGTTGGTTAAATACAAAAGTTATTAAAAATATAAATAATAATGAAATTAAAAAATATACATTTAGACCAGAAGGACCTAAACAACAATATGAATGGTTAAGTACAAGTAATATTAATAATGTTATGTCACAATATGAAAAAAAATATAAAAATTTTAAATTTTTTGGCGCTGTTCCATATGATTTTGAAGACTTACCCGGTTTAGAAATTTACAACTTAAATTTAGATAATGTTGTTAAAAATAATATAAATAAATTGGGACTTGTTATTAATTTAGACGAACATACAGAATTAGGATCTCATTGGGTTAGTTTATATACTGATTTAAATAAAAATCAAATTTATTTTTTTGATTCTTTTTCAAATTCTCCAGGAGATAGAATTAAAAGATTATCTACAAAAATTTTAACATATATGTATAATAAAAAATATAATAAAAATTTAACTACTAAAGAATTTGTAAAATTAGATCATTCACATGGTAAAATTGATAAAGACTTCGATGTTAGATATAATAAACTACAACACCAATTTAAAAATAGTGAATGTGGAGTTTATTCAATGAATTTTATTATTAGATTATTAAATGGTGAAACATTTAATCAAATTACAGAAAATATAACAAAAGATGATAAAATGAATAGTTGTAGAAAAAGTTATTTTAGAAAATAAATTTAATAGTTTTGTTGTAAATTATTATAATTTTGAGATTGTTCTAAAATTTGTAATTGAAAACTTAAATTATATTTTAAACCATCAAATTCATACATTTCATTATTATCATCAACAAATATAAAATTTAAAGAATTTATACTTTTAGGTTCATTAAATTTTAAATTACATTTACTTGAACCATTAAAATTTAAAATACCAAAAGGATTATTTGATAAATTTGTTATATATAATGTTAATTTTGTTGGTAAACGAAGATCTAATAAATTTTCAGCATCTATTTTTGTTTCAAAAGTATCATTTAAAGTAAAACCTAAAAATTCAGCTGTTTTATTAATTTCAATTTTAAATCTTTTTAATTTAACTAATTCAGTTTTATTATTATTTTCTTTAATTTTATTTTTTATTTGTAACTTTCTTTTATTATTAAAAATAAATTCTAAATGGTCTGTATTATTATTTAATGTATTTATAATTGATGTATAATTATAATAACCTTTATCAATATTTAATATATGTTCTGTAATTTTATTATCATCTTGTATGTAATATTTTAAAACACCACCTTTAAAGTTATAATATGGTTCAGGTAAAGAATATGATGCTAAATTTAAACCAACTACATTATTTATTTGATTAAAATTAAAAGAATATTGAGAATCATGTTTATTTATTTCTAATTGATAATATTTTAAATTATCTTCTAAATTTGTATTTTTAAAATTTTCTAATTCATGTTTTAATTTTAAAATAGTATTTTGTAATTCTTTAATTTCTTTACGTGATATATTATCTGTTTGATATTGTTCCATTAATGATAATTTATCAATTAGTCTTTGTTGATCCATTGGTGGTTGTTGTTCCATTGGTGGTTGTTGTTCCATTGGTGGGTGTTGATTCGTTTGTGGTTGTTGATTCATTTGTTGTTGTTGATTCATTTGTTGTTGTTGATCCATTGGTGGTAATTGATTCATTTGTGGTAATTGATCCATTGGTGGTAATTGATTCATTTGTGGTAATTGATTCGTTTGTGGTTGTTGATTCATTTGTTGTTGTTGATTCATTTGTTGTTGTTGATCCATTGGTGGTAATTGATTCATTTGTGGTAATTGATTCATTTGTGGTTGGTGATTCATTGGTGGTAATTGATTCATTTGTGGTAGTTGATTCATTTGTGGTAGTTGATTCATTTGTGGTAGTTGATTCATTTGTGGTAGTTGATTCATTTGTGGTAGTTGATCCATTTGTGGTTGTTGTTTCATTTGTGGTTGTTGTAAACTTTTATTTCTCTCTTGTTCCATCAATGCTAATCTATCCATTGTATTAGTATTATCACTATATAATTGTGGTGATGGGTCGATATTTTTAACATCACTAAATTTAGAAAAATTTTTAAAGTTACTATTACTAGAAAGGTTATCAAATGAAAATGATTTAGGACTATTTTGTGGTTGATTCATTTGTGGTTGATTCATTTGTGGTTGATTCATTTGTGGTTGATTCATTTGTGGTTGATTCATTTGTGGTTGATTCATTTGTGGTTGTTTCATTT
>Ga0257126_1003049_pt1 | contig 10720 bp, 9 predicted proteins | sample SI060_120mmetaG_FD_190151 | JGI IMG/M metagenome (GOLD analysis project Ga0257126, IMG submission 190151) | Marine microbial communities from Saanich Inlet, British Columbia, Canada - SI060_120m | ecosystem: Environmental > Aquatic > Marine > Inlet | place: Canada: British Columbia | collected... | reverse complement strand
AAGACAAAGAAGTCCTAGAAGACAAAGAAGTCCTAGAAGACAAAGAACAGCTAGAAATAGAAATTCTTTAAATCATCAAAGATATGGTTCAAAATCAAATAATCAACTTGCAAGAGAATTTGAAAGTATATATTGAGATAAAATAATTTAAGAAAATAAGTAATTTATATTTTATGTATTATTTAATTAATTTACTCTTATTTTGCACTATAAATAATTTTGCCTATTATCTTGTTCCCTATATTTTAGATTATAATAAAAACTTTGAAAAATTACAAGATGATAAACAAAAATATGTAGTAAAGAATGTAATTAAATCAACAAATCTATTTTTATTGATTTCGCAAACAACTCATTTAATAGATTGTGTTATATTTAATAGACCTCTTAGTAATTATTATGTGAAAAATTTTGCATCGTATTATGTTGCTAATGATTTATTAGCATTGCTAAAGGTAAAAAATCTTCCAAAAACAACAATATTTCATCATGTTATGACAACTATATTATTATTTGTAAATTATTTTATTGATTATGAAAATCTTGATCCAAGTAGTTTAGCAAAATTACTAATTATATATACGTGTTTTTCATGTTATTCATTTACTGTTAATTCATATTTAGGATTAAGATTTTTAGAATATAAAGAAGAAAATAATATATTAACAATAAACCAAATAAGATTCAATAAATTCTTAGAATTTTTGAGACATAGTTCATATTACATATATTTAATATGTATAATATGTAATTGGTCCTATCAAATTTACGATTTATTAACATATCCTTTCAATATAAATAGAGCTATATATATAATGTGTATTTTGCCGATTGTCAATGATGACATAGTATTACTTTCTTGGTTAAAAAAAGTTAATTAAATTAAATTATAAATATTATATTATTATAGTAATGGATTTTTTAAAGTATAATAGTATTGTATTATTTTTGATAATATTATTGTGTGTATGCATGTCGAAATATATACTTAATAAAACGCAAAAGGAAATGTTTATGCAATTAGAAGGATTTAATAATTCTAATTATCAAAATTTAAATTAAAATTAGCTTTTGTAGGTATAAGTTCTCGATTGTTTAAATTATCGTTTATTTTATTCATATTTTCATTTATTTTTCTTGAATTTAAATTTAGATTATTCAATCTATTATCAATATTATATTCAGTTCGATATGTTATATTGTTATTAAATGTATAATCATTAATTTTGTTATTATTCTTTAATTTAGTCTCGGATTTTTCGGCAAAACGCTGAGGATTAGCTATTTGGAAATTAAATTTTACATTATTATCTAGTGTTAGTTCTCTTTGTAATAGTAAGTCTTGATTTTTATTATCTTTCAACAACTCTTCTTTATTAAACATATTGCAATTATCGATATTAAGTTTTTCTTGGAATTTTTTTTCAGTATCTTTTTGTGATAATTCTAAATTTTGAAGATAATTATTTATATCGTTATAATCCATTTAGTTAAATAAATAAATTATTTATTTTCTTGTTTTTGAACCAATAATTCCTTTATTTCTTTCAATTCTTTTTTTAGATTTTCAATTTCTTCTTTGCTTAAAGAATCATAGTTATTATCTATATTCACTTTATCTTCTTGTATTTCTTCTTTTGAAAATGCATAAGTAACTCCATTATAAATTAATCTAACAGATTTTGATGTAATCCACCAAATTACACCGGTTCCAATTTCTAAAAAATAATTCGTAAATAAAAATAGATACATATTTATTATATTAATAATAGATTTAAGCTAGTATTATAAATTATAAAAAAAATTAAAAAAGAATTAATATCCACCTCTTAATCTAAGAACAAGGTGAAGAGTGCTCTCTTTTTGAATATTATAATCTGATAATGTTCTACCATCTTCTAATTGCTTTCCTGCAAAAATAAGACGCTGTTGATCAGGTGGTATACCTTCTTTATCTTGTATTTTACTTTTTACATTTTCAATAGAGTCAGATGGTTCGACTTCTAAAGTAATAGTTTTACCGGTTAAAGTTTTTACGAATATTTGCATTTTATATATAATATGCACATATATTTAATATTGTTTATTTGATTTTAGTTTTTATTCATATTAAAAGTTAAAATAAATGTGACTAATATATAAAATTATATTTTATTATTTTAATGATAAAAATATTAAAGAATCTCAATAATTTGAGCAATATTTATAATGCATTTGTAAAATTCTTTTTTTTAATAGTTATTATACCAGTTTCTATTAAATATCTATATTATTTGAAAACAATGTTTGAAATAACAATTACTATAAAAGAAAAATATAAACAATTTAATTCTCCAGATAATGATTATGATGATTTACTTATTATAGAAGATACTAATGGTTATAAATACACTGTTACAAATTTATTTTTTAAATTAGATTTTAATAAAGAAGAAGATTATAGAAATTTTGAAGTAGGAAAAACATATAAAGTTAAAGGTTACGGAGTAAGAAATATGTTGTCACCAAATTTAAATGTTTATGAAATAATAGAAAAAATAAATTGAATATTGAATTTACTTCTGATTGATTGTCTAAACAAAACTTCAATCTTATTTTCTAAAAAATATTTACTGTATAAACACCCAAAGGTTTATCTATTTTTAGATTATTTACTAATATATCCTTTAGTTCATTTATAATTACTTGTTTTTCATAAATACTTTTTTGAATACTAATATCAATACCATCACTAGATTCATTATAATAATTCTGCAATGAATTATCGTATGTATTTTTTTGTTCATAATCATCCAATTCACTAAGTTCACTTGGAACAACTGTTTCAATATTTGATACTTCACTAACTCCAATTTTATTTTTTGATATAACTGATACACTATAAGGTATACCATTTTCTAAATCCTTAACAATATATTCAGGCAATTCTCTTGTATCGTAGAAAGAATAAATTTGGATAAAATCCTTGTTTGTTGGGGTAGTAATAACTATATAATATTTAATTATTTCACTCTTAGATTGTGGTTTTATCCAAGTTACTTTTATAAACTTGTTGCCTTGAAACCCTTTAATATTTGAACGGTCTGGTCTAAGTTTTCTTTCATTAAATTTTTTAGTAAAATTCCATTTACATGCTTCAGTATTACAATTATTACAAATATTGTTACATTGTGTTTCACTACAACTTAAATTTAGGTCATTACTGCATAATTGTCTACATTCAAATAGAGTAGTTCCTGATGGATTAAAGGTGCACTTATTATTTTGTTTTTGTATATTATTAAATACATTAATAACGTCTGATCTTTTTTTATTTTTGAAAACATTTACAACAATTGATTTTAAAATATTTTCATCATTATCATTGAAAATAATATTATCATAATTTTTTGATACATTATCTTGTAAATTTTCATAAAATATTGTAGCTAAATTATTATTTATTTCTTTGGGAAAATCTTCGTTTATATATAATTTCATAAATTCAAAATTAAATATGTTATAGAAGTAATTTAAGTCTACACGGACTTGTTCATATCTATAAATATTATCTTTATCTACAAAAACAATAATATATATATTATCTTTTATTTGGAATATAGGATTTGAAGGTATGGTTTTACTTCCTAAAATCATAATATAAACACCTCCATATTTGCCATTTTGAGAATAAATTCGGTTTATTTGTTCAATATCTAAATATTTGAGATTTATAATTTGTATCAACGCTTCATTATTAAGTTCAAATATATAATACATCTTGCCATCTATTTCACTAGAATATGATTTTTTATTAAAAACCAAGCCTCTATAATTTATCTCATCAACTTTTGATATGTTAAAATTACTTTTAACATATAATGATACAGATTCACTCTTTATTTTGTTTTTGAATTCTGTAAGTTTTTTTAAATTATTATCTGTTTGTCCTTTAATAAAAGATATATTTTCGGAGCTCTTAATTTTAAGTTTTATAGAAGGGATTTGAAGTTTTGGTGATATAACTAAAAAATTTTGAATTTCAAATATTGATCTTGTTACTAAATCAACATCTTTAATATTTTTTGTAACTTGGCTTGTATTAAATAAAGAACTTGTTGTGCTTTCTTGAGTTTTTTCGTTATTATTATTTACGGATGTTGTAGAAACTTGTGTTGTGCTATTAAACAAATTAAATTCATTAATAAATGTTGTTAAATTCGCATTAATTGCGGAGACGTTTTGTTTATTCAATTTATAATTCTCAATAATTATTAGATTTGAAATATTAAAGTCTGCAACATCATAATTATTACCTTGAGTATTTCCAAATTCAAGTTTATATTCTGTTGAGTTTGAATCTAATGAATAATTAACATTATTTGAATATGTAATTTCACTAGTATTTTTGTAAATTTTTATTTCATTTTTCGTAAAAGTTAATGTAATTATAGTTTCATTATCGTCAATATTTACATTTCTTACATTTGTATCTTTGTATAATAATTTTAATTTTTTATCATCGTATATTAATTTTAGATTCAACATTGAAAAAACAATGAATTTCTTATTAAGATTATCTATTTTAAAATTAAAACTTATACTATAAGTATCTCCTTCAAAAGTCTTATCTTTAAATTTAATTACTGGATAGTCTTTATCTAATTTTGTCATAATCGAGTTATGCATAGTATAATTAAGGTCTTGTGTATCAATATCCCATGATTTATCAGTATTTGTTATATTATCTTTACTATTTTCAAACATCCATATATAATAATTTATATCATTATCTTCAAAAGATGTTGAAGGTGTAGTTTGATAAGATTGTGATGTTGGTGATGTTGGTGATGTTGGTATACTATCCACATCATAATCAATAATTTTTTGAAAGTCTGAAATATAATTGTTATATTTGTTTAATATATGATTATTAGAATATATATTTGAATCATCTTTTATATATTTTTTATTTGAGTCATAGTTGTCAATATTACTTGTTTGACCAATTGCCTTCAATTCATTATTATAATTTTTATAGTAAAATACAAATGTATTTGAAAATACGGATTTTACATATGAACTATTTATTGATAAAACAGTATTTCCACCATATTCACCATGACCTAAACATAATACATTTCCAGTTCCTTTTTTGATAAAAAGTATAGCGCCACCAGTTTCATCACCATTCACGTAAACGTCTTTAACATTTAATATAATATTATTATTACTAACGTATCCATGTGATTCTAATCCAAATACAAATGCTGTATCATCATTATTTACAGCTATAAATGCACCATGATTTGCATATAATTTTTTAATATTTTTCATATTTTTTTCTTCTGGTAAATTTTTTATAAAATTATTATGACCAAAGACATGAATAGTGCCTTCGCTATCTAATAAACAATACGCACCAATATTTGTTACAACATGAACTATATCTTTAATATTGTCTTTTTCATTCATTAATTCTCCTAGAAAATTGTTGTTACCACAAACATCTAATTTATTATCATCTCCATAAATAACAATAAATGATTCTGAATTAGAATAAATAGTTTTAACATTTTCTAAGTTTTCCACATTATTTTTATTTAAAATATATTGTTCATTTGATGCAACACACTTTATTTTTTGCTTTCTATCACTACCATCAATTTCTTCATACAATATAATAAAAGTATTATTATTAGAAAATACATTCTTTACATTCTTAAGAGTAAGAAGTGAATTAGGCATTTGAATACCACCCCAAACTCTTACTTTTTTTTGATTTGTGTATACTGCAATGAATGAATCTTTGTTACTAAAAATTTTTGAAACATTATTTTTTAATGAATTATTTACAGTAGTTGGTATTTCACCACCATGATTAGATGAGCCCCAACAATATATATTGTTATCAGATGTCAATGCACAAAATGCTTTATCTGTAGAATATATACTATTGACTGTATTATTCTCTAATATGGATATTATATGATTCGGTATTTTTCCACCACCAGTTTCATCACCAAAACAAATTACTTTATTGTTATCTATAATACAATAAGAATCATGATTTTGAAATAATTTTGCTTGATTTGATAAATTATTTGTTGGGAAATTCTCTAAATTATTACCAAAATTGTGTAGTTTTCCATTTGATTGTCTAAATACAAAATTATGATTATTATTTCTTTCAAATATTGATCCATTGTAATTTGATATACCAATATTGTTTGATAAAAAATTATTATCATTAAGTATTATATTTCTTATAGAATCATAATTTGAGAAACCTTCTACTCCGACTCCGATTTCATTTGAAGCAAAATCACTTTGTGAGTAAAAAACCACACATAATAGTAAAATTATTATTAATACTATTATTAAAATATAGATCATTAAAATATAAATAGAATTAATTTTTGAATATCATTCTCAAAAAACATTGACAATATATGAATTTGGAGAAATCTTTATTTTCAATTCTTCTCTTATAATACTCTTTAAATCTTGAATTGCACTTTTCTTTTCATAAATTGAAGTTTGTTTTTTTAAATCAAATTTAATACCTTTAGATTTATAATAATTTTCAATTGAATTACTATAAGAGTCATTATTTTCTGATTTTAAATCATTGTTTTTATTTGGAACAATTGTAATTTTATTTGATTTTTTACCAACGCCTATATTATTCTTTGCAAAAATATAAATATCATACGGATTATCATTTTTTAAATCGGGTATTATATATTCACATAATTCTCTAATATCATATAAAGAATAAATTTTTAAAAATTCAGTGTCTATAGGAGATGTAATAACAATATAGTATTTTAATATTTCGGAGGGTGAACTCGGTTTAATCCATGTCAATTTGATTAAATTGTCCCCAGCAAATCCTTTAACAGTTATTTGATCAGGAGATAATAAATCAATATCAATTTTTTGTTTAATAGTCCAAATACAATTATTATTATTACAGTTTTCACAAATTAGATTACAATCAATTGTAGAACAATTTTGTTCGTTTTTACAATTATCTTTACATTGAAACATTGAATCTCCATATGCATCAAAGTTACATTTTATTAATGATTGTGATGATTGATTAATAGTATACTTTATTCCATTGAAGTAAGATTCTGTGTATAAATCTAAACTCGAAGAAGTTTTATTAAATAAATTATCCTTATAATTTGGAATTAATTTACTAACAAGAACTTTATTTATAAATTGATTTAAATAATTATTATTATTTGATATTTGCGATAAAGCAATTTCTTTATTATATTCGTAAAACATATTCAAATCGTATTTTACATTTTCAAAAATAAATTTGGTTGATGTATCAACATCTAAATCATTTTGATCCTTATATGCGATTGAAAAATTTATATTTTTACAATTAAAGAATTTCATCGGTTCTTTATCTATTTTTGTTCCTATTATAAATAAATATAAGGGTCCATTTATACTTTTATATATTTTTTCAATTGATGATATATTTAAATATCTATGTTTTTTATAAAAATGTTTTTTAATATCTTCATTTCGTAAATCAAATAAGTAAGAAACAATATTATTGTGTGTTTTATAATAACATGGTAAAATATCATTTATAATTTTTTTTTTATCTTTATCTATACCAAATATTACTTCTGATGTTATATGGTTTGCAGTAATGTATTTTTCTTCAGTAGATATCAAATTACTAAAATAATTTTTTATATTAGACAAACTATCAAAATTTTGTATGTTTCCTTTATATTTTTTGGTTTTTAAGAATATATTTTCTGGATTATTTAATTTAATTATAAAAATTATTTCTCCAATATCTTGACATGTTCCCGATTTGAAGTTTGTATTACCAACAAGCTTTTTAGTTTTTGAACATTTTGGTAAATCTGCACATTCTATATCAGATGTGGTTGTTTTTTTTTTGCTAATATATTGGTTTTCAAAATTGCATAATGTCAAATCGTCACAAATTCTATCAGCAGCTTGGACTTTTGGATTAGAAGTTGTATCAAGATTAACAAAATCTTTTACAATATACTGAGTATTATAGTCGCATCGTGTAGCTTCTTTATATTGAACATCATTACCAGATTGATATATTGAACCAATTGATTTTTCCTTTATTTTATAATATTCGAGAGGGTCTGGATTTTCAGATACATATTCTAATTTTAAATCATTGCCAATACTAGTAATACTTCCTACAGATGCAGGTGTTTTTACATAATATGGCTTTCTACTATTTACTATTTTTTTATTTGCATCTGAAATATATCTACTATTTTGATTACCTGTTAAAGCATTTGTTGTTTGATTTACAGTTGTAGTAATATTAGTGTTTTGATTTGATATTGCTGTTGTTGTTATTGTTGGTGAATCTATCTTTTTACAAATAGCTCTTCGGTCTTTTAGAGTGTTTGGTGTATTAGCTGATCTGATTACACTATAATTATAATAAAATTTTTTCTTATTGTCGGATTCATCTTTTGAATAACATCCAGATGGATAATTATCATTATTTAATGAATTACTGATAATTCCATTAGAATCATCTAAACCTAATCTTATTGCGGCTTGATTACACATATTCCGTCCGATAGCTTCATTCAAATCGTAAATAATTGAATAACCATTCGGACATGTTCCATTATTAGATTCTATATATTCAGGTTGTGATTGAAAATCTTCAGCATTTTGTATTTTAAAAATAAAAGATAATAAATATATCAAAATTATAACTATAATAATTTTAATAATTAGTTTAATCATTACTATATTATAAGAATAAATTATTTAAAAAAAATTAATATAATATTAAGATTGAGTTGTATTATTTTTACACGTGTTATCAATTTGTGAAATATTTTTATATATTTTATTAGATATGTATTCTTCTGTATTAGAATTATATATTGGGGCAGTTGCTATATATTGTTTAATTCTTCCATCTTCACATGTTTCTGGAATTGAAAAATTCTTACAAACTGAATTTGATCCAATATTTTCTAAATCACCAAATGAAGCTGGTGTGTGTCTATATTCTCTAACTAAACCTCTTAATGATTGATCTATATAATTTACTGGATAAGTTGTATTACATTTAGAAACATCTTTACAAGTTAAATTACTTGTATATTTTCCTATATTTTTTTTATAATTATCATTTGGAACAACATTTGGCTTTTGAAATATATATTGTGATAATCTATTGCATATTGATAAATTTTCACATTTTGGTGAAACACTTGATGTCATTGTATTATTTGGATCATAATTAGAATTCAATAGTTCTTTATAATTACTAATATATTCGTCATTCGAACATTTTATTGGTGTAAATAATGATGATGTTGTAGTTGCATCAGAAACTGACGTTGTAAATGGTGAAGAAGTTGGTGTAACCGACGTTGTAAATGGTGAAGAAGTTGGTGTAACCGACGTTGTAGGAGCAAATGCTGACGTTGTAGCAAATGCTGACGTTGTAGGAGCAAATGCTGACGTTGTTGGAGCAATTAACGGTGTTATTAGTTTTAGTATCCATTTTTGCGAATCATTATTTTGAGCTAATCTTGTAACTACTGTATGATCTTTTTCGTTATTCACATAAGCATCCAGATATCTATTGTTAATTTTTTGTTGAATAGTATAATAGTTATCAGATATATATGTTATAATCCATTTTTGCGAATCATTATTTTGAGCTAATCTTGTAACTACTGTATAATCTTTTTTGTTTTCGTCATTCTCATGAGCATCCAGATATCTATTGTTAATTTTTTGTTGAATAGTATAATAGTTATCAGATATATATGTTATAATCCATTTTTGCGAATCATCATTTTGAGCTTCTCTTGTAGCTACTGTATGATCTTTTTCGTTATTCACATAAGCATCCAGATATCTATCGTTAATTTTTTGTTGAAGAGTGTATGTTCCACTAGATAATTTATTTTCGTATTGTGTTTTTTTTTTACATATTCGTCTATTTCCATAACTTAAACATTTATCATTATTCTCTGAAGTTGTAAAATGAGGGGTCCAATCAGTATTAACCCGAGCACTGCAATATTGAGGCACTTTACCCCAACCACCAAGACATTTCGGAGATCCGTCATCATTGTATTCTGGTATTAGCAATTTGGATGTTGTTTGTATTGTATATTTAGGGATTTTTCCATTAACTTTTGCTAAAGCGTCTAATGCTTGTTGACATGTTTCAGAAGTTTTTATATCTTCATCTCGAACACATTCATTTCCATGACGTGGAAAATAATAATTACTATCTTCATAAATTAATTTCTTTTTACATATGGGTCTATATGTATCAGTCACACAAATATCACGATTAGGATTTTTTCTAAAATGAGGTGCCCAATCTCCTCCAATCTGAGCACTGCAATATTGAGGCACGTTACCCCACGCCCCCTTAAAACATTTGTCTTCATCTAAGATCGGTGCTCCGCTCGGCGAATCTTCTGCTGGTTTCACTATTTTCCTCCCGGGTGTCTCATCAGCTACTTTTGCTAAAGCGTCTAATGCTAGTTGACATATTTCAGGTTTTTCTATATCAAATCCACTCGCACATCGGTTTTTACCGCTGTCTTGAAAATAAAATACAGTTTCGTTAGTCATATTATAAATAATATATTTTATTTTTATTTTTAATAAAATTGAAAGAATAATTGTATTAAAAGAATATTTTAAATTTTATTATGTTTTTCTGCAC
>Ga0257126_1003038_pt1 | contig 10746 bp, 20 predicted proteins | sample SI060_120mmetaG_FD_190151 | JGI IMG/M metagenome (GOLD analysis project Ga0257126, IMG submission 190151) | Marine microbial communities from Saanich Inlet, British Columbia, Canada - SI060_120m | ecosystem: Environmental > Aquatic > Marine > Inlet | place: Canada: British Columbia | collected... | reverse complement strand
TTCGGCAGACTCTATCTTGTTTTTCTGAGCAAGGTAGCTCATTTCAGGCATCACTATTGACATCTTTAACATATATATGTCATCATACTTTGTTATATCTTCGTTGGCCAACATACGAACTACAGAATACCAATACCATTGTTGACTAAACAAAGACTTATCTGTAGAGCCTTCCTCTTCATTTTCTGTTTCGTTTTCTTCAGGCGTCTCATAAAAAACTCCTGAGAACTGCTTAAACAAAACAAATTCCCTTTTGTATAAAAACCTGCTAAGAACAGAATATACTTCTTGAACAGGTGCGTTTAGTATATTTTCTTTATTCTTCAACTCTTGAGCAACATCCTCATTATCAAACACTTCTTGATTTTTTGGTCTTATAAGAAGCTCTGCTAAAGCTAAATCATTTTCAGACTCTGTTTCAAACTTTGTCTTGCCAGTAATTATCTGCTCTAACATAATAAACTGTCCAAGCACCAAGTCCATTGGCTCAGTGTAGACAGTGAATTTATGGTGTATATCATAGGAATCGTCCCAAGACATATTTAGCGGATAGCATCCGTCAATCTCTCTTGTCATCCTTATGCGCTTCTCTGGAGGAAGACTGTTTATGTATTCATAAAACCCTTCTTCCTTTTTTGCGTACTTAGATATTTCAAGGTGTTCTCCAAATGTAATCATAAAAATAAAGTTACTCCACCATCCTGCTCTTCTGCCGCACAATACGCACAAATAGCTAACGACATTACCATATCATCGTGCTTTCCATCAGTGTTACTGAACTGCAAGTTACCCGTGATAGCGTTTCTCTTGCTTTTAAAGTCGTACAATTCCTTGATTAGGTCTGTGTTCTTAGGTATCTTAATCACCTTATCCTCAAAAAGCTTGATAAGGTTACGGATAATCTCGGGCTTGCTCTGTGCTGAGGTAATAAACGGAACCAACTTGTACATCCTATCGTCATCAGTCAAGTCATCAAACAATAAATCGTTATTGTTCACCTCAAAGTACGCAGCAGCCAAGCTATTGTCGTGTTTTAGGTAGAAGGATTTTATCCTTTCTTTGAACTCATCGTAGTCCATTCCCTCTTCCTTGTAGTTGAATCTGTCTATATCCACTACCCTGTAGTCCTCAGACATCGCTGTAAGCACTGTATAATCTTGTGCTACCCCAATATCCATACCGATATAAACCCTTTCACATCTTGTATCTAAATTATCTACAATAGCGTCCTCAACATTGCTGAACAATGCGTTAGCACTTACAGGACGGCAAAGGAACTCTTGGTCAAACTGAGCCTTAGTCATACTCTTCTTAATACCGAGTACAGTCTTGGAAACATTCTCATCATTCAAGTCAAGGTAAGTCTTTTTAATGGACTTAATCTGTTCCCAATTCTCTTCTACCTGCCCTTCCTTGTACCACTCGTAGAACCAGTTAGGACCATTGAAGGTAGATGCTGCACAAACCTTACCACCCGTTCTTGTAACCATAGGTAACAGAACCTCATTGATAAAGTCAAGCTTCATATACGCTGCCTCATCCAAGTAAATATAATCCAATGTAGCACCACGAAGGTTGTCTCCACTATCAGCACTACGGAACTTAATAAAGCTACCGTTGTAGAAATACATCTCGTTAGCTTTTCTATCGTACCTCTTTATTATCTTGTTCCATAAATCTTGATGGCTACTGAACATTCCCTCAATGTCCTTCATAACCTTATTCGCTTGGTCTTGGATTGGTGAGACCCAGAATATTCGGTGTTTAGGGTTGTTTAACGCTCTCATCACACAATCATTCTGCATAAAGAAAGTCTTACCTGTCTGTCTACCTGCAACTAAGCAACTGATAAAGGGAGCATCCTCGTGGGTGAGTCTATGGAAATCCTTTTGTGGCTCAGTAGGTTTATATAACTTAATCTGCATCTATATCCAAATAGTCTTGCTCTTCATCAGGAGCGGTTAAATCTATCGTAGCCGTAATATCAATCTTAGTTTGCTCCACCTTCGTAGGAGCCTTATACCCCTGCATATCATTGATAATCTTTATAGCCTCCATAGCAACCTTCATATCGTCATTAGATATAGCCATATCCCTAATCCTAATTAACGCTGTTAGGTTCGTTCCCTTAGCTGCTTCAATACTCTTTAACTCTGAGTTAGCAATCTCCATAAGAGCCTTGTGAAAGGCTGTACCCGTGGTTCTCCTATCCCGATAGTAGTTGGTATAACCCAACTCCTTAGCTATCTTACTTGAGGCATCCATACCATTATCTCTTATCCCCTCAAGGAACTGAGACTGAAGGGTGGTTAGTTCGCTACCACGACCCGAGACTACATCCCCTTTCTTATTTCTTTTTGCTGGCATCTTCTATACTGTATAATGGAATATTATGTGCGCCCAATCGTCCTGTAAATACTAACTCACTGAAGTTAGGTGCTGTCTCATCACTATGATACCATTTCCAAATAGAAGTCTTCACCCTTTGGATACAACTGCCACACGCAGTGTTAGGATTCTCACTCCTCGGAAAGTATTTACTCTTGCCCACCATAGAGTTATAAAACTTAAACATCTCTGACTTGGTATCACCTTTAGGCATCGTGCCGCTTAATAAGGCTATTAGAAGCTCCTTAGTTGACATATCTTATCGTTTTGGTATGTATGTATAGATTGATTAATTAAAGGCTCTTAGAATGCCTCTAAGGGAATATACAATATTGAATGTTCAGTGTCTTTCATTATATCCCCCTTATTATAATAAACTAATTATAATAAACTTTACTCCCATAGTAAAGTTTATTATACTAATAGTATTAGAGTAAAGTAAGACTATTATAATAATAGTATCTATTATTATACAATATTCCCAAAGTTACTTTTCGCATTCGTTAAATCACCTTCCCCCCGCCCCATTCCCCCCGCTCAGTGAGGTCAGCTAATACTCAAAAATTTTTTTTCTCGGTCAGTCCCTATAAACACTGACTTTCCCACTTTCCCAATGTTAAGAAACTATTATTTCAAGAATTTTATTTGGTTATTAAAAAAATCCGTTTATATTTTCTATGATTCCTATTGAGGTAGGGCGTAGCATCTAAACAAAAAAAAATAAAAAAAACCTCAAAATAATTTGGTAGGTAAAAAAATTATCGCATCTTTGAAGTGTTGAAAGGGAAACAAAAAAGCCCACCAAAAAAAAAGAAAAAAAAAGTTTAAAATAAATTTGGTAGAATAAAAAAGTTTTTTACCTTTACCAAAGAAACAAAGAAAGAAAATATAGAAGTTTAATTTAATACATATAAAAAATGAAAACTACAAACGTAGTGCTTTACCAAAATGGTAAGCCGAAAATTCAAGCGGAAAGCGTGGAGGAATTAGTGACTCTACTGTACAAGGGGATACGTATGCAAAAATCTCTCGGGCGAAGATTCCTAAAGTTAGGAACTACGGCAAAGGTAAGCGTACCAACAAAGGGCGAACAATGGTTAGACCTTCAGAAATTAAGTGCAAGTGCATTCAATGAAGTGGAGATGTTGGAAATTGTGAACTACCTAAATTCCTAAACGATGGGCGCATTTTTAGACCTTAACACTACAAAGGGAGACAAAGCTATCAACGCCAAAAAGGTGAGAAACCTAAGCGCAACAAAGCGCAAGGCGAGAGCATATGAGCAAAAAGAAGCCATAGAAAATACGTACTCAATGCGGATTGAAAGGTCTACAAATCAAAGAGAGACGAGACGAGCAAAGCGCAACAAATAGGCGCATAGCTGAACACATCGCAAGAGCGACAACGCCAAAGGGCGGATAGTGGAGACCACACTTAAAACGGACAAACCTTAAGCGGATACGTGCGCCTTGTTGCATAGTGTCGTAAGTCTTAGGGTTTGTCGGTGTTGTATAAAATATATAATTATGAAAAGAGTATATCGTTTTGCCCTCATAAACCTCATAGGTTTAGTGGGCTTGTTTGGTTTTATGTGTAGCGTGTGGGGGTTGTACTTCTCGGGCAACACTGATTATTTTGTAGGTGTAGTGTTCGGCTCATTATTAACGTGGTTTCACATAGAAGTGGTAGCACCTAATAGCAAGTAATATGAATACCTTAGAGAAAATACAGGTAGATTACAAGATACCGAAGAACCTACTGAGCGTAGGTACGAGTAACGCAAAGACAAAGAAGAACGGCAGAGATACCCGTATACTTTACTTAGCACCTGCAACGCAGAATAGTAAGGGTGCAGATATGTGTCCAAATCGTAGCGCAGGGTGTACGGCATCTTGCCTATTCACCGCTGGGCGTGGGCGAATGTCCAATGTAGCAAATGCAAGGATAAACCGTACCGAATACTTCTTAGATGACCCAAAGACATTTATAGCACAAATGACCTTAGAACTTGAGTGGGCGAACCTACAGGCAAAGCGTACAAATAGCAAGATAGCTATACGACTGAACGGCACGAGTGATAGGGACTTTCTATACTTAATCAAGAAGTTCACAGGCAAGGACTTCAGAGATTGGGAGAACCTAAAGTTCTATGACTATACAAAGATACCGAGTAAGCTACGCAGATACGATAAGGCTAACTATGTGCAAACCTTTAGTAGGGCAGAAGATAACCACGATGAGGCTATGAAAGCCCTTGCCGATGGATATCCTGTAAGCGTGGTATTTCGTAAGGAGTTGCCCGATATGTGGAACGGATACCCCGTAGTGAATGGGGATAGTAGCGATGACCTTATGCTTGATAGACCGTATAGTGAAGGCTATGTGCTTGGGCTTATAGCTAAGGGCGATGGTAAGAAAGATACCACAGGTTTTGTAGTTGATTAAATAATTTATATATTGAACAAAAATTAAATGATATGGAACAGATAGGATACGAGATAAATTGGAAAGATGGCACTACCACCAAAATGGTGGAGGGCAAAGTAGTAACTGTAAAAACAAAAGATATGCAACAGATTGGAAACGTGTGGATAGAAGCCACAGTGAAAGTAAGAGTGAACCGCAGAGTAACTCTTTGGAATGAGGATAGTGAGGAGTATTTGTTAGAGGCTATGTACGATGGTGACATTGAGATTATAGAGGTAGCAGATACGCACAGATTTGAAATAACAGAAGTAGAAAACGCAGAATAGATATGGAAATTAAATTACTTAGTGGCTTAATATCCACAGACTTTGTGGTATGCGGTATAGATACTGCCGACTACCCAGACTTTTGTGATGCTTATATAGAGGATGCAAATGTATTTGATAACGGAGAATGGAGAAGTGCCACAGAAGATGAGTTAGATGAATTGAATGAGGACGCAGACTTAGTATATAGCTGTGTAGAAAATGAATTATATTAAGATTATGAAACAGACATTTTACCCAACAGACAGCGAACAGCAATGCTTAATGGACATCGTTATCAACGAGTTTGCAAATAGACATCTACCAATGGACAATTATAATGTGCAAGAGGTAGCATACCGCCAAGCTATAAGTGATGGCGCAATGAGAACGGATTATTATTTTAATAATTGATTATGATAACAGACATTAAAGATTTAGTGATTGATTTAGGCTGGGACTATGACCGAATGAGTCAGAGTGGACAAGAGGTTTATGAGAAATTATGTGAAATTTTAGAGATAGAGTAATTATGAAAGCAAAGTTTGATGCGTAGATTAAAAAAGTACATAGACAAAAAGATTTCTATATACCTTTGGTGGTTTAGAAATTAAGTATTAACTTGCAGAAAAATTAGAGCAATGATAAAGTATTTCAATGAAGTAGTAGCAGAGCTACAAAGCAAAGGAACAATCTTCGGTGCAGAGTACCGTAAGAAGAACGGAGAGCTAACCAAAATCAATGGTCGGTTCGGAGTATCTAAGTTCGTGAAAGGAACGGGTACAAGCAGCCCTAATGTGCTTACAGTGTGGGACAATAATCGTAAGCGTTACACTTCGCTTATCCCCGATAATATTGTCAGCCTAAACACCAACAAGCGTAGATACCTAAAGACAGATGAATTTTTAATCTTGAGTTATGAGTAAGCTAACGTACACAGTAGAATGGGAGGGTGATGTCATCAACTACAAGCAAGACTTTGAGAGTATTGAAGAGGCTCGTATAGCTATGATAATGCACCACAATAGAAACGCAGTAATGAAAGTAGGAATTTTAAAAGAAGATTGATATGCCTAATTGGTTTTATTTCTCACTAAATGTGAGCGGAGAAAAGAAAGATGTAGAGCAGTTCGTGGAGAACGTAAAAGGCTCTGAGAAATTTGAAACAGAGGGTCGTGAGTTTGACTTCAACCACTTCGTGCCTCAGCCAGAGAACTTGTACAGAGACAACCTATCTACCGACAAAGAGAAGGAGTTGGAATCACAAGGTCTACCTAATTGGTATCGTTGGAACAATGAAAATTGGGGTACTAAGTGGAACGCTGTGTGTGATGATGAGATGGGTATCAGTGTAGATGGTTTCCCTTTTGAACACGAGTACAATCTAAGAACGGCTTGGGCATTTCCTTCGCCTGTAATTCAAAAGATGATTGATGCGTACCCTAACCTTGACTTCAATATCGTAGGCGAGGAAGAATCAAATGCTTATGGTGTGTACATTGTAAGCTCGGAAGAGATATGGGAAGAAGAAGAACCCGAGTTCGTAGACGAGTATAACAATAGAGAGGTGTATTACGATGGTGATGTACACCTTTGGAAGTATATGGATAACGATGAGGATGTAGAAGACTCAGATGACTTCTACCCTATGACTAAATACAGTTGGACTTAATGAGTGTAAAAGATGATTTACTTATCAGTGCTGACCTAAGCAACCTTTATTGGGTGCTGGGTGAGTTAGCTGAGAAAGCAAAGGAGGACAATGATTTAATCAAAGTCCTCCTACAGCTTGAGCAATTTGTGGAAACCCACAAGACACGTACCCGAGATATGGTTACGTACCGAGACACAATAGAGAGAGCGAGAAATGAATATCGTAGTCTTAAACTAAGATACGATGGAACAGTAGAAGCACTCAACCTAAAGACTAAGATACTTAGTCAAGTTATGAACGAAAAAATGGATGAAGATGTTAATAACCAACTCTAATTTAGACCAATTTATAGATGCAGAATACCAATTTATGTTGTATGTTAGTACCCTTTATACTAATAGTATAACTAATAATAGTATTATAAGTAATAACCTTTAGGGTTATTACTAAGTAATAGTATTAGTAATTATAATAATAGTATACAGAGCGATGAAGATAACAGAGAAAGATTTAAGGAACTGGTTCCCGAGGGATATGAGATTCTTGCACTTCTGTGCAAAGTATTATGGATACTCCTTCCATAATGATGAAGTAGTAGAACGTGCTAACCACCTTGCCGTACTCAATGTAATGAGGCTCGTTAATAGAGACCAAGAGTTTGAGGACGAAGCGCATATGACAGGAATGGTTATGTCTTCATTCCGATATGCAATACTCAACTCATACACCAATTCCCTTACAGCTAACGAGAAGAACTTAGAGGTACGCAACGAGAGTGAGGTAACCTATGGTGATGGTAGCGAAGAGTATAGCAAGTACCAAGCCAATGCAATAGCAGATACCAAAGAGATAGACAATCTCATTGATGTGGTAAGAGACTATGCAGAGACTAACCTACCATACCTACAACGCAGGGCTTTAATTGAGTGTGTGATTGGCGAGTCCTCTATGAAGGAGCTGGCTACAGATACAGATACAAGTGTCCGCAAGGTCCACCTTGCAAAGCAGAAAGCAATCAGAAGAATTAAGAAATTTATAGGAGTCCTAAATGAGAATGAAAAAAAGTATGGAAAGAAAGAGGCTGATGGAAAGTACATTAGCCCATCTCGTAGCAAGTTACAAATCGCAATACAACTTGAACCCATTAGAAGAGACGAGACGAGAGAGCGTGATTATAGCAAGGCAATGTCTTTTGTCAATACTCCACCAAAAGTATAACCAGAGTCCAAGTTACTTAGGTAGATTAGTAAAGAAGAACCACGCTACCATACTCCACTGTAGCAAGGTAGTAAACAACGCACTGTACTATCGTGATATCCAATATGTGGATGAGATAAACAGATGGTCAGAAATCTTTGAGGAGGTGATGCCTAACAGCCACGAGACTAAGGATGAGTTAGTAGATAATATATACCACCTACTACAAGGTTCAATGCTAAACAACGAGAGTAAAGAGTCCGTACTTAGTATGGTTTTAGAAAAAATTAACAATGTTTACGTCAACGATTAATAATTTTGGTGTAATTTAGAAGTAATCAATTCAATTATATATGAGCAATTTAAACAAATCCCTAATCAAAGTCCAGTCAGAGTTGAAGGCTCCGAAGGGACAACGCAACAAGTTCGGTAACTACAACTACCGCAGTGCTGAGGATATCTTAGAGGCTGTAAAGCCTTTACTCGCAGCCAACGGACTGACTATGCAAATCTCAGATTCAGTTGCTGAGGTTGCAGGTATTCCTTACATTGAGTCTATGGTTGTGGTATCTGATGGAGAGGCAGACAGAGTAGTAACTGCACAAGCAGGTATTGACCCTAATCGTAAGGGTATGGATATCGCACAGTGCTTCGGTGCAAGTTCATCCTATGCCCGTAAGTATGCACTCAATGGTATGTTCCTTATTGATGATACCAAAGACCCCGATGCTACCAATGACCACGGCAGAAACTCCGCTCCTGCACCTGCCCCAGCATCTAAGCCTAATCTAACCAAAGAGGTTATGACTAAGATGGAGAAGGCTATCGCAGATGGTAAGCGTGATATGGTAGAGGCTGCATTAGGCAAGTACCAAGTGACTGCTGCACAGCGTAAGCAACTCTTAGGATAATGGATATATTAGAAAGGTTTAACGATGATGAGGTGTACTATGCGGACAGGGAATACCTGTCCAATAGTTCCCTCAAACTAATGAAAGAATCCCCTACCAAGTTTAACCTATGGCACAAAGGTAAATGGTCACAGCCTAATACCTCAGCGTTTGATGTAGGTCGTGCGTTGCACGCAAGGTTCTTGGAGGACAAGGTAAACTACATTGGCTGGGAAGGTCAGCGCAGAGGGAACGAATACAAAGAGTTCCGTGCTGAGAATCCTAATACCATTGCACTAACTCAGAATGACTTCCACCTTGTTGAAGGTATGTATGACAAGCTGATGAAGGTTGATGCTGTCAAGGAGATTATGGGTCTTGAGTTTACTCCCGAAGTGCCAGGAGTAATGGACTACCATACTGCTCAAGGCAATGTCGTGAAGGTCAAGGGTAAGGCTGATGCCTTAGCTTGGAATGGTGTAGACAACTACCTTGTGGATTTGAAAACCACTCGTGACCCAATGCACAAGTTTAAGCGTAACGCTTTCTTCAACTATGCACAACAAGCATACTTGTATAAGACTATCTTCAATGTAGATAAGTTCTACTTCTTAGTTGTACAGAAAGAGTTCCCTTATGAGGTAGGCATATACGAAGCAGGTGATGCTTTCCTTGCAAGAGGTGAGCAAGAGTTAGAAGATTCAATTAACCTTTACGAAAGATTATTTATCAATGGAGAATTCAAACCATACAGTGCAGACATTGATGTCATATAGTAGCCTTGAGAATGTAATCATCTCGGGTACAAGCACCATCAGTGGTGTCGCTATTGTAGACATTATGTCTAACAGTAAGAAGAAAGAAGTAGCATTAGCTAAGGGCATTGCCTGTGCTGTGTTCAATGATTATGGTTATGGTGTTCGTGAGATAGCAAGACTATTGAACATTGACCATAAAGGAGTATCGGTATATATCGGCTCACACGATAACCGAATGGCTGACAAAAAGTACCTAATCAAGTACAAGAAAGTCAAAGCATTTGTTGAAGGCTATGAGCATTCAAATGAAGTAAACGTAAACAGACTCAATGAGATGGCTGGTAAGGTCAGCGCAATAGAGGAAAGGTACGAGCATTTAAAAGAACTATTAACAAGTAACTAAACAAAAATCAAGATGGCAAACGACAAAGTATTCGTTGGAAAGACAAGTGTAATCACCACTAAGTTCGGTGAAATTGTAAAGGTAGCTTTAGGTCCACAGGACTTTGAGGTATTGACTAACAGCAAGAATGAAAAGGGCTGGGTCAACCTTGAGATTAAGGACAAGCGTGATGGCGGTAAGTACATCCAATTACAAGGAGAGTATACAGGCAAGCCAAAGGCACAAGCTGTGAATGATGGCGATGATATGCCGTTCTAATAGTGATGAGGGGCTTCGGCCCCTCTATTACTTTTGTACAACACGATGTACAAAATAAGGGTGAATCCTTACAATTATAGGCGCACACATATAAAAGTAGGCGCAAACCTTTAACACCAAATAGAAATGAAAACATTAGTTCAACTATTAAACGATGCCGTGGTAGAGGCAGATATTCGTGGACACAAAGGAAAAATCAATGTATCCCCTGCTTTTTTTGATATAAGGAATTACTCTGAAAAAGAAAAGTGTATAGGTTATTTAATCTACGCAGGTAGATTTGGTGGCTACGAGCTACAAAGGGACTCAAGTCTACAAGGATATGGCATAACCTTTAACACAAAAGAGAAATGAAAAATTTAAAAGAACTAATCAACCAGCGTAATGGATTGTGGGCTGATGGAAAACGACCAACCACAGAAGAGAGATTAAAAGTAGAAGACGCTATAAGCAATCTTTGGCAAAG
>Ga0257126_1003034_pt1 | contig 10755 bp, 9 predicted proteins | sample SI060_120mmetaG_FD_190151 | JGI IMG/M metagenome (GOLD analysis project Ga0257126, IMG submission 190151) | Marine microbial communities from Saanich Inlet, British Columbia, Canada - SI060_120m | ecosystem: Environmental > Aquatic > Marine > Inlet | place: Canada: British Columbia | collected... | reverse complement strand
TTGCCAGCGAAATAGAAGGCTTGTTGGTTTCTAATTTTTTCTCGATAAAGAAATCGATCACCTTCTCTCTCGGGGCACTCTTGCTTTTTTTCGGAGCAACAAAGGCCCAGTGAGAGGCGTATTCTCCGCCTTGCTTTACCCAGAGGGTGAGAATTTCCTTTTCTTCTGCTGTCAAAGGTTTGCCATCGTCCTCAGGTGGCATGGGATCATCCTCATCGTGGATTCGAAAAATCAGTTCGCTGTTCTCAAGATCATCTGGGTCGATGGAACGAATTCCCTTACGATCTTTTGTGGCAGCTTCGTAGCTATCGAGCCGGAGATCTTTTGCCTTCTTGGTATCCGGTCCGTGGCACGTGAAGCACTTATCTGAGAGGATGGGCAGAACTTCGCGGGCGAAATCAATCTTCTCTGCACCGAGGAGCGAGTTAATAAGAAGGAAGCTGGCGAAAACAATCGTTTGAGAGCATTTTAGAACCATGGAGTAGTCTTTATAATAAGTTGGTCAATCCGTCGATCTATCAGATTACTCTTGAAGATCGTGAAGTGATGGCTCGTGAGTAGTTGTCGTCAACTTTTTTAGGAATAAGAGTCAATAGCGAGATATTTAATCCAAGGGATTACAGCGAAATCTCCCTTAATGGGCGCTATTGCAGTTCGTGATTTTGATTTGAGAAAGGAAGATGAGGGGTGTTTTCCAAATTCAAATAGAGTGTCTGGAGGCTTTCGCTTGCGGGCCGGCGAATCGGCTGTCAGTATTACATCATGAGATTGAATATTCACCTGATCCGGTTTTGGATCCCGATGGCCGTCTTGGGGTCATTGGCGTCCGGGGCTGAAGACCCACCTCCATTTTTGACACCTGAAGTCAGGACTCTAGACTCTGAGATCAAGATGATTGGGCTTTTTTACTTTTTTGGCGTCAGTGAGTGCGTGGTTAAAGATGGCCTTCTCAAGCTTAAAAAGGGGGAGCGGTTTTCGATCTCAAAAGGAGAATCCTAGTAGAACTTGAGCCAGGAAAAAAAGCAGGTGCAGTGGGTCATCCGCGAAGCACCCGAGGGTTGGCAAGATCTGGTTCCGGAGGGAATGCCGGGTATTCTTGGTCGGTTGCTCGCGCAAAGGGGGGTTCATCACGATGAGGTTGAACGATTTCTGCGACCACGTCTTGCTGAGTTAACTGATCCTTTTGAGATTCCGGAGATCAATCTTGCTGTTGAGCGTATCTTGCATGCGGTTGATAAAGATGAACGCGTTTGCGTATACGGAGATTACGATGTTGATGGGGTGAGTTCAATTGCAGTGCTTTGCAAAACACTCGAAGCGTATGGTTTGAAACCAGCCTCGTTTATTCCTCGGCGGAGTAGCGAGGGGTATGGCTTGAGCGAGGGGGGGCTAGAACGTTGCCTGAATGAATGCGGTAAGCCTGATCTTATGATTTCGGTCGATTGTGGAACGGTTTCGAACGAGGCGATCGCGATGCTTAAGAGCAAAGGGGTTGATACCGTTGTCGTTGATCATCACGAGATTGGTCCTGATGGGCGACCCGATTGTGTTGCCTTGGTTAATCCAAAAGCCTCGAAACATTCTCACGAATATCTTTGCGCAGCGGGTGTCGTTTTTAAGCTGGCACATGCGTTATTAAAGAGGAGGCCGCTTGATAAATTTGATCTTAAATCAGTGCTCGATCTGGTGGCGGTCGCAACTATTTCGGATATCGTTCCTTTAGTGGATGAAAACCGACTCATCGTAAGGCATGGGTTACGGAGACTGGAGAATTCGGTCCGGCCGGGACTCCGAGCGCTCTTAAAACTTACCGGGGCTGAGGGGAGATTGAGTAGTTCTGATATTGGTTTTCGGATCGGCCCTAGATTGAATGCTGCCGGACGGATGGACCAACCGGAGCAAGCTCTCGCGATTCTAATGACGGATTGCTCAAACAAGGCTCTCGAGTTGGCTGACGAGCTGGAGAATTTCAATCGAAACCGTCAACAGTTAGAGCAAGCAATTTTTGCAGAGGCGATGGCGATGTTAAAAGATGGTTCCAATGACCCGGTTATCGTTGTTGGTTCGCGATCATGGCACGCTGGAGTCGTTGGAATCGTTGCCTCTCGCTTGATGCGGCTGTATCATAAACCCGCCTTTGTGATTTCGATCGATAAAAATGGCATAGGGAAAGGAAGCGGTCGAAGTATTGCGGGGATTTCATTAGTTGAGGCAATCGGATCATGTCGAGAGCATCTGATCGCAGGGGGAGGCCATCATATGGCAGCTGGTTTGAGTATCCATGAGGATCTGATCGATGTTTTCCGCGAGGGCTTCGTGAAATTTGTGAATGAAACTTGCGGTGGAAAAGACCTCGAAGCCAAGGTGCATGTTGATGCCGAAGTTGAGCTCGGAGAACTCTCTCTCGATTTTCTGGCGAGCTACGAGCTCTTGCAGCCATTTGGAAGTTCAAATCCTCAGCCGGTTTTCATGGCTCGTAATGTTTGGCTCACCGAGCCGCCGAGGCGTTTGAAGAACAACCATCTGCGCCTATCCCTGCGTCAGGGTTATGATGAGCATGATGCCATTTTCTTCGGGGGGGGAGCCAACGAGTTGCCGGACCCTCCTTGGGATATAGCATTTGCAGTTGATCGAAATGTTTTTCGTGGTCGGGTGAGCGTGCAAGTTAGTATTCAAAATGTGAGGGCTGCGGCCGGAAATGAAAATGAATGCGAATGATTCGCTTCAATCGCTATCGGGCATTCGTACTCAGGAAGTCGAGGCACTAAGGGTCGCCGGAATTGAAAGATTTTCGGACCTGATTGACTGGCTCCCCAAACGATATGAGGATCGACGTCGTTTCGATGCCTTTCCGGCTCAGGCAGGTGGTGGTTCGGTTTGTCTAAGGGGTTTGGTAATCGATACCCAACGCAAAGGTTTTGGTGGTAAGGGGTTTTATGAGGCTGTCGTCGAGGATCATGCAGGGGGAGGTTTTTCTCAGGTCACATGCCGTTGGTTTAAGATGCCTTTTCTCCATAAAATTATAGCGGCGGGGCACGAGGTCGTGCTTTATGGAAAGCCAAAGGAGAGTGGAGGGAAGGTCGTGATTGATCATCCGGAGTTTGAGGTTGTTTCGGAAGAGGGCCGAAGCGTTCATCTCGAGCGTATTGTTCCAATCTACAAAAACGTGAGTGGTGTTCCTCAGAGAAAATTACGGGAGGTTATTTTTCGGGTGCTCGAGGTGATTGATGGTGATTCTGTAATTCCGGTGTATGACATCGATCCTTCTTATCCTAGAATTGAAGCCTTTCGTGAGGTTCATTTTCCCGGGGAATTGAAGGAGTCAGATGCGGCACGGCGTTATTTTGCAAAGGAAGAATTTTTCCTTCAGCAGTTACGTGTCGTTTGGCGAAGGGCGCGTCATGCAGATTTGAGTGGGCGGATCCTTGGGAAACGCACGTTGCTTCTCACTGAGTTTTATAATTCGCTGCCCTTCGATTTGACTAATGCTCAAAAGAGAAGTGTTAAGGAGATCATTAGAGACATGCGGGTTCAACGACCAATGAATCGACTACTGCAAGGTGATGTTGGGAGTGGAAAGACTTTCGTGGCAATGTGTGCGATGCTGCTTGCTGTTGATTCTGGCTGTCAGGCAGTTTTGATGGCTCCAACCCAGATTTTGGCAGAGCAACACCATCTTACTTTTTCGAAATGGCTTTCGCCACTTGGTGTAAAGGTGGGCTTAGCAACGGCTGATCGGAGGGAAGATGTGAGCGCAGCTCCGATTATAGTGGGAACTCATGCACTGCTTTACGATAAGGTGGATTTTGATGATCTGGGGCTGATTGTGATCGATGAACAACATAAGTTCGGTGTAGCCCAGCGAGAAAAACTTATCCACCGGGGAGTGATGCCCGATGTGTTGGTTATGACAGCAACCCCAATTCCAAGAACTTTGACCTTAACAATTTACGGTGATCTTGATGTCTCAATCTTGGATGAGTTACCGGCTGGGAGGGGTAAAATTATTAGCGGAGTTCGCGTGAAACCGAAGATCACCGAAATGACTAATTTTCTCATTGGTCAACTTGAAGAAGGGCGTCAGGCCTATTTGGTTTATCCGCTTGTCGATGAGAGCAAATCTATAAAGGCAGCATCAGCTGTTGAGGAACAACCAAAGTGGCAGAAGCGATTTAAGCACTTTGAAGTCGAATTGCTTCACGGCAAGATGCCATCCGAAGAGAAGGAGGCGGTGATGACTCGTTTTCGTGACGGTAAAACGGAAGTGTTGGTCTCGACGACCGTAATCGAGGTCGGTGTGGATGTGCCCAATGCTAATGTCATGGTGATTTTTAATGCCGAGCGTTTTGGTCTGGCCCAGCTTCACCAATTACGAGGCCGAATTGGTCGGGGAGAGCACAAGAGCTATTGTGTTCTCATCACCGATGGAAAAAATCCGGAAGCAATTGAAAAACTGAATATTTTGGCCGGAACGGTTGATGGATTCAAGATTGCGGAAGAAGATTTGAGAATGCGTGGGCCAGGCGAGGTTTTGGGAACCCGACAGAGCGGGACGGGAGGCTTGCGGTTTGTAGAGTTTTTGTCAGACACATCCATCATTCGGGAAGCGCGTGAAGTTGCTGAGAAATTGCTGAGCGAAGATCCGAGTCTTAAACAAAACGTTCATCTTAAAACGTGGCTCTTAGGGCAGACTGAGGTTACAAATCAATAGTCTCAAAAAATCACTGATATCTTTTGGCTCGGATCGCGGTAATTTTCCATCTCTCTGTAAGTTCGAGGTCAAAGATAAGCTCCCATAATTCGCTTTTGCTCTCGCGAAGGGGAGTTGTCATCGTGATTTCATCGATTCGAGTCAGTTGAGCTTTGTTGCCCACGAGTTGAAGGTCTTCCTCGCGCTTTGTGAATTTTCGTCTAACCGTTATAGAGTGAAGTTGATCGACCCGATTACAAAGGCTTTCCAACGACATTTCTCTTGGTATCTCTAGATTGAATGGGAGTTCCGAGACTTTGAGGGTAATGGGCTCTACGGTGGAAGCTTGGATGGCTTTGTGAACATCCTCACGGCTTCGGAGATTTGAGCTGTTATATTCGAGGGCGCCGATGAATTGATCGATAGTTCGGTTGATTCGTTGATTGGGTTGATTGTAGTGCCAGACAAACCCGACAATCACCGCGACTATGATGAGGGAGATGATCGCAATACGGGTCTTCATGTAACGCTATCGATTTGGGGCAAGTTGGAATGTGAATCCTTTTAGATATTCTGTTTCCGGGAGGGTTGCTATGATGGGGTGATCGAGGCGTTGCGAATGGTTGTCAATCATTCGGAGGGTTCTCTTGCCATCAACAGCGGCACTCCTGACACTCTCAAGAAAAAGTTCGCGGGTGGCGTGATGAGAGCAACAGAAGGTCGAAAGGATTCCACTCTGATTCAACATGCCGAGGGCCCTGAGGTGGATTTCCTTGTAACCGCGCATGGCATCTTTAACTGTCTTTTTGTTTCGTGTGAACGATGGTGGGTCAAGGATTATCAGATCGTAAGTTTCATCGTGTTTTCTAAGGAAATCAAAGGCGTTAGCAGTGATCGTCTCAATTTGCACTCCAGTGAGTTCAGCATTTTTGGCTGCTGCCGTTGTGGCATCTTCTGAAATATCAACGGCGCGTACCGATTGCGCTCCAGCAAGTGCGCATGCCAGGCTAAATCCTCCTTGGTTGCAGAATAGATCAAGCACCTTCTTTCCGGGTGCCAAGCGGGCGACTTTTTGGTAACTGTCCATAATGTCGAGGTAGAGTCCGGTTTTTTGTCCATTTGCAGGATCGATTTCGAAGACTGAATCTAGGTGTGAAACCGTAAAGGGTTTTGGTTGATCTCCATGAACCATGACGATTTCTTGTTCAAGGCCCTCGGGCCGTCTCATTGAGGAGTCGTTACGAAGAGTAATCGATTTGGGTGAGAGAAGTTCAACGAGACAGCTAACAATGAGATCTTTGCGCTGATCCATCGCTAAAGTGGTTGTCTGTAGGACGAGATGCTCCCCATATTGATCGACGATTACGCCAGGAAGACCGTCTGATTCGCTCCAAATTATCCGTCGAAGGTCCTGTCCAATCGAAAGAGATTCTCGATAATTGAGGGCCTGACCGAGTCGTCGTAGAAAAAACTCAGCATCCAGTTTTTGTTTTCTTCGGGAGATCCGACGTGCTACGATTTGCGATTGTGGATTATAGATTGCTACCCCTAGGGGCCGATCCTTGAAATCCTTGAGCGTCACGACGTCACCAGGTTCGGGATTTCCGAAAGTTTTTTGGATTTCCGAAGCGTAGACCCACTCGTGGCCGTGAAAAATACGAGAGCGGGGTTTAATAATTAGGCCTGGCATGCCGAAAGAAAAGGGCAGGGGAGCGAGGAGTTCAAGACATGGCGTGCCTTTTCGCTTGAACATCTCGGTAATGAAGCATAACTCCGTAGCGAACTTAATCCTATGGGTCAAAATCTTAAAACTCGCCAGAAGCGCCGCCGCAGAAAAACTTATCTAAAGCGGAAAAACGAACGTATCAAAGCTGAAGCCTCTTCAAAGGCAGCCAAAGCAGATAAGCCAGCCAAGAAGACCGTTAAGAAAGCAGCCAAGAAGGTTGCTAAAAAAGCAGCCAAGAAGGTCGCTAAGAAAGCTGCTAAAAAGGCCGCCAAAAAGGCCGCTAAGCCAAAAACAGAGGCCCCTAAGACTGCAGAACCAAAGATCGAAGAACCCAAATCCGAGGAAAGTCCTGCCGAAGGGGCTAAGGATTCTGCGCCAGAAGAGTAGGAATTATCTCACTCAATCCATTTTTGAAAACCTGCTCAGCCCCGGCTTGGCGGGTTTTTCTTTGGATATCCGGTGGAATTGAATGAAGCTATGGGTGTGCTCAAAATGTCCGTTGCCCTTCTTTTATTGGCTTTCTTATCGTTCGGCTGCAGTAACGAAGAGGATGGCCTTGTTCAAGAGGCTCCATTTCCTGAAATCGAGAAAATCCAGCTTCTGGTGATTCATCACCGAAAGAATGGGGATCTGATCAGCTATCTTGCTCTTGAAAAGGTTCCTGCTAATCTACGAGCTTTTGTTGAACCAGCGGATGGTAGTCAGGAGCTTTTTGTGACTGTTCTTGGAACGAAGCGTCATAATTTGTTGAAGAGGAGTTTCTCGATCTCAAGCCAAATCGGGGAGGACTCCCATAGAAAGGTCACCGTCATCGTTGAGAATGGTCTAGCGGTTAGTATTGATGGAAATGGATTTCATAGCCCAGCTCTCGTTTCGATAGATTCGTTGGAAATGATCGAACAGGCTTTGGTTGAAGAAAACATGGGATCGGAAGAGCCCTCGACGATCACGATTTCAAATCAAGAGGTTGAGTAATGCCAGACCAGAACTAGCGTTTTTAGGGGTTCATGAATTAGCGCTTAGTCCTAGCCGCGTAAATCGGTAAAAAAAGGCGTTTTCATTCCATTTTCTTGCGCTAGCGTCCGGTGCCGGGACGTGACTTTTGAGGCCGCCGGTAGTTTATTATGTCCGAGCAACAGCCACCAGAGATCCCAGGATCGAAAAAACCAGCCCAGACTCCCTCTGACAAAGGAGTGAACTGGAAAGTGATCATTTTGTTCACCATCGCTTTGGCGATTATTTTCGTGGCCCTGAAGGGTGCTGGCGATGGTGATCGCGAGACTCTAAAGTTTACGGAATTTCGGGAAGCCTTACTTGAGGGTCGAATTCTTCAAACAGCCTCGGAGGACTACCCAGCTGGTAAACTCGAGCTCGTAACCTTTACTGGTGAGGCTCGCGCTGAAATTACTGGGCGGTTTTCTAAGGACGATCTTCTTGTGAAAGATTGGGAGGAGCGGGTTCAGATTAAATCCGTTGTTCAAGTCGATATTGATAGTATCAGCAACGATCTCGATGAAACATTTGGGGAAAAGTTGAATTGGGTTGCTGTGGCGCCCGAGGACGATAGCTCAGCCAAGGAGGTTCCTTTTTCACAGATAAAGACCCTCCTTTCCGAGAATCGATTAGTTCTTGGGAAAGACGTCGAATTTAAGATTTTCCGAGAATTGAATTCAAACGTTGCCACCCTTTATGCGACTAAGGGGGAGCCGATTGGATTTAGCTCTGAAGAGCTAAAGACGATGACGTCAGATGGTAATCTGAAGAGCTTTCAAGTTAAACTGAGCGCAAGCTCGCGCGGAAAGTTGGAAGCCTTGATCGACTCGGGTATTTCCACGCGAAACCAAGACAGCACATTCGGGAAGATCATGATGAGCCTTCTTCCGGTCCTTCTTCTGATCGTCTTGATCTTCTTTCTTTTTAGACATCAGATGAAATCGGCCGGCCGTGGGGCAATGAGTTTTGGCAAGTCCAAGGCGAAGCTCCTCACCATGGACCAACAAAAGGTGACCTTTAAAGATGTTGCCGGGATCCAAGAGGCAAAGGAAGAGCTTTTTGAGATTGTCGATTTTCTTCGCGACCCTCAAAAGTTTCAGGCTCTTGGTGGAACGATTCCGAAGGGTGTTCTTATGGTTGGGCCTCCAGGAACCGGTAAGACCCTACTGGCCCGTGCGATTGCGGGTGAAGCCGAGGTCCCATTCTTCTCGATTAGTGGTTCTGATTTCGTGGAAATGTTTGTGGGGGTTGGGGCCAGTCGAGTTCGCGATATGTTTGAGCAAGGCAAGAAGAGTGCTCCGTGTCTTGTTTTTATCGATGAAATTGACGCTGTCGGCCGCCACCGTGGACATGGGATGGGAGGTGGTCACGATGAGAGGGAGCAAACCTTGAATGCGCTTCTCGTTGAAATGGATGGCTTTGATACACAGGAGGGTGTCATCATTATCGCGGCTACGAACCGTCCAGATGTATTGGATCCAGCCCTTCTTCGACCTGGTAGATTTGACCGTCAGGTAACAGTAGCTCTTCCTGATGTTAAGGGGCGGGAGCAGATTCTCGGGGTTCATACCAAGAAAATCAAACTGGCTGCTGGAACAGATCTTGGCCTCATCGCACGAGGAACCCCCGGGTTTTCAGGGGCGGAATTGGCAAACCTTATCAACGAGGCTGCTCTCCTAGCGGCTCGCAAGGGAATCAAAGCTGTGACTCTTGCGGAGATGGAGGAAGCGCGTGATAAGGTTCGTTGGGGGCGCGAACGGAGAAGTCTGGCCCTCTCAGATAAGGAGAAAAAGAATACTGCCTACCACGAGGCTGGGCATGCTATTTTGAACGAAATTTTAGACCACACCGATCCACTTCATAAGGTCACGATCATCCCGCGGGGGCCTTCGCTCGGATCGACTATGTTCCTTCCGGATGAAGATAAGTTCAATTATCGTAAGAATGAGCTTCTTTCGCAGCTCATTGTTCTGATGGGAGGACGTGTTGCGGAAGAGATTATCTTTGGGGATGTTACCAATGGTGCAATGGGAGATATCCGAATGGCGACGAGTCTAGCCCGCAAGATGGTTTGTGAGTGGGGTATGAGTACCGACCTCGGAATGGTTGAGTATGGCGATGGTGGAGGCGGTGGCTTCCTCGCTCGTGATATGATGAGTCAGTCTAAAAATTACTCCGAAGATACGGCTCAAAAAATTGATAATGAGATCAAGGATTTCATTGATCATGCCTACAAAGAAGCCGAAAGGCTCCTAAAAGAGAATCGGATTCTACTTGATAAGATTTCAGAGGCTCTTCTAGAGTTTGAGACACTAGACGCGCAGCATATCAAGGATCTCATCGAGCATGGCGAGATGAAAGATCCACCAAAGCCACCAGAACCGCCGGAGATCCCTGATGACATGCAGAAAGAGAAAGCTCCGGAGTCGACTGAGGAAAAAAATCGGGGTGAAGATGGGACGTTTATATCGGCCTTCAGTTAATTTTTTTCCGGGAATCAAGTTTCTCGAACACACACTCAAAAAGTAATCATGGAAAATGTTGTTATTATTGGGACCGGCTGTGCCGGTTGGACTGCCGCTATCTACACGGGTCGCGCTAATTTGGAGCCTCTTGTCCTTTCTGGGACGCAGCTTGGCGGCCAGTTGACGACAACGACCGAGGTCGAAAACTTTCCAGGTTTTCCGGACGGTGTTATGGGGCCAGAATTAATGGGGCGGATGCAACAGCAGGCGGAAAAGTTTGGAGCCAAAGTTGAATACAAAAAGGTTAATGAAATCACAAGGAATGAGGACGGAACCTTCGATCTCAAAACAGACTCAGGGATGGTCCAGTCCAAAACTGTCATCATAGCTACAGGAGCTGCGCCTCGCTACCTAGGCTTGGAAAACGAAATGACTCTAGTTGGCCATGGAGTGACATCTTGTGCGACTTGCGACGGGGCATTCTATCGTGATGTGCCAGTCGCTGTGGTTGGTGGAGGGGACTCAGCCTGTGAGGAAGCTAATTTCCTGACTCGCTTCGCATCGAAGGTTTATCTCATTCATCGTCGTGATGAACTCCGAGCTTCGAAAATCATGGCTGATCGCGTTCTAGCGAATGAAAAAGTTGAGCCGGTCTGGGATTCTGGAATCACCGAGTATCTCACAGATGAAGAGGGAGAGGTTCGTGCTGTCAATTTAGAGAACCTCAAGACGGGAGGAAAATCAGAGCTGGAAGTTAAATGCGTCTTCGTAGCAATTGGTCATGTTCCAAATTCCCAGTTTGTTGGTGGACTAGTTGATCTCGATGAGAATGGATACGTTCTCCAGAATCCCCATAGTACAAGCACAAAAACGCCGGGGCA
>Ga0257126_1003032_pt1 | contig 10765 bp, 10 predicted proteins | sample SI060_120mmetaG_FD_190151 | JGI IMG/M metagenome (GOLD analysis project Ga0257126, IMG submission 190151) | Marine microbial communities from Saanich Inlet, British Columbia, Canada - SI060_120m | ecosystem: Environmental > Aquatic > Marine > Inlet | place: Canada: British Columbia | collected... | reverse complement strand
TGAATAGTTGCAAAGGCATCTGTATCAATAGTCCAAATGTTGAAGGTTGTAGAAATATCTCTAATCATTAAACCAAATTTCCAATTCTTTCTCTCATATTGAATTCCTGCATCTAATCCAACACCCCATGAGTTTGCAAAATCACCAATAGTTCTTCTCACTATTTTGGCATTCATTCCAAAATAAACATCTTTAAAAATTAGATTCCTAGCATAAGAGATGTTTAAGGCATAATCTGCTGCTGAAAATAAACTAATTCTATTAAAATCGATATTACCTTGACTATCTATTAATTCTGTAGTATTTAAAATATCATCTACTCCAAACCTAATAATTGAAATCCCTAAAGCACTTCGTTTGTCAATAGGCATAGCAAATGCAGCATAATTATAATTTGCAATACCAGCAAAATAGGAGGAATGCATAAGTGATCCTTGATAATCTTTGATATTTACCAAACCTGCCGGGTTCCAATATCCAGAATTCACATCGTTTGTAGAGGCCACAACAGATTTACTCATTCCCAATGCAGCTGCATCTACCCCTATAGTTAAAAATTCATTAGAGTAGTTTCTTAATGCTTGAGCATTAATTACAAAAGGAAATAAAAGAAAAAGTAAAAAATATTTTTTTTTCAATGGATATAGAAATTATACAGACAAATATCTTAATATATTATTGAAATAACTTTACATTTCTGTAGATATTGTATCAATTAGCCATTGTCTTTTATAAATTGTAGTATTCTGTTTTCCAGCCATCTATTTTTTTTAATAAAAAAACTAGAAATAAACCCCACATGTCCACCATGTTTTGTTACTTCCAAATAAAAATAATTAGATTTTTTTGCTTCTTCAAATGGATAACATTCTTCAGCTAAGAAGGGGTCATCTTTGGAAGTAATTAATAAAACTGGTTTTTTAATTGAAGTCAAATAGGGTTTGGAACTTGCTTTTTCCCAATAATCTTCAGGACCAGAAAAACCAGATACTGGAGCTGTATATAAACCATCGAATTCTTTAAATGTTTTAGATTTCAATAGTTTGTTAATGTCTAACTTATAATCTGGATGTTTTTGAGTCTTTACGAGGATTTTTTTTCTCAAGGATCTTAAAAATTTATACATGTATATTTTGTTTTTTGAGGTCCCCATTGTTTTACTTGAACTTGCTAGGTCCACTGGAACAGAAATAGCCACTCCACAAGAAACTTTATCTGATATAGTTTTTACATGTTCTCCAAAATATTTTAAAGTAATATTTCCGCCGAGACTATACCCTACAACCATTATTTTATCATAGAAATAATTTTCAATCAAATAGCTAATTACAAAATCTAAGTCTTCTGTTTTTCCACTATGATAGGTAGGGAGTAATAGGTTGTCTTCTCCACTACAACCTCTTAAATTAAACGAAACTGTATCGTAGCCAGCTTTGTTTAGCTCTGAAGCTGCAGCTAAAATATATTTTGATGTTGAGCTTCCTTCTAAACCATGAATAAGAACAACTAATTTCGATGAATTAACTTTTGAAAAATCCAAATCAATAAAATCTTTATCCCAAGTTGTAATTCTTTTTCGTTTATAGTTATGAGACTCTTTCATAAAAATAGATCTATACATGGTACTTAAATGACCATTTTTAAATGGAAATGAGGGAGAGAATTTTGATTTAATGACGGGCATAGCTTTTTTTAGTAATTAATTTGGCAAATATGCTTAAAAAATCATGATATTTAAAATCACCAAAAAGGTTTTACTATTTTAGCAAAAGATTTTAAGATTTATGAGTATCAAAAAACACATTCCGAATATGGTTACCCTCGGTAACCTTTTTTGTGGAACATTAGCAGCTATTTTCGCTGTAGGTGGTCATTTTGAAATGACTGCATTATTTGTTGTATTAGGTGTTTTTCTTGATTTTTTTGACGGCTTTTTTGCTAGGGTTTTAAAAGTTTCAGGTGAATTAGGAAAGCAATTAGACTCTTTAGCGGATATGGTAACCAGTGGCGTAGTTCCGGGCATTGTACTCTTTGTTTTGTTAGGGAATAATCAACAATTGCCATATGATATACATGCAGAATTTAAGATCTCAATGGGACTTCCTTTAATAGGCCTGCTTGTCACATTATCAGCTTGTTATCGATTGGCTAAATTCAATTTAGATACTAGGCAATCTGAATCTTTTATCGGTTTACCAACACCAGCAATGAGTTTGTTTATCATATCATTACCATTAGTACAAATGCATTCTGATATTGACTTTGTAAAAGATTTAATTGGTAATAATTATTTTTTAATTGGAATTACAATTCTGTTTAGTTTTTTAATGAATTCAGAATTTTACTTGTTTTCATTAAAGTTTAAAAATTATGGTATAAGAGAAAATTTATTTAAATATACTTTAATCTTACTTTCAATAATTTTATTGGTAACTATTGAATACTTGGCAGTTCCTGTTATAATTATGTGTTATGTTATTTTATCAATGCTAAAGAATATGAAAAAGGTTTAAAAAACTTTTTTTCTTTTTAATTCAAAATCTTTTCCTAAATAGACTTTTCTAACTAATTCGTCTTTTGCTAGTTCTTCAGGAACTCCTTCTTTTAATATCCCTCCTTGATACATTAAATACGTTCTATCTGTAATGGCTAGAGTTGCCTGAACATCGTGATCTGTAATAAGTATCCCAATATTTCTGTCTTTTAAATGCGCAACGATACTTTGAATGTCTTCAACTGCAATTGGATCTACCCCTGCAAAAGGCTCATCTAATAAAATAAATTTTGGGTCAGATGCTAAACAACGTGCAATTTCTGTTCTTCTTCGTTCTCCACCAGATAACAAATCACCTCTATTTTTACGAACATGGTTAATATTAAACTCTTCAATCAAAGACTCTAACTTAATTTTTTGTTGTTTTTTGGATAAATCTGTAAATTGAAGAACAGACATTATATTGTCTTCTACCGATAGTTTTCTGAAAATAGATGCTTCTTGTGCTAAATAACCAATTCCCTTTTGAGCTCTTTTGTACATAGGGTAGCTAGTGATTTCTTCATCATTTAGAAATATTTTCCCACCATTAGGTTGAATCATTCCGACTATCATGTAGAAAGAAGTAGTTTTTCCTGCACCATTTGGCCCTAGTAATCCAATTATTTCTCCTTGTTTTACCTCTAAAGAAATTTCTTTAACAACTTGGCGACCATTATAACTTTTAGCAATATTTTCAGCTCTTAAAATCATTATTTAGTATATAGTTATTTGTATTGTACTAATTTATTACATAGTAAAAATAATAATTAGAATTTTCATAAAGTCTTAACATGTTCATAATTGTTAAGATATAAAATATCATTAACTATTATCTTCTAAAGCTTCCCAAAACTCATAAGCTCTTCTTAAATGTGGAATTACTATCGTACCACCCACAAGAGTAGCAATAGATAGACTCTCCATTATTTCCTCTTTTGATACTCCTTCTTTAAAGCAGGTTTCTAAGTGATAGGCAATACAATCATCACAACGTAAAACAGTTGAAGCTACTAAACCTAATAATTCCTTAGTCTTTAAAGGTAGGTGTCCTTCTTTGAATGCATTGGTGTCTAAATTGAAAATTCGTTTAATAATTTTATTATCACCGCTTAATATTTTATCATTCATTAGGGAACGATAATTATTAAATTCTGAAACTTTATTTGTTGGCATTTTTTTGTTGGTTTTTTATCACTCTTTTGGATACTTTGATACTAATTTCATATAAAATTAACACAGGAATAGCAACAATAATTTGGCTAGCAACATCTGGAGGTGTAATAATCGCCGCCAATATCAATACTAAAACTAGAGCATGTTTTCTATAGCGTTTTAAAAATTCAGGAGATATAAGACCAATTTTTGTAAAGAAATAAACAAGAACAGGAAGTTCAAACATAATAGATACTCCTAAAAGCATATTGGTTATTAAACTTATGTGAGCCTCCATGGTAAATTGATTAACTAATTTATCACTTATCTGATACGTGTATAAAAAATTAACAGAAATAGGAGCTATAACATAAAAGCTAAATATAACCCCTATGAAAAATAAAAATGATGCAGTTAATATAAACCCTCTTGATTTTTTTATTTCGTTAATATGTAATCCTGGTGAAATAAACTTCCATAATTCCCATAAAATATATGGGAAAGCTAATATAAACCCTAAAATGAATGAGGACCATATAGAATTCATTAATTGTTGAGTTGGTTTTAAAACTTGAAGTGTGTTTGGATAATCTAAAGAGCAAAAATTACTTTCCACCCCAAAAAAAGAGAAAAAATCACAGAATAATCTGTAGGTTATGAAGTTTGGATCGATGTGAGCAAGAAGAAACTCATTGTAAACAAATTCTTGAACAGAAAAAAGACCGATTCCAATAATAAAAATTGAAGCAAAACTTCTGACCAAGTGCCAACGAAGTTCTTCAAGGTGATTTAAAAACGACATTTCTTTTTCTTGAGTCATTGAAAAAAAATCTTTTTAATTAATGAATTTTATTTTTATCTAAATAAAAAAAAGTCATATATTTAAGTAAAATAATACTAACACAAATTTACTATAAAAATAAGATACCACAACTATTCTATTCTTATTGTTTCCCAAATACAATAGCTTTATAATGCTCAATACTATATAATGAATATATACCCACCTTTAAAAAAATATTTTGGTTTTTCTCAATTCAAAGGCTTACAAGAAGAAGTTATAAAAAGTATTCTGCAAAAAAAAAACACCTTTGTGATAATGCCTACAGGAGGAGGTAAATCTCTCTGCTATCAGTTACCTGCATTAATGAATTCTGGCACTGCTATCGTTATTTCTCCATTAATAGCCTTAATGAAAAATCAAGTAGACGCCATTCGTGGCATATCTGATCATGAAGGCGTAGCCCATGTATTAAACTCTTCTTTAAATAAATCTGAAATTTCCCAAGTAAAAAGTGATATAGAAAATGGCATTACTAAACTACTCTATGTAGCTCCAGAATCTTTAATTAAAGAAGAATATGTGAGTTTTTTAAAACAACAAACAATCTCTTTTGTTGCTATTGATGAAGCCCATTGTATCTCAGAATGGGGTCATGATTTTAGACCGGAATATAGAAATTTAAAACATATCATAAAACAAATTGATAATGTTCCTGTGATAGGTTTGACTGCTACTGCTACTGAAAAAGTTCAAGAAGATATTTTAAAAACTTTAGGAATAAGTGATGCTACAACTTTTAAAGCTTCTTTTAATAGGCCAAATTTATTTTATGAGGTCAGACCTAAAACAAAAGATGTAGAAAAAGATATCATAAGGTTTGTAAAACAACGGCAAGGGAAATCTGGAATTATATATTGTTTAAGCAGAAAAAAAGTAGAAGAAATTTCTCAAGTTTTACAAGTTAATAATATTAAGGCTGTTCCGTATCACGCAGGATTAGATGCAAAAACTAGAGCTAGGCACCAAGATATGTTTTTAATGGAAGACTGTGATGTTGTAGTTGCTACAATAGCATTTGGGATGGGAATAGATAAACCAGATGTTCGTTTTGTAATTCATCACGACATTCCAAAAAGCTTGGAAAGTTATTATCAAGAAACAGGTAGAGCAGGTAGAGACGATGGAGAGGGATACTGTTTAGCTTTTTATGCTTATAAAGACATTGAAAAGTTAGAGAAATTTATGGCCAGCAAACCCATCGCTGAGCAAGAAATTGGCCATGCACTCCTTCAAGAAGTGGTTGGTTATGCAGAAACTTCTATGTCTAGAAGAAAATATTTATTACATTATTTTGGAGAAGAATATGATGAAATAAATGGAGATGGTGCAGAAATGGACGATAACACTAAGAACCCGAAGAAAAAAAATGAAGCTAAAGAAAACGTAGTTAAATTATTATCAGTTGTTAGAGATACTAATGATAAATACAAATCTAAAGATATTGTAAATGCGATAGTGGGTAAAGAAAATGCATTGCTCAACTCTCATAAAACCAATTTAAAACCTTTTTTTGGTTGTGGTAAAGAGAAAGACTCTTCCTACTGGATGGCTCTTCTTAGGCAGGTTTTAGTTGTGAATTTTATTCGGAAAGAAATTGAACAATATGGCGTTGTAAAACTCACTAAAAAAGGTGAAAGCTTTTTATCCAGTCCTACTTCATTTATGATGACGGAAGATCATATTTACTCGCAAGAAGCTACAGAAGATATTATAACTAATGAACCTAGTTCTGGTGTTTCAGCTGATGAGAAACTTATTAGGTTTTTAAAAGATTTACGAAAAAAAGTTGCAGTAAAATATGGTGTTCCTCCATTTGCAGTATTTCAAGATCCTTCATTAGACGATATGGCTCTAAAATATCCTATAACTTTAGAGGAATTATCTAAAGTTCATGGAGTAGGAGAAGGTAAGGCAAGAAAATTTGGAGAAGAGTTTATTAATTTAATATCTAAATATGTCGAAGATAATGATGTGGTTAGACCAGACGACCTAATCGTAAAAAGTACAGGTGTCAATTCTGGATTAAAATTATATATTATTCAAAATACAGATAGAAAATTACCTTTAATTGATATTGCAAAATCTAAAGGATTAGAAATGGATCAATTAATTAAAGAAATGGAAGTCATCATTTACTCAGGGACAAAATTAAATATAGATTATTCTTTAGATGATCTTTTAGATGAAGAGCAACAAGAAGATATCTATGAGTATTTCATGGAGGCGGAATCTGATACAATACAAGAGGCTTTAGATGAGTTTGATGGAGAGTATGATGAAGAAGAACTTCGGTTAATGAGAATTAAATTCATAAATGAAGTTGCTAATTAAAGCGTAAAAACTGTCAACAATATCCCAGCCATTATAGCTAAAAACTTATGTAAATTAAAATTATGATTTTCTGAACTTTCAAACAAAATTATTGTTGAGATGTGTAAGAAGATTCCAATTATTACTGCCGTAATTTCAGAGCTATAAAGTTCGAAAAATATAATTTTATCAGAGATTAAAACTCCTAACGGGCTCATTAGAGCAAATATGCTTAAAAAAAATCCAATTGTTTTTTTTGAAAAATTACTATTTACTAGAAATATAGTTAAAATAATGGCTATTGGAATTTTATGAACAATGATGGCCCAAAGTAAATTTTCTCCTGAGTGGTAAATTGGTAAACCCTCAGAAAAAGCATGTACACATAAACTCACAAATAATAATTTTGGAAAAGCTCTTCCGTTGGTATGAATATGGATATGACCATGTTCGGCTCCCTTTGAAAAAGATTCTAATATAGATTGTAAAATAATACCAGCTAGGATACAAATACCTATAATGTTATTATTTGATGAATCAGTATAAACTTCAGGCAATAAATGTAAAATAGCAACAGATAATAGATACGATCCGCTGAAGGCTAGTAACAAACGAACAGTTTTTTTTGACGGTTTTAATAACACCACCACTAATACACCCAATAATACAGAAGCTATTAAAAACAAATATGTCATGATACTACAAATATTAGTCTTTCAGAGGTTACTGGATTAAATTTAGTTAAATGATAATCTCCAAAAATATGATTAATTTTTAATCCAGCCTCAATAAAATAAGATTTGAATTTTTCAAGATCAAGATATTTAACTCTTTCAGAGTATGAATGATTTACTCCTTTATCTTTAAAATTAATGTGTTTTATGATAAAACCATCTTTAATTTCTCGTTCTAAATTAAATGTAATATTATCAATAATTTTAATTTCTTTTTTTACTAATTTTTTCTTGACGTTAATAACATTTAAAAAATCAAGAACTAATAAACCATTTTCATTTAATCCATCATGTATGTTTTTTAGGACTAAGATATCATCTATATCATTTTCAAAATATCCAAAACTTGTAAAAAGATTAAAGACAGCATCATATTTAATATCAAATGATTTTCTCATATCTTTTAACTTAAAATCAAGGGTACTGTTTTCATGTTTTTTTGCAGCTTGTATACTGTTTTTAGAAAGATCTGCTCCAGTTACTTTATAGCCAAGAGAATTTAAATAAATTGAATGCCTGCCTTTACCGCATGGTAAGTCAAGTAAATGAGAGGATGATGGGATTTTTAAAAAATTAATAATATTTCTAATGAATAATTGGGCATCTTTATCATTTCTGTCTTTGTAGAGTGTATGATAATAGGAGGTATTAAACCAATCTGTGAACCAATCTGATTTATTCATATAAAAATATATGGCAACAAAAATAAACTATTCTTTTAGAAATAATGTTTTAGGCTGGTAATATAAATGAATTAATTTTTTCTAATTTCTTATATCAAAAAAGAGTTATTAAAGTGTATTTTTGCAGCCTAATCTTTGATGCATGAATACTAATTTTAAAATGACAGCTACAACTCTAAAGGGTTTGGAAGGTGTTTTATCCGAGGAGCTAAAGAAACTTGGTGCCCAAGATATTAAAGAAGGTATAAGAAGTGTTACTTTTAGAGGTGATCAAGGTTTTTTATACAAAGCTAATATTGCTTTAAGAACAGCTATTCGTATTTTAAAACCTATTAGAACTTGTAAAGTTTATGATGAAGAAGATTTGTATGAGGCTATCCAAAAAATTAAATGGGAAAAATATTTAGATGTTGAGGGTACATTTGCAATTGGTGCTGTAGTTAATTCAAAAAATTTTACTAGTAACTCTCATTATATTGCCTTAAAATCTAAAGATGCAGTTGCAGATTATTATAGGCACAAATATAGTAAAAGGCCTAATGTAGATTTAGACTACCCTGATGTTAAAATTCATGTTCACATTCAGAAAGATTGGTGTACTATATCTTTAGATTCTTCAGGAGATTCATTACACAAAAGAGGCTATAGAAGTGCTACTAATATTGCTCCAATTAATGAAGTTTTAGCAGCTGGTTTGGTATTACTTTCAGGTTATTCTGGTGATGAGAATTTCATAGATCCAATGTGTGGTTCTGGAACCATTTTAATAGAAGCTTGCATGATTGCTTGTAAAATACCTGCAAATATTAATAGAAAACAATTTGCATTTGAGCGGTGGAAAAATTATGATGAAGATCTTTATTTTACGATACAAGATGCACTTTTAAAAAAAATTACTAATTCTCATTTCAAAATAATGGGATTTGATAAAGCTCCTTCAGCAGTATCTAAGGCACAGCAAAATGTTATTAATGCCAATTTAGATGAGTTTATAGGCGTTCATCATATAAATTTCTTCAATTCTACCAAAGAAGTTTTTGGGAATACCACCATTTTATTCAATCCGCCTTATGGAGAGCGTTTAAATATAGATGTCAACGAATTTTACTCCAAAATAGGGGATACTTTAAAAAATAACTATCCAAATTCTACTGCATGGATGATTACATCAGACATGCAAGCTTTAAAACATGTGGGTTTACGAACTTCTAAACGAATAGAATTAAAGAATGCAGATTTAGACTGTAAGTTTGTGAAGTATGAACTTTACGAGGGAACTAGAAAAATTAAAGAACATAAAGAAAGTTCTAATACTGAAGTTACCTCAAAAGATTAATTTTTTTTAGGAGTTACTTCCTGCTTTCCGCACTTGCTTTTTGTTTATACAAAAAAGCTCAAAATAATTGCTTCAATCAGGGCTAAACTTGCTCAAGAACACATTATTTACTAGTAAGAGAGTTACTTATTAGTTGTTTTTTAAGATGCAATTTAACCATCCTTCAGGATTCTCTAACATCGGAAAATGACCTGTATTTTCTATCCAAAATAATTTGTTATTTGAGATTTCTGTTGCTATTAACCTGGCAATTGCAGGAACTGCAACCGGGTCATTTTTAGCCCATACAATGTTAGTTTGTAGATTAGTTTCCTTAAGAGCACCAATCCATCGATTCCAGTAGGTATAGCGTTCATTTATATACTGACTTAGCTTATGAATAACCTTACGTCCCTCATTGTACTCAAGTTGCATCCACATATCTTTCAGTTCATTATTACTTACTTTAGTTTTATCAAAATAAACATTGCGTAGGTTTTTACTAAAAATAGCGTAGGTGGTTAATTTTGCAACATATTTACCCAACCATTTATTTTTTAATAATTTTTGAATGGTTCTTAATTGAGACAGTTCTATATGCATACTACCATTACAAAGGGTTAGTTTTTCAATCTCTATAGTTAGTTCATGGTTATTATTTCTCGCTATAATCTCTGTAGCTACAGAAGTTCCATAATCATGTGCCAGTAAGTGTACTTTTTTTACCCCCAATAGTTGCCATAAATGTAAGGCTAGATCTGCTTGATCTAGTAAAGAATAGGAGTAGTCTAAGGGCTTGTCTGAAAATCCAAACCCTAAATGATCATGAATAATCACTCTATAATGTTTGCTTAGTTTTGGTAAAACTTTGTAATAATCATAGGATGAAGTAGGGTAGCCATGCAGCACAACCATGGTCTTTGAAGGAACCTGATCTTCAGTTGAAAAGAAAGATGAAGTATCTATAACAAATAACTTTCTGTCATTTACAGTAATAAACTCTCCTTTAGATTTCCACTCATTTGCAGTCATAAATCGATCTGAATTTGTGAATACAATGTACTAAAAATTCAGTAGTTTTGAGGTAGCTTTTTTGATCTCTACATGGGCAAGTCATTTAAGTAATAAATCAATTTCTCCTTGATTACACAACACTTAAGGAGAAAAACTAAAAAAACCAAGTGTCAGTAT
>Ga0257126_1003030_pt1 | contig 10771 bp, 13 predicted proteins | sample SI060_120mmetaG_FD_190151 | JGI IMG/M metagenome (GOLD analysis project Ga0257126, IMG submission 190151) | Marine microbial communities from Saanich Inlet, British Columbia, Canada - SI060_120m | ecosystem: Environmental > Aquatic > Marine > Inlet | place: Canada: British Columbia | collected... | reverse complement strand
ATTTGGTGGATTTAAAAAAACAGATGTTATAAAAACCCTTTTTAAAAGTATTGAAACCGGAAAAGTAGAAAATGCATGCCATTGGACTACTGAATGTATGATTTCAGGATATTGCTTAGAATTACTTGATAAATTAATCTCTTTTTCATCCAAGATAATTCATATCAATAATCCACGTTTACCTGAATATTTATGGAGAAAATATTCTTATTTTTTTAAGACTATCAATCACATCAATTTAAAAAAAGATAAACATTTAATTATTCATTTTAGGAATAATCAAGTTTTAAGAAATTTATTTTTTGATATAGTAACTGTTATCTCATTATCACCTAAATCAAAACGTTACGATAAGTATCCCAAAATAAATGAAGAAACAGATTTTCAATTTGAAACGATTAAACAGAGATTACACGCGCAGTGTAATTTTTGTCCTGATATATTGTTTAAATTCACGGACCCTGAAGAATTACGTGTGGTAGTCAATGAAATTATGTTTCATTTCAAAAATATTAATTCAGGATATGAAAATTGTTGCTATTGGGTAGCGTGGATATTTCAATGGGAAAAGAAAAATAAACGTATGAAACAAAAGTTTGAAATAGATGAGCGTGAAATAACCGATGTTAAAAAAAATTATCGTAAAGATGTTGTTTGGTTATTGTGGTCTGCCATATTGTTAGAAGCAAATGAACGAGATCCTATAGTTAAAAAACAAATTCAAGCATTGTATCAATTATTTAAATATGAATTTACGGGTCCTAAACGTAATTTAAAGATTCCATTGATTTATCATGCGATTGGATATATCACTCATACAGTGAAATATACGATACCGATAATAACCGATAGAAAAATTTACATTCAATGTCAGTGTAATGTAAATCAGATGTTTAAAATGAAGAAAGTAAGTGAATACAAAAAACCTAGCATACCACCACCGAAACAAGAAAAAAAGAAACATACAATAGAAAGCGAACAAATCAATGATAGATTTTCAATATTAAATGATATAGACGCTTTAATTAAATAATTAATCATATAAATTTAAAAAACGGAATGGATGTTTATGAGTAATATATTTCAATTTATCTACTAAATGTGTTTGTAATCCAATTGTAATAACAGCGACTATAACTTCTCTAGCCTTATCTAAAATAGTGTGGTCTTTTACGCCTATTTTTTTTTTAATAAACGATATGATATATTCACTAGCAACATACAATAATATAGATACAGCGATAATCTGACCTATTATTTCTACTAATATTTCTAATTCACCATCTTCTTCATCTAAAGGAGAAAAGGCGTGATCAATAACCGGTGATATTAAAAATAAGATAATAATATATATTATAGAAACTGCTAAAATTTTAATCATTATTATAATATACCTAATATTTTATTGATTCGTAGATCCAAATCCTCCTTCCCCTCTAGCAGTATCACTCAGTCTATCAGTTAGTTCAAAGGTAATGGGTGCTAATACAGGAGAACAAATTTGAAATAGTCTCTGTCCAACTTTAATTGTATAGTCTTCATCGGAAATATTATCTACAGCCGCCATAATGGTTCCACGATATCCGGCATCGATAATACCCACGCTATTAGCCATTCGTAACGGTGTTTTAGAAATAGATGAACGTGGATATAAATAATAAGAAATATTTCTTTCTTTATCCTTATCAGGATAAGCTTCACATTTAATGCCTAAACTTACAAGTTTAGTTGATTTAGCACCTATATTAATTTCTTCAATAAAGAATAAATCTAATCCACTATCCCCTTCATGATAAGTTGAATGATTACAGTATAGACTTTCAATATTAGAATTTTCTGCTAAGATAGATAGATGCATGTTTTATAATAATACTAATTATGTTTTAAGTTAATATCAAATTTTTATTTATTACGGTATTCTCGGATAACTATTAAAAACTTTACATAGTTTTCGTCACGGAACAATAATAAATGAAATAATTTATTTATTAGAGCGTCCTCATCCACCCTTTTGAGAATTTTTATCAATCACCTTTAAAGATCACAGTGAACCACCTGATTGAGGTTTCTTAGTGGTTCTTCATCCACCTTTTTGACCCATTGTGATAGATGAGTTAGGTCATCCCCCTCCATTGCCACCAATAACTAATTTTTTCTTGTTTAATTTTTTAGTTTTTATTTTTTTTTTACTGGGTTTTGTTTTAATGTGAATATTAGATTTAGTTTTGTGTTTCTTTAATAATCGTTTTACTTTTTCTGTAACATCACTTTCTTTGCGTTTCTTTTTTTCAGAATCACTCATTTTACGCCATACACTAATATTAACAACATCTGTCAAATAATACTTAGACTTTTCTTTAAAAACAAAACAATTATCTAAGCGGATCATTCGCCCCACCATTTATAATGTAGTAGATATAATTAATTAAATTGAATAGGGGTTCGACACATAGGACATGATAATTCTTGATTTAACCAATCTAAGATACACTTTGTATGAAATTTATGATTACAATGGAGAGTTAAACTGAGTTGTCTAGGAACAAAAGGTTCGATACAAATAGAACAAATATCGGTATTATCAGTATTTTCTCTTTCTTCCAATTGACGTTGATTGATATAATTATGTAGGTTAGTTCTATTTTTATACAATAGAGTTTTCTGTTTTATAACAGGCATACATTTACACCAAGCTGAAAAACAACTAATTCCAAATATTAAACAACCTAAAAAAATCATTAATTTATTTTCACTTGATTCTTGTGCTAGAGTATTATTTAATGGATTATCATAATTACCAGGTTCATAATTACCCGGTTCATAATTACCAGGTTCATAATTACCAGGTTCATAATTACCTGACTCATAATTATTATTCTCAGATACTATATCACTATTCATATGAATAGATGGATCTATAATCATAATATACTATTAAACTTATTTAAATAATTTCTAAATAGTAATTAAAAATGCCAAAATCATTTAATATAGATAAACTATCATCTAAATTAAATAAAATAGATAAAGAATTAAAAGATATAGAACGAGATGAACTTATAAAAAAATATGGAACATTTTTTGATTCAAAAAAAGATATCTTACAATTATATATTTTATTTATGTTTTTTGGTGTTAATATGGAAACGATACGTAGATTCCCTGAAACTTGGGTTAAAAAAGAAGACCTTCATGAATATGAAGTTGATTAAATAAATTTCTAAGGTATTAATATAAAATGAAATTAGATGTACTGAAAATGTTTAATAAATTATGTGATCCGGCAAAATTATATGTTATGTTATCTTTAGCAAGTGTAGTCGTATATATAGTTCATTTTATGGGTCAATCAAAAAAAATACACTCAATTAAAGATTTAGGACTTCAGGTATTACTAATGTTTATTTGGACAGCGATCTTAAATAAGGTTTGTAGTTTCAAATATGGTGAAAAAATCTCATGGATATTGGTATTTTTACCTGTTGTCTTTATGATTGTATTAATGGTGTTGGCGTTTAAAATGATTGATGAATTAGATTTAACCAAAGATGATATTCATAAACTACTAGATAAAGCAAATAAAGGAGTCGATGAGGAAGATGAATTAGAAGGATTTCAAGGTTGTGGGAATTAAAATATATAATATAATATATATGGTTTATAAAATTAGAAGAAATAGAAGAAATAAAACTAAAAGAAATAAAACTAGACGAAATAAAACTAATAATTATAGATTGAGAAATAATAAAACTAGAAGAAATAAAACTAGAAGAAATAAAACTAATAATTATAGATTAAGGACTAATAAAACTAGAAGAAAAAATAAATATAATAAAAAAAGGATATCAAGAAGTAATATTAAGTATGGAGGATCAAAACGCGCTCCTAAAGGGGTTACACAATTGTTTAATGCTCTAGTAGCTGAAGCAACTCCAGCAACTAGAGTTGCTCCTCCGATACCTGTTTCACCTACATTTAATTTAGTTCCTAGATTTAGTTCAACTACCACAATTGGTCCTTCCGCGGAAATTGGTCTTTCCGCAGCGACCCAAGCGCGAGCTTCCGCGGCTAAAAGCCTACTCTCCCGGCAGCCTCTCCACGCCCCATTGCGCGCCGCCGCCCCGCCCCGATTTCAATCACAGTATTTAGATACACAAAAGATTAATCCTTATTTAAGGAGTATGTTAGATAGGGGTCCATTATTTAGAAGAATAGATGATCATTTTAAGAAAAAAGCTGCTGACACACTAAAAAATAAGGTTAAGGAATATTTTACTGAATTAATACATAAGTATGCAAAAACATCTGGTGAAATAATTACAAGAGATTTATTTGAAATTTTAAATAATATATACCTTGACTTAGGAAGTGAATTAGAAGTATTATTTGGCGACACTTTATTTGGCGACACTTTATTAGAACAATTTGCTGAATTAAAAACGGTAATGTTGGATGAATTATCATCAAATTTAACAGATGAATTAAGTTTGACTAAAGATTTATTTGATTTTTTAAATAACCCCTTAGAATTCTTGAATGACGAAGAAGCAGTAGCAAATAGCCCATCCATCCGCTTAATAAAGAGTTTATATCAAAACATTATCAAGTCTATCAGAGAAAGTGTTGGAGCAGAACTAAACATTGAAGGAATAGAACAAAAATTTACAGATTTTATTTTTGCACAATTAGTGCCGTACGTGGATGTACACTCACGCTTCTTTCAATCCCCAGAATCTGTCGCGTTACCATCCTCATCTCCATCTGCTGCTGAAGAAACACAACCTGATCCCTCTACTGCTGTACCTGCTGTACCTGCTGTACCTGATCCACCTGCTACTGTCCCTGTACCTGCTACTTTCCCTGAAGGAGAAAGTGAAGAATTCAGTTAAGAAGAAAGTGATGGGGATTTGTAAATACAGGTTATTATCAAGAATAATAAACATTATAAGAAGAAACCAATAACCCTTAATAATATATGAATTATTAAGCACTACAAGCCTCACATTCATTTGGATTAACCGTAAATTGAAGAGCACTGCTTGAGGGTCTTGTTCGTAAATAATATATTCCAGTTTTTAATCCTTTTTGCCATGCGTAAAAATGCATAGATGTTAATTTATTTGTGTCTGGTGCTGCCATAAATAAATTTAAACTTTGTGATTGACAAATATATTTTCCTCTATCGGCGGCCATATCAATAATATCTTTTTGTGATATTTCCCATACTGTTTTATATCTTTCTTTAAAACAATTGGGAATTCCATCGATACCTTGGATAGATCCACCATTCGCTATAATTTTATTTTTCATAGTTGAAGACCATTGTTCTGATAACATTAAATCTTTAACTAAGTAATTATTTAATACCATATATTCACCCGCTAATACACGTCTTGAATAAATATTGGTTTGGGGTGGTTCAAAACATTCATAATTTCCTAAAATTTGAGCCGTGGATGCTGTAGGCATGGGTGCCACTAATAAACTATTTCTAACTCCGTATAACTGAATATTATTCATCAATTGTAACCAATCGTATCTATCGGATGCTTCATGATTCCACAAATTAAATTGATATTTTCCTTGATATAAGGGTGATCCTATAAATGAACTATAAGATCCTAAATATCTATCTCTGTTTAATTCTTCCGGAATAACTGAAATAGACACAATCCCATTATTTTTGTATTTTCTAACTAATTCACTCCTATCTCTCGCTAATTCCATGGATGCCTCCATAGATGCATAATAGATTGTTTCAAAAATATCATTATTGAGTTGTTTAGCTTCTTGACAAGTAAATGGTATCTTAAGTTCCATAAATACATTGGCTAACCCTTGAACACCAAGACCAATTGGACGATGTCTTAAATTAGATGTTTTTGTTTCTGGTGTCGGATAATAATTATAATCAATAATATTATTCAAATTTATAGTCATAACTTTTACAATTTCAGCAAGTTTCTCAAAATCAAACGTTGGTTTCAAAAAAGTTTCTAACTCTACAAAACCTCCTATAGGGACCATTCCTCCAGTTGAACCATCAAAAATTCTAGGGAAGGTCATTTTTCTAGGAGTTTCTCCTGACATTAGAAAATTTTTATGAGATTTTTCTTCAAATATAATATTCATACTTTTACACAAATTTTTCGCCATTGTACAGTAAATACAGTTGGGTTTAGAATAAATAATTATATTTAAACCTTTTGTATCTTTAGCAACTAAAAACTTTTTCAATGAAATAGACGCCAAATTACAAACCGCTGTTTCCTCAGGTGATGAATATTCAATAATTTCAGTACACAAATTAGATGATTTAATAGTACCTAAATTCTTTTGATTTGATTTTTCATTACATGCATCTTTATAAAGAATATAAGGTGTACCTGTCTCAATTTGAGAGGTTAAAATGGCGTTCCATAATGTTCTAGCGCTAACCTGACGCCTATAGTGACCCCCTGCTTCTAATCCTTCATAGAGTGATTTAAATTCTGAACCATATACTTCTGATAAGGTTTGACATTCATTTGGACATATTAGAGACCAAATACCATCCGCTTTAACACGTTCCATAAATAAATCGGGAATCCATAAAGCATAAAACAGATCTCTCGCTCGTTCAAGTTCATTACCATGATTTTTCTTTAGTTCTAAAAACTCAAAAATATCAGCATGCCATGGTTCCAGATAAATTGCGAATGAACCATTGCGTTTTCCTCCGCCTTGATCAACATAACGAGCGGTATCATTAAATACTCGTAACATAGGGACTATTCCATTAGATTTACCGTTTGTTCCAGCAATAAATGAATTAGTCGCTCTAATATTATGAATATGAAGTCCAATTCCTCCCGCGTGTTGTGAAATAGCAGCACAATCTGATAGTGTTTCATAAATACCTTTGATGGAATCATCTTTCATGGCAAGTAAGAAACAAGAAGCAAATTGTTCTCGATTAGATCCAGCATTATAGAGAGTTGGTGTAGCGTGCGTAAAATAATGATTACTCATTAAATCATAGGTTTCAAATGCTTTTCCCAAATCATTGCGATGAATGGATAGAGCGACCCTCATAATCATATCTTGAGGTCGTTCAACAATCACTTTATTTATTTTATACAAATAACTTTTTTCAAGGGTTTTTAGTCCAAAGAAATCAAAATTATAATCTCTTTGATAATCAATCACACTTTCAATTTCTTCAGAGTTATCCATAACTAAATTGTAAAAATCTTTATTTACTAAAGGAGTGGATCTTTCATCTGTAATGGCGTTATAAAGCATCGCTACCTTCTTAGAAAATTTACCTTCTGTATTTTTATGATGATTAGACACAAGAATTCGCGCGGCTAATACACTATAATCAGGATGAGTAGAATAAAGTGAAATAGCTATTTCAGAAGCAAGTGTATCTAATTCGTGTGTTTTGACTTTATCATAAATTTCAGAACAAACTTTCTGAGCAATTGTTGTTGGATCGATGGATAATTTATGTTCGAATTCATCTCCAAATGATAGGGATTTCATACGGTTTAATACTTTATCAAGTGAAACATCTTCATAACTTCCTGATCTCTTTTCAACACGCATAGTATACATATATTATAGCATAGAATGTTTAAGTAAATATTTAAACCTTATTCTAAGTTAGTATATATATAATGAAAATAGCTATTTGTGGAAAAATGTGTTCAGGAAAATCCACAATAGCTGATTATATAATGAGAACACAGTCAGGATATCAAAAATATTCATTTGCCCAAAAAGTAAAAGATTTATGTGTAGAATTATTTAATATGAAAACTAAAGATAGACCTCTTTTAATTAATTTTGCCAATAAAATGAGAGATATAGATCCTGATGTATGGATCAATCAAGTTTTACAACAAACGAAAGGTAGAGAAAATTGTATAATTGATGATTTGCGATATCAAAATGAAGTAGATGCTCTCATAAAAGATGGATGGATAATCATTCAATTAAATATTTCTTATACTCTACAAAGAGAAAGATTAATAAATGTATATCCCCATGATTACAAAGAACATTTACAAGCAACCAATCATGTATCTGAAAAAAATCAATTTATATTTCCAGAAGGTTATCCACATCTTACACTTAATATTGATAAAACAAATGAAGATAAAATTTTTCATGAAATTAATTTATTATTTTTAAAGAAATAAGTTTCCATGAAATTAATTTATTATTTTAAAAAATAAGTTTAATTTACTTTTTCTAAATATCTTTTATAATAAAATTGTAAGATATAAAATATGATATCTTTTGATCGTTGGTTAATTCAAACAGTGGTATATGATAATTCTTATCATATTAAAGATGTTTTAAATTTATTTATCAAAGAAATAAACTTTTGGGTCATTCGAAACTCTGAAATAGAACATGATTATGAAAAAGAAACATTTCAAGAAAAATTTTATGAAATGATATTTAATGAATATTATAATGATACTAGTAACTATATGGAACCCTATGATACAGAAATGTATGAATATTTTAGTTTAAAATTTTCACAAGATGTCAGTGATTTATATTTGTATTTTAAAGAATTAGCCAAAGTATATAATTTAGATTTATTTCGTAGAAAAGGATGTAATTCGTTGGTTTTACATGATTTCTTATTTAATCATTTATTGGTAGAAGACCCTTATTATGATAGTGATAATGAAAATGAATCAGATGAAGAAAATAATATAAACTATAATATAGATGAACGGTAATTATAAAAAAATGATGGCACAACATGGTGGATATATTCCTTTTTCTGTATTGGGTAAACAAAGTAACTCATCTAAGGGTAACTCATATAAAAGTAGTTCATCTAAGAGAACTTCTAGGGTAAGAAAGAATACTGGTCGAATGAAAACTGGCAAAATGAAAACTGGCAAAATGAAAACTGAAAAAAAGACTTCACGATTAAATACAACCAAATACGCTGTAGGGACTATTATAAGGAAAAATAATCAATTAGTTATGTTATCAAATCAAAGACAATGGCAACCTGTTAAATTCACTTAAAACATATTTAAAATATACACTATACTAATGAATACTTTAGATATTGTATTAATTAATATTATCTGTTACATGGGTGGTATGGGAACAGCGTTTGGTATATTTTTGAAATATAAGCAAGCGCTATTAATTAGAACTCATAGTCATGCTCAATTACAAGATTTAGTGAGAAATCTCACAAATGACTTACAATATAATGGGACATCCTTGGGACCACCTACACCTCCTATAGTAGCTTCGGCACCCCCTCCACACGAGATTAAAGAAATAGTTATCAGAAGTTAATTTATTTCCAATATAATTCCTTTTGAGTTAATTTTGTATTTTTTAACAATTGTTTAAAATCATTATCTATATAAATAGTTAATTTTTGTGAGTTTATTTCAGGTGATTTAGACGTCCATTGTTTTTGGGTTAGCAATAGATTTAAATTTAAGATTCTGCGAATAGGACCATTTTTATATTTTATTTTTTTCTTATGTTTTATCGCCCACTCACATTGCATCGCTTCTTGCATAGTTTGAAATCCATCGATAATACAAATAGGATACCATTTATCTCGCCTGCTTGTACATACAGCTCCTCCTTTAATTTCTTTATTGTGTTGTCTCCATCTCTTGAAAAAATCATTGGTCATTCCCACATATGAAAAATTATCAGATTTCAAGATATAGACTAAATACATATTCTCTATAAGTAGACTATATTTTAAATTACAATCTGCGATAAGTTTTACAATCTGCGATAGAATAAACAATAAGGTTTCTGTCTAAGTAATTCATCTTCAGATACTTCTCTAACATGAGTATCATTATATTCACGCCACCTACTATCTAATTCATTATGACACATTGCGTAATAGTGACCCCCTCTCAGTGAACCACTCTGAATACAAATACCTGATAATTTATAATTTTTTCCTTTTCTTTCATAATCAATTAAATAATCTTCTAAATTTAGTTGAAGTGGATATTCTATAAAGTTGTCTTTTTTTTGAAACATTGAATAACGTTTTAGCAAAATTATGACAACATTAGAAGTTTTCCATAATTTTATTTTTTTCTCAGGTTGAACTTTTTCTTTACATTTATCACATGTCCACGTATTATCACTATCTAATGTTATCTTTTGAGTGTAGGAATTTAAACAATCATATATAGATGATGAATCTTTAGGTATTTCTAAGGATAAGACCATATAAGGATCAAAATTAATTGCCATATAATCACATTTTGTACAAGAAGTTATTGATAATTGTTGAGAATAGAATTTTTGAATAACATAAGAATAATCATTTTTGAAAAATTGAGACCAAGAATTTACTGATTTTACTTGAAGTTTTTCTAGTTGATTTTTGGGTGTTCCTTCTATTGATATATTGGCATCTCTTTTAATCGAACGATGGAGTAAATCCATAAAGATATTAATAAATTCTTCTGTATCATTTTGATTAAAATTATAAAAACAGATATCTTTCTCATTACAAGTTTTCATAAAACAACGTAAGAGTTTTTTAGGAACAACTATATTTCCTCCTAAATTAGACCATAAGTGGATTTGAGTATTATACCAAGTTTTATAAAGTTCGTCAGCTTTATTTAAGTTATCGATAAAGTTATCATTTTTTGGATGGAATTCTAATAAATGACTTAAACACTGGATTGCAGCATTCATATAACATGTATTTCCTAGGTTTGCTAAACCTTTATTTCCAGATATAATATTTGTATTAGTA
>Ga0257126_1003027_pt1 | contig 10778 bp, 8 predicted proteins | sample SI060_120mmetaG_FD_190151 | JGI IMG/M metagenome (GOLD analysis project Ga0257126, IMG submission 190151) | Marine microbial communities from Saanich Inlet, British Columbia, Canada - SI060_120m | ecosystem: Environmental > Aquatic > Marine > Inlet | place: Canada: British Columbia | collected... | reverse complement strand
AGTATAGGAATACCAAAACCTTCATGGACAGAGGGGAAGGTATAGGCCCAGGCATTTTCATAAAACCATTTGAGCTGATTCGTTGAAGCGTATCCCGTAAAGAGAACGTGCTCGTCTAGATTCAGTTGACGAATCAGAATTTTAAGCGTTTGATAATCATCTAAATCCTTTGCGGGTCCTTTTTGACCTACCAAGACCAGTTTGTAGTCATGGAATTCTTTCAAAAAAAGAGCAAATCCTTTAATCAAAACAGGCAGATTTTTACGCTTTTCAAGTACACCTACGTGTAAAAAGTAGGATTGGTGGGCTAATTTTTCATAAGGTTCTGCGACGGTTGCTACATTAAGTTGAGGGGCACTTTGATAAATGGTTTGAATCAATTTTGGCTTCAATAAGGAGGTGATTTTCTTTTCTGTAGTTCGGGAAGCAGTGACTATTCTACTGTCACCATGGAGACCATGTAAGATATTCCATTTAAAGTACTTTAACCACCATTTATTGTAGTTTTGAGGCGTTTCCCAAAAAAAAGCATCATGAAAAACGATGATTTTGGAGCAAGAAAGCTTCCAAAGAGGGGCATGAAAATCAGGAAAAATAACAGCTTTAGGTTGGTGTTTAAAAACTAAAATAGGGATAATAATTTGCTTCCATATCAGCGTATATAGATGGAATAATAGGTGTCTCCATATGCTATGCTGTTTAAAAAAATCATTTTTTGAAATACAATTTAAGCTGGGATAAATCAAATACTCATATTTGTTGGATTGACGTGTAGCAGCTAAGAGCTCTTGGATATACGTCTTGATACCTGTTTTGGCCATCAACAAATATTGAATATCGAGGATGACTTTTTCTTTAACCATAAGGTAAAGTATTAGGTGAAATGATTTGGTTATTTTTAATTTTCACACTTTGACCCACCATCCACCAGCTGATTAAGGATACGAACAGATAGAGTTCTGCATTTGCTGTGAATAAAGGTAGGAGCAAGGCGAATTTAGTGGTACCAGCTACAAATGAAATGATTTCGTCATCTGGGGTGAGTGCCTTTCGATAGGCTTGAATACTGCTTTTTATGGCCAGGTATAGTAGACTGACATAAAGAAACAGGCCTAAAACGCCCATTTGAACGCCAAAAATCAGAAATTGATTTTCTCCGCCTACGCTATTGTCATTGTCGACGCCATTCCCATTACCACTCATGGCCAGGCCGATCCCCTCTGGAAATTCAATCATACTTTCGAGGCCTTCAAACCATTCAATAAGGTGACCCAAACTCGAAGCATTTTCAAAAGTCAACGTATCCAGAACAAAAAAGTATAAATCTTCTGAGGCAAAATATATGATATAAACTATGAAAGAAAATATGAGAAAGACACCTGCCCAAAGCAAGCGATAGTATTTGAATATAAAAGCGATAAAGATTAATTCTAAAATAAAAGCGGCCAGAGAAGCCCTTGAGTAAGCGAAAAAGAGTGATCCAACAATAGCTGTCATGAGGCCTGCGTAAAGTATTTGATTGGTTCTATGTGGGGTCTTAATATAAAAAATAAACGCTATGGGAAAAGCGAGTAGGGAGGCGCTGGCAAGATCTAAAGGATTAGCAAAAAATGCGCCAAATCTTTTTACGCCAGATTGGGTTTCAAAGGTCCATGATAGTCCATAATTTCCAGTAGGCTCAGCTTCATTTATGGCATTTTGAAAATTACCATAATTGACAAGAGTATGCAAATGAATGCCGCTAGCGAATTCTGCTAAATTGATACAAAAAGCACCAAAAGCGATGCCAAGAATGAGCTTAAGGGTTAGTTGTGTTTGATAGTTATTCAAGGTCATATTTCTTCCTAAAAAATAAATGAGACCCATGAGTAGGATATTCTTGAAATAGGCGACTTTGGCCAAAAAGGTAACTTCTCCTATCGGCAATACCAGAAAAATAAACGCCAAAAGAATAAAAGCGCCAAATACGAGGTCTATTTTGTTAAACTTGAATTTTTTTCTAATCAGATCCGGTTGATAAAAGACGAAGACCGCCAGGGCAATAAATAACACAAATTCTTTGAGGTATTGAATGATAAATACTCCTACAGGGCTTTTGGTTTGTTGAAAAACGAAGCTCTGCAAAGTGATGTACATGGGTAAATACAGTATAAAGAAGATAAGAAAGTACCATTCTTTTCCTGTTTTTATCAAAAGAAAAATAAGATATCCTGTTCCTAAAAGGAGGGTGAGGGCAATTAATATGAAAATTAGAATGGACATTTTTTTTAGATACTCATTACCATTCGTTGAATGTTTAGGCAAAGAGGTATCATATCAATGTAGTAGATCAGCATAAATAAGTGTCACAATTGTGTTGAATATCCCTCTAAAAAACCTTTCCAAGATAGTTTTAATTTTTTCCTTCGTCGCTTCAATATGAAATATACACTATAACTGATTATTTTCAATAAAAGACAAAGATGAGCGTTGATGGCATGAATGCCTCTAGTGTGTAATCTGGCCAGAAAAATATGATTTCTTATATTTAAGTAATGAACAAATGGAGATAGAAATCCCTCTTCCATTTTTTTTTTATTTTTACTGCTGGCCCCTATCTTATGATAAATCGGAAGGGTCGGGTTGTAAGCCAGAAGATAGCCCAATTTTTGAATTCTTAAAGACCAATCCACATCTTCGTAATAGGCGAAAAAGTGTTCGTTCAACAATCCCACTTCGGTGATTATTTCTGATTTTATAAGGATGCAACAACCCGTGATCCAATCGACATACCTAGACTCATTATATTTTTCAGTGTCTGTCTGGTTGTATCCAATGGTTCTTGTGGACGCATTCAATGGATAATAAATACCCCCTGCATTCCATATCTTATCAGGTTTATCATGGAACATTATTTTTGGCTGTACCGCGGCAATATGAGGATTAGAATGGAGGGTCATCAAAAGGGGATCTATAAAATTTCTGGGGGCAATGGTGTCATTATTTAACAACATGATATACTCAGCACTTAAAGTTAACCCATATTTAATGCCAATATTATTGGCTCCCGTAAAGCCCAGATTTTTTTTTTGAGGTAGGAATGTGATACTTGGAAAGTTACTTTTTAATTTTTCGGCAGGTTTTTTTTGACTTTCATTGTCTACCACTATAATGCTAAAATCGGTATTTTTGGTCTGATGCAGTGATTTTAGGCAATCTTGCGTGTCATCATAATTTTTCCAATTAACTACAATAATAGCGACCATGTGAGGGTTAAGAAATTTGCATCAACTTTCTCCATACGTATTTAAATATGAAAAAAAGCAGCATAAAGAGACCACCAATCAATCCACTAGTTGCGATTAACTTCAGCGGTCTGGCTTTATCAATAGAAAGAGGCTTGACAGGTTCATCTATAATTTGTATTAGAGGCTTTTTATTTCTGTGCGTGATTTTGGCCATTTCTAAATTTTTGACAATTTCCTCATACACCGCTGCCGATGCCTCAATATCGATTTGTAGTTTTTGGAAAGGGACTTGATTGGTGTAGTACAGGGGATTGGGATTGGGCTGAAGTTCGGATATTTTTGCTAATTGATCAAGTGAGTGGTTTAGGATAATACGTACACTATCGGCTTGATTTTGTAGAATCCTCAGATTTTCGGCTGTTTTCTTTGTACTGGTCTTTTCATAAAAATTATTTACAATTTCCACTAAAAAAGTATTAAATTTTTCAGCAAAAAAGGGATCATGATCTTCTACTTTCACACTTAAAATCATGAGCTTTCTATTGGGCTTGGCAATGATAAGTTGCTTTTCCCTAAAGTCATCAATGACCTCTATTAGCAGACTGTCATGTTTGACACCCATGTCAGTTGCTGGAATTTCAAAGCTGAAGTCTTGTAACTCCTCATCATTATGCCATCTCTTCAGTAATTTTTTCCCTTTGGCATAGCGAGTAATTAAACGCTCACTATCCCCATTACCTGGGCGTGTTAAAAAAGCTGATTTTAACATTTTATAGGATTTGTAGAGCTCAACTATATGATCGGTGTCGAAGAGCTGACTATCATCAGAGATGCTATTTAAATTAATACCCACTACGGAAGCTAAGGATCCCAATTGAGACATATCACCTTCTCCCACCTCAATGATGAAGGTAGTTTCAGCGGTATGGATAGTGTCTCTAAAGACTTCGTAGGAGATTCTTAAACTAGCTATGATCAAAGTGCCTAATACCATCTTTTTCCAATGAATCAGGAGATAATGAATTAAACCCCGAACCTTATCAATGAAATCACGAAAGGAGATGCGTTCTTCGTCTATGTATCTTGGATCATTCAATTAAGGATTGTTTAATAAGGTGACACCTATTAAGGTCAAAGAGGTGATTAAGGAAGTGGAAATGGCAATAATATCTCCTGTATTAACCCCTATTTTGATGGGTTTTTCAGGCACAATAATTTCAGCTCCGGGAGCCATTTTAGGATAGGATTTTATGCCCAGAAAGCTATTGGTTCTTGCAGCATTACCATTGGCATAAACAACGTAGGTATGTCTTTTTTTCGCCCTATTATTGAAGCCACCCGCTTCATTGATATAATATCTGAGTCCCTTGGAAGATTCAAATCCTATGGTATTGGGATATAAAACTTTACCGATGACCCTGATTGTGCTCAATTTTTTAGGAATATTAATAATATCACCATCCTCCAAAACTAAATCATTAATGGATCCTGGTTTTGACAAAATCTTATTCAAATTTAAGGCTATAGATTCAGCTTCTTTTGGATTGATATCCATACCGGAGTTGTTGATAGAGATTTCTTTTATTCTATTTTTTTGAGCAAGGGCCGAAAAATTTTCATTCTCAGGGTTGTATTTATTTTGATCATAGCCCAATTCCTCATTTATTTTATCGATGACGACTAAATCGGATTCGCTGTAAAGGCTGGTATCCATATGGTTTAAAAAATTCAGGAGATTAGATTTCTTTTCCTGTTGATCATTACTGTTGCGGTTAAATTCGGATTTTCGAATTAAGGTAGCTCCTGCAGCATAGGCAAATTCATTGAGGCCATTTGCCTTGCGTATGACATCCGAAATCCTTTCATCAGCAGATTCAATAGGATAAGTTCCGGGTAAATGCACTTGTCCAAAAATTTGAATAGATTTCTCTTCAAAATAATTAGGATTTTTTCTGATGGTGATGTGATCAAAGGGTCTTAGGAGAAACTCATTAGCTGATATTTCAAGATTTTCATTTATCGTCAATTGTTCTGTTTCGATCTGGGCATAGGCAGATTGTTGAAGCGGCCTTCTTGAAATAAAAGCAGTGCCACCAATCGCTGCTTTCTTAAATCCTTTGGCTTGAAAAATTAAATCTTCCATTGAGAGATTATCAGAAAAGCGATAAACGCCAGGATTATTTACTTCGCCCGTAATGCTTACAAACTGTTCCTCTTCAAAATCATAAATAGAATTGATCTGAAGGACGTCTTCTTTTTGCAGTGCTACCTCCCCCATTTCACCACTTAGAATTTTTTCAAGGTTTAAGGTGAGTGTTTCAACGCTATAATCTGGATGCATTCTCGTTAACAAGGCCCTTCCCGTAAAGGCATCCCCTGTTAAACCATCGGCTAGGTCTATCAATTTTTTTAAGTTTAAATCATCCGTCAATGCATAAGGTCCAGGTCTAAAGACTGAACCTTTTATAATTACACGATTTTCAAATCTATTTTGAATTTCTCCTATGCTGAATACATCACCATCGTGTAGGTTAAATTCGTTAAATTGAGATTTATAGATATCTAATACTTCCTTTGAAGCGTCGTTATTACGAATGACACGGATTCTTTTTTCATAGGCGTTGGAAGTAAAACCACTGGCGTAGGTGAGTAAATCCCCAAATGTTTCATTTTCTAGAGTTTCGTAGAAGCCGGGACGTTTGACGGCCCCTTGCAATTCAATTCTATTGGCATAAGGTCCGATAATTATGACATCATTATGTTGGAGATGCACATTGCTGTCTGTATTACCTTTCAATAAAAAATTATATATATCAACCGAAGCGATCTGTTCACTTTTTCGGTACACTTTGATGTCTCTGAGGGTGCCCATCAAAGTTGGTCCACCGGCAGCATACAATGCATTGAATACTGTAGATAGGGCATTGATGGTATACGTTCCCGGCATGTTTACTTCACCTACAATGTTGATACTGATGTTTCGAATCATACCAATAGAAACCTGTAAAAAAGTACTGGGTGCGGCACCAGATAACTCAACATAAACCCCAGCAAGCCGATTTTTTATTTTTGTCTGGGCTTCCTTCAAAGTGAGTCCATTCAAATAAATGGGCCCCACATTACTGAGGAACAGTTGGCCATTGGGTTGAATGGATTCGGTATAATTCCATTCGGAGGCACCAAAAATATCAATGACGATTTCATCACCAACTCCGAGCACATAATCTGGTGGGGGCGGAAAATTGAGATTGGTTTCAAAACTCAATTCTCTGGAATCGTCATTAAAAACGCTATAACCAAAGTTTTGATTTATAGGTAAATCTTCTAGTTCTATTTCTTTTTTCTCTTCCTCGAAAGCTAACTGTGTCAAATAATCGGTCAACACTTCTTTCTTTTTTTCTTCTTGAAAATCAGAAAGGCTTGATTTTCGCTTATTGTCTGCGGCACGTATTTTGTTGATTCTCCTTGAGAGTTTGCTGATTTCCATGGCAGACAAACCTTCTGATCTCGCATATTGGACAATATTTTGATCAGAATAGCCCATGCCTTTGGCACGCTGCATCATCATGCGTATCTGCTCATCAGAAAGATTGTCAACTTTCATTGATTGGGGTTTTCCCATACTTTGCGCGGTGACCGTTTCTAAACCACAGGTCCCAATGAATAAAGCAAATAAGAGGATTACAGGAATCCTGAAATATTTGTGCATAGGTATGTTTTTATTGACAGTCAGCAAATTTAATTAATTAATAATCAAAAAAGCACGCATCTATTTATTTCCATGGGGGAATGTTATGGGTGAGGGGAAGGAAAAATGATTTTCCTATGAGAAGTTTTTCTCTTTTCCCTGAACTAAAAAATAGGGATTTAATAAGCTTTCTTTATTATAATTTACAGGGGTCTGAGAGTTTTGAATGATTACTTGACCTCCCGCTTCTTCAACGATTATTTGAGCAGCAGCGGTATCCCATTCCATCGTAGGGGCAAACCGAGGATATAAATGGGCTTCGCCTTCTGCAACCATGAGCAGTTTTAACGAACTGCCTTTAGATAGGATTTCGGGTTTGATTAAGTTATCTAAAAATACTTGTGTTTCGGCGTTGAGGTGAGAGCGAGAGGCCACCACCTTAAGTCTGGATTGATGGAGATCAAAGGAGGCACACTGAATATTTCTTCCATTTTTTTGAGCGCCGGATGCTTTGATTGCAGAATATAGATCAGCAGTGACGGGCGTTTGTACGACACCGAGTATGGGCTGACGCTGATGGATAAGGGCAATGTTCACGGTGAATTCTCCATTTCTTTTGATAAATTCTTTCGTACCATCTAAGGGGTCTATCAGCCAAAATGTTTCCCAACTTTTTCTTTGTGAAAAAGGAATTTGAGCGCCTTCCTCACTTAAAATCGGAAAGCTGGTTTTTTCGAGTACGGCGGCAATGACCTGATGGGCCGCTTGATCTGCGCGGGTCAGTGGGGATTGATCATCTTTGGCTTCTATTTCAAAATCACCAGAATGATAGACTTTGAGTATTTCCTCACTGGCCATGCTTGCCGCAATTTTGGCCTGTTCGAGTAATGAATTTAGGTTCATAATAGAGAATGAATTTAAATGATCATGCCTGCGGCCACGGTTTCATGAGTGGACTCATCTATTAAAATAATACTACCCGTCGTTCTGTTTTTTCTATAGGCATCCGTTAATAAAGGCTTGGTAGTACGCAGTTGTACTCGCGCCACGTCGTTCATGCCGATATTGAGGTTTTCAACATTCCGATGCAGGGTATTTACATCTAACTTGTATCGAATTTTTTTAATAATGGCTTTGGCTTCTGATGTGGTATGCTTAATGATGTATTTTGATTTAGGATGGGGCGCTTTAGTATCGAGCCAACACATCATGATCTCAATGTCTTGATTGAGGTCGGGTTGATTATTTGATCTCACCAACATATCGCCCCGGCTTACATCTACATCTTCGGTGAGCTGTATGACAACCGACATCGGAGCAAAGGCTTCAGATAGCGGACCGTTGAAGGTCTCAATAGATTTGATTTTTGATATGAACCCTGAAGGGAGCACCGTAATTTCATCTCCCGGTTTGAAGACACCTCCTGCAATTCTTCCCGCATAGCCTCTGAAGTCGTGATAGGGTGCCATTTTGGGTCGGATGACCGTCTGTACAGGAAATCGACAATCAATGTGATTGTAATCACTACCGATATGTAAATTTTCTAAGGTGTAGAGAAGGGTAGATCCTTCATACCAAGACATTTTTTCCCTGCGATTGACTACGTTGTCTCCATTTAGGGCACTGATGGGGATAAAGCGGATGTCTGTGATATCTAACTTGGAAGAAAAACTTTCAAAATCTTTTTTAATTTTTTGAAAAACGGTTTCTTGGTAGTCAACCAAATCCATTTTATTTACACAAACGATCAGATGTGGGATTTGAAGTAAAGAAGCGATGATGGCATGTCTACAAGTTTGCTCCACCATGCCATGGCGGGCATCTATAAGAACCAAAGCGCAATTGGCAGTGGATGCGCCAGTGATCATATTCCTAGTGTATTGAATGTGACCGGGAGTATCTGCAATGATGAATTTTCTTTTGGGTGTGGCGAAATAACGATAGGCCACATCAATGGTGATGCCCTGTTCTCGTTCGTCTTTGAGTCCATCGGTAAGCAGAGATAAATCTGCCTGCGCCAATCCTTTGCGGTTGCTGGATCTTTTGACTTGATCCAGCTGATCTTCAAAAATTGATTTGGTATCAAAAAGAAGTCTACCGATCAAGGTGCTTTTACCATCATCTACACTACCGGCTGTGGTAAACCTTAATAATTCCATATCTAAATAGGCATTCATTTTCATGGATTTTTAAAAATAACCTTGTTTTTTTCGATCTTCCATTGATGTTTCAGATCGCTTATCGTCTGCTCGATTACCTCGCTCAGTTTGCCGCGCTGCGGCTACTTCATCTATGATTTTCTCTAATGTGTCGGCATCTGATTCATCTCCTCCCGTGATGGTAATGTCGCCCAAAGTACGAAAACGAATTTTTTTGTGTACCTGGGTTTCTGTTTCGTTCAAATGGATGTGCTCTGATATGGGCAGCCAAGTGTCATTGCGACGGACGACTTCGCGTTGGTGCGCAAAATAAAGGGACGGAATCTGAATGTTTTCAGCTAAAATGTATTGCCAAACATCCATTTCTGTCCAATTGCTTAAGGGAAACACGCGAAAATGCTCTCCTTGATCATGTTTGCTATTGAACATATTCCATAATTCTGGGCGTTGATTTTTAGGATCCCACTGTCCAAATTCATCTCGATGTGAAAAAAACCTTTCTTTAGCCCGGGCTTTTTCTTCGTCCCGTCGCGCGCCACCCACACAAGCATCAAACTGATGTAAGTCGATGGTGTCGAGAAGGGTATTGGTTTGCAGGGCATTTCTGGAAGCATTTTTACCTCGTTCCTCCGTTGATCTTCCAGAATTAATGGAGTCTTGAACCAATCCTACGATGAGTCGGACCTCTAAATCAGCTACTATTTGATCTCTGAATACCATAGTTTCAGGAAAATTATGTCCCGTATCAATGTGAACCAGAGGAAAGGGAATTTTAGCTGGATAAAAGGCTTTTTTAGCAAGATGTGTTACTACGATGGAATCTTTACCTCCTGAGAAAAGGATGCAGGGATTTTCAAATTGGGCAAAAACTTCTCGAAGAATAAAAATAGATTCGCTTTCTAATTCATCTAAATGTGTAAGGTTATAATTACTCATTCAAGCGTTAGTTTGGGTTCAATAAAATCAAGTAATTTTTTTAAGGATAACTCTGGAGGGTCCGTTTCAGTATTGACTGTCAAGTCGGGTTGCTTTGGATTCTCAAAGGGGGCATCGATTCCCGTAAAATTAGGAATTAATCCTTTACGGGCTTTGGCATAGAGGCCTTTAACGTCCCTTTTTTCACATACGTGCAAGGGGCAATCGATAAAAATCTCTATAAAATTTTCGGAACCGATCAGTCTTTGCGCTTGCGCACGATCAGCTGCAAGTGGAGAAATAAAAGCTGATAATACAATGATACCGGCCTCGTTGAACAACCGAGCCACTTCTGCAATTCGACGAATATTCTCTGTCCGATCCGTACTGGAAAATCCTAAGTCATTATTAAGGCCTAAACGGACATTGTCGCCATCTAAGAGGTAAGTTTTATAACCTTTTTGATGCAAAATAGCCTCTATATTTCCAGCGAGGGTAGATTTACCCGAGCCTGAAAGTCCAACCAGCCAAATCACCTTAGCTTGGTGGCCATTATTTTTCAATCGATCGGATTTACTGATCGGATGGGTATGCCGGATGAGGTTTTCATTCATTTTTTTCGACCAAATTTGACACTGAACCAAACGCGTTCATGAAAATAATAAAGCACCATTTTGAGGATAGTTTCAGCTATGGCCACACCGGTAGCTTTTTTAATAGCCTGAGCATCGTCTCCAAAAAATGCCAAGGCCAATAGGAAAGTCGTGGTAGAGGCAATGATGCGCCAGG
>Ga0257126_1003012_pt1 | contig 10824 bp, 6 predicted proteins | sample SI060_120mmetaG_FD_190151 | JGI IMG/M metagenome (GOLD analysis project Ga0257126, IMG submission 190151) | Marine microbial communities from Saanich Inlet, British Columbia, Canada - SI060_120m | ecosystem: Environmental > Aquatic > Marine > Inlet | place: Canada: British Columbia | collected... | reverse complement strand
TGGGTGGCATTGCCGTCTTGATCAAATTGAATATTTCCCAGTGCTATTTTACCGCGCATCAGCAGCTTTTTACGGTTTCGTTTGAGGTCGTATTCCCAATAAGAACGTGGTCGGATCGTTGAACCACCCGATTGCATACCGTCGGGTACACCTTCTTGTACGGAGATTAAGATTTTATTCTTTTTGTCTGGGAGTAAGCCCTCGACACTGAAGTAGTCTTGTCTTATGCGACCGATTGGCTTTTTCGCAGAACCGTCGTATTTAACGTTTTGGTAGTCGTAAACGCCTTGGTTAAAGCCTTTAATTTGATCCCTTGTTTGCTGGCGAGCGGTAAACAAAAAGACATCATCATCAATCCATCGAATGCCGGGCATTATCTCCATTGGACTTGAATCAATGCGAATAGGATCTTTATCCATGTTGTCCGCGTCGTAGAGCTCAATAATGGGGTTGCCACCGCGCTCTAGAATACGCGTCAGTGCGAACTGAGAGCCATCAGGAGAGAGCGAAACGCCGGTCACTGCATCACGTCGAGCCCAGTAATCAAGTGGGTAAGGGTCAGCGGCGATCTCGCCAGCAACGAGGCTCAACAAGAGAGACGCGGCAATGATTCGTAACATGGTCAACCTCCAATATTTCATGCCTAGCATCGTAAACTAATTTCGGCAAAAAAAAAGCGCACCGGAGTGCGCTTTTGTGCTTTCAAGGCGTGTTTAGAAGCCGATATCAAAGTTGTAAGACGCGTTAACGAAGAACGATCGTCCCATCAGGTCGTAGCCGTAACCGATAGCGCGTGACTTAACACCTGTAATTTCGCTTGGATCTGCGAGTGGGGGAGCCTTGTCCTCAAGGTTCCGAACACCCATGCCGACGCTCCAGTTGTCCTCGTTATAGAACACTGAGACGCTGTGGATCATGTAGCTATCCGCTTCGGCATAGTCACGGCACAGCTCGTCATTGGGTGGTCCCAAGCAAGTATCTGATGCAGTAAAGGCATCAGAGAAGGCATCAACCGCATCGGCGTCTTGACCAACAGCACCGAGGTAACGTGCTTGCCAGTTGAAGCGCCACTTATCCCACGCCAGAACGACGCCTGTTTGCGCGCGCCACTCAGAGAAGCCCCATTCGCCTTCGTATGACTCATAGTCAACGGTGCCGTCAGGGTTAGTGAACGTGAGTGAACGCTCCAAGTTGCGGTTAGCGACTAAACTGACCTGAAGGTCAATCGGGACACCAAGATTCAACGTGTCACGGAACGTCAGGTTGTAGTCGATACCACGCGCACGCTCTAAGTCTCGGTTAAGGAATCCAAGGTCCATGAGCTGAATTCGTGGGTCTGTGGGGTCCGAGAAGTCGCGTTGAATACGATCACAGAATACGCTGCTGCCAGTACCTGCTTCGTCGTAGTAACAGTCAGAAATAATGTAGCCCGTTGATGGCTCGATGACTGTGTTTTCAACTTTTACCGAGTAGTAAGTCATGCCGATCGCAAGATCAAACTTGTTGCTGAAGTCTTGCTCGTAGGCAAATCCATACGAGAACGACTCTGACTCTTCTGGGTCCAGAGTCAGGCTTCCACCTGTCTGAACTTCGGTGCTGAAGGTGTTGAAGCCGGCGTTGTTAGCAAGCGTTGGATCAACGCCCGTTGCTAAACAGTTGGCTAAGACTTCAGGATCTCGCTGATCACGCTCGGCAATATAGGCACCTTCATTAGCATCACCTAGACCACCAAGTGCAGATTCAGGGATGTAACACGGGTCAGAAACGTTTGTGAATCCCGTTGCGCCCAAGAGGAACAATTCGCGGTTGTTAGGCGCGCGGAAAGCGGTACCCCAGGTTGCGCGTAACAGGAAGGGTTCAGTCGGGCGATAGCCAACCTTGACCGACGCTGTCTCATTTTCACCGTAGAATTCATGGTCGGTAATTCGACCGGATAAATTCATAGTCAGTTCTTTCAGCAAAGGCTTGTCGGCGATCAGAGGGAGCTGAACTTCAGCAAAAACCTCTGAAATATCGACTTCACCAAAGGCGCCTTTATCTGAGAAGAAGCCCCAGAACAAGCCGTCGCGAGCAACGTCGTCAGGATTGGACTGAATGTCATCGATACGGTGTTCGAAACCAATCGCGAGCTGCGCCATTTCACCGCCAGGCATTTCGAAGATATCGCCATCGAGGACCAAGCTGAACAGGGTTTGCTCGTAGACAGTGTTGAAATCACGCGAGTCGAATAAGTAATCACGCTCTGCTTGCGTTGCAAAGTCACCGACGACCGTACCTACTGGGTAGAGCGAGGGTGCGTACATATTCACTGGCACACAGCCGGCAGTATCAGCTGCTAATGTGGCGCCGAGGTTGTTCTCGCAAGGCGTATTGGTTGACGAGTAGTCGCCCAACGCAAGCTCAAGTCGGTCTTCTCGGATGCCTAAACGTGATGCATCACCCTCTGACCGACTGTAAGAGACCGAGATGTCACCTCTCCAGTTCCCAAGAGAACCCATATCGAGGAAGGGCAAGTCAGCTGAGGCGCCAAAGACGACTCTCATTTGCTCCATTTCGGTAGAGACATTGTTTCTGTCGCCTCTTACTGAGACCACTGGTCGAGTCTGCACTGCACCGATAGGGCCACTAAGCAGGCCAAAGGTTGCTGGACTACAGAAAGCGGCCGGAACGCCAAAGCAGTTTGCGAGGTCCAGGTAGTAGTTGGCAAAGTTCTGAACAATGCTTGGGTTGGTGAAGTATGCATCCTGCGCCAGACCGCAATCCACGCCATTTTCAGCGTCTGGGTTGCACAGGTTATAAGGGTTCAGTGCAGGTACAAATGGGAACAACTGACCTTCACGCCCTTGCTGGTCGTACTCCTGCATGTTGTACATCGCCTCGAAGTAAGGCGTGATGTTCATGTCGCCGTCCAAGGTCATTTCCCCGTACGCCATCATGTTCAAGTACTTCTGAGGTGCGATCAGATCGGCAGCAAGGTCCCGTGGGGAGCCGTTGAGGTTGTAGTCGTTGAAGTTGATGTCTCCAATTCCGTCACCGTTACCGTCTGCGGCCAGTCCCGTGTAGGGGTCGCCTGACTCACTAAAGTTACCCCAGCCACCGTTTGAGGTCCCGGGCGTGTAGTAAATAGAGCCCGCGGTAGGAACGATTGTTCGTCCTGCTAGGGAAAGAGAAGAGCACTGACCCACGTCGGGATAGCCGATGTTTTGGTAGTACTGATCCTGTCGGCGAATTTCACCGCTCTGCGTGATCTCAACGTTACCCGTACACTCGTTAGTCCATGGACGGTCTGCGTATCGCGTACGGTCGATGTCAGTGTACTCGACACCAATACCGAACGAGCTCTTGTCGGTATTAAAGCCCCAAGCCGCACCGATAGTGGCGTTGTCGCCACCTGCTCGATCGTACTGTCCTGAGAATACTTCAAGCTGCAGACCATCGAAGTCTTTCTTGGTGATGATGTTAGTAGCGCCTGCAATTGCGTCTGAACCGTAAATTGACGACGCCGCGTCAAGCAGGTTCTCATAACGCTGAATCATCAGTCTGGGTACCAGGTTGACGCTGGGTGAGGAGGGGGCACCCTCAACACCACTAGGAGAGAGCCGTCGGCCGTTCATCAGCAGTAGCGTTCTGTTTGCACCTAAACCACGCAAACTCACTGTGCTTGAACCTGGACCGTTATCCAAAACGAAGCCGTTAAACGACAGATCGATCTGCTGACCACCGGCGTTCGTCGAGTTCTGTAGAATTTCATCGGCGTTAATCAGGCCGACTTCTCTTTGGAATTCCGCGTCAATAATTTGTAACGGCGAAATGCTGGTGTAGGTCGAGCTTCGCAGACGCGAACCTGTGACTACTATCTCTTCAACGGGGCCGAGGTTGGCTTCAGCGCTTTCCTCAGCTACCGCTTCTATGGTCGTCGACTCTAACGCTTCTTCTTGGGCCAAGACTGTCTGGGCTGACAGCATGGTTCCCAACAATGTTAGGGCCGCTAAGGGCTTCAATTTGAACATCGTGGCTCATCTCCTATTTTTGTTGTGGCAAGGTCTGCCGACATTATTGCGCCGGTCATACTTTGACCCAGTGTCTGTGTAGCAAAAGACGGTGTAAATTGAAACCCAATAAGGTTTTTTTTTGGTTTATTTCCGGAATTAAACCAAATATTTTAACACGCTCAGCTTGAGGCCAACTTTACGAAAGCTCGGGCATTATTGTTTTTGCGAACGACGGCGAAATGCCCTCTGAGCAATTTCTTAAATATGCGCTAAGACTGACGGAGTATGAGTGGCACAGCCTGGTGGTGTAATGGCGTTGTATCGGCGAGTGACGCGGCTGTTATCTGGCGTGACTCGACAACCGTGGTCGTCACGCTCGATCACCGTATCAATACCGAAAACGCATTCTGTGACGACTGGGTAAGGGGGTGTATCAGCGCTTAGGGTCTGGACGCTCGATTTTGCGTTTAGATATTATCGAAGGTGTTGGTCGAAGTACGCCACGACACCGTCGAGAGCGGCGCGAGTCGGGTGTCCAGCCTCATCGACAAAATCCAGGGTCAGGACCGAATGTCCCTTACCGGGTAGAGTGATTTCCTGGACTCGCGTCGCTCCGTCATGATTGAACGCTCGTTTGATGCACTCTGACTTTGCCCCGGTACACAGCGGGTCGCCCTCAAACCGTAAAATCTGCATGGGGCCTTTGGTATCCAGTGCGGCACGACTGTGCTCCACCGCCTCGGGCGTCATGTGTAATGCACCTTGCGTAAAAAAGGGCATGGCGGGTTGAGAGGCAACGGCGGCAAGGACACTGTCGTCTCCAATCAGGCTGATCGCAAAGTTACCAGTCAAGCACATGCCAATAACGCCCACCCCCGCGCATTTACGCTCATCTCGCACCTCTCGGCAGAGCGCTCTTAGCCAGTCGACAATAGGGCTTGATCGGTCACTGGCAAGCAAGCGAAATTCTTTCCTGAGACACATGACTCGCACGAGATTGCCCGCAATCGAGGTCTTTCCAAGGGGACCAAAAAGATGGGGTAAGATAACTTCAAAGCCCGCGCAAATGAGTCGATCCGCCAGAGCCAAGGTTTCTTGGCCAATGCCGGGAAGCTCTTGAATGAGCACAACCGGCGCACCGGATCCGCGTCGAAAGACGGTATGACAAATGTCGTGGCCCTCTGAGGTTGTGGCCGTAAAGGTCTCTTTTTCAAATGCCGAGATTTGGGGTAGTGAGGAGGTCATAGCGTCTCTTGGAGGGCGGCACGCGTTAGTGATTCGCCCCGAGGCCGTTTAACGCGGTAACGCGCTGTTTTCATCGTCACAGAATCCACGCTGTGCGTATTCGACAGCGCGAATCACTGACCATAAGAGCCGTCGTCGCCGGCCATTAAGCCCGAACAATCACCTTCATTTTTGTGTAGCCCTTGACGAAGCTTGAAATATTTCGCGAAGGCTCACCCACTACTTCCACGCGAGAGAATCGCTTTAACATTTCGTCCCATAAGATTTGCAGTTGAAGCTCTGCGAGTCGATTACCGAAGCAACGGTGGATGCCGAACCCAAACGACACATGGTTGCGCGCGTTTGAACGCTCGAAGTCCAGGACATTCGGATTGTCAAACTTGCGCTCGTCTCGGTTGCCCGAGACATACCACATGGCAACCTTGTCCCCTTTTTTAATGGTCTTACCGTGCATTTCGACGTCTTCAAGCGCCGTGCGCCGCATGTAGGCAAGAGGGGTCTGCCAGCGGATTATTTCAGCCACTGTATTAGGGATTAGATCGCGGTTCGCCCTTACTTTTTCCCACTGCTCTGGGAACAAGTGTGACCCGTAAATCGATGCCGACATCGAGTTTCGTGTTGTGTCGTTGCCGCCCACAATGAGGAGAATCAGGTTACCAAGATACTCGGTCGCATCCATGTCGCTTGTGTTTTCACCGTTGGCCAACATGGTAATAAGGTCGTGTCCACTACCACCCTTGCGTTGGTGCCAGAGGCCCATAAAATATTCGACACACTCTGTGAGTTCAGCCCGTCTTTGTTCTTCGCTCTCGACAATGCCGGTCTCGGGGCCGGCAGTCGCGACGTCCGACCAACGCGTGAGCTTGCGGCGATCCTCGAGAGGAAAATCGAACAGGGTGGCGAGCATCATGGTGGTGAGCTCAATAGAAACCGTGTCGACCCAATCGAACTCTTCGTCAATGGGGACTGAATCAAGCACGTATTGGGTTCTTTCTCGAATCAGTTCGGACATTTTGGACAAACTGGGTGAGGCCACAATGGGGGCGACGGTTTGCCTCTGAACTGCGTGTTTAGGCTGATCCATGGCGATGAACATGGGCAGCGGAAAATCTTCCGCTGGATTTGGAAGTACGATCGCCGGTTCAGAAGAGAATCGTTTGTGATCAGTATCGATCGCCATAATGTCTTCATGACGCGTCACCGACCAATAGCTGCCAATGGGCTCTATGTCGTCTGGCCGCTCTGGGGACATCCAACCTTCTTTACAGAAGTGCAGGGGGTCCTCATTTCTGAGGCGCTCAAAAATAGCCCACATCTCTTGTGTGGGCCAGCGCAATGGGTTTGATGGATCCAGGTCCGCCAGCGGCGTGCTGTAGGCGTAATCGTGACCGGGCAATTTAGCCGTTTTAATCGCTTGATTCATGGGTATCTCCTGACCGCGCTTTGAGTGCGTTAGATCTCTCAAAGCACGTTTTTTATAATTTTCTATCGTGTCGTCGTCGCAATCAACAATAGGCGATAGTGCGCGACAGTCAACCTTTTGATAGAGAAATTAAGAGCGGTTCGCTCGTCAGCTTTCAGTGCAGACGAGCGTATCGATCACTACGTCAACGGTTACTGTCAGATGATCAATGCGCTCAAGGTTGCTCTGGCCCTGCATCGAGGTTTTGAACATATGAGGGGTCATTAGCAGCAGGTCTTTAAGCGATTGGTGTTCAAGCTCAACGTTGAAGGCCAGTTGTTCGCTTGACAATGTATGGAGTGAGGACGGGTACCTGTCTGCGTTCGCCATTTGGTGAACTTGTGGGTAAATCAACCTGCGAAGCTCAATCAGGTGTTGTGGCGCAGGCGTTACTCGAATGAGTCGCCCACCCGGCGCAAGTATGCGCTCAAATGAGGCATAGTCAGGGAAGCCGAACATCTCGAGTACAACATCGACGCTTGAATCGACGAGTGGAATATTTTTATTGCTCGCGACCATCCACGTGCCATGGCACCGCCGAGCAGCGCGTTGTACGGCCCATTTTGAAATATCAAAACCGATGATATTGAGCGGGCTTCGGTGGTGCTCACTGAGATAGTGCAGGTAGTATCCTTCGCCGCACCCCGCGTCTAAAACTGTTACTGGCGACTTTGCAGCTGGCGACTGTGCAGCTGGCGACTGTGCAGCCGGCAACTTTGCGGCTTGCGACACACTGTGCATCACGGATTTGGCAATCGGCTCATAGAAACCCGCCGACAAAAACGACTGTCTAGCCGACACCATGTCCTTGGAGTCACCCGGATTCAGAGAGCGTTTGTGCTGAACACTGAGTAAATTGGCATATCCCTGCTTGCCAATGTCATACCGGTGGCCGTTCGAACAGATGAGCGAGCCGTCCTCCAGTACTAATGGCATTGCATCCAATGGGCAACGCAAAGCCGGATGGGTTAGAAACGCCATATTAAGTCAGGATCCTCGCAGTGCCTTAAGTGCGCTGCCATGGCCGGTATGAGGTGTCGCTCAGTGCGAGCACGCCTTAGCGCACTGCCATCGAGTGTCATGACGGACTCAGCTGACCTGTTGCACTTCGAAGAATATTGACGCCGCAAAGTGAGGCAACGATCAGTGAAATGCCAATGAGTGCCTCGGCCATGCTGACGCCAAAGGCTATTTCGGGCGTGTAAGAGCAGATGTTTCTAACTTCAAAGAGTGACGGAAACCAGCGATCGACCGCAAACCAGTCGGGCATGCCTAGGGAGAATTCACAGCTGCCATCACCTCGAAAGTTTTCGATTTCGTATAGGTAGAACGAACGCTCACCAAGACCTACCGCACAGAGTAGCAGCGCGGCGTTTCCAGCGGTATAGAGTCCTCGCGCATGCGGTAGTAAAGACATCAGCAAACCCACGAGTGCAATGGCCACGACCCATAAGCGCGTCTGAATACAGACTTGGCAGGGTTCTTCACTGAGTGCGTACTGCCAGTAAAGCGCGGCGACAAAAAGGCTCGTACCTAACAGGGCCACACCCCACCAAAAGCCCTTGCTCTCAAGGAATGCGGTCAGACGATTAAGGTGGCGCATTGTGTTTTCCCCAACAAGACCTCAATACATTATCGCAAGCGTTTGGCGACGCCCATCATCGCGCTGGCTGCCGACTGCCCTGCCTCCTTCAGCGACAAGTTTTTCGCCAACTGCTCAAGCTTTCGCGCGGCTCGCCAATTGGACTCGCCTGCATCGAAGGTTTTCGAAACGCTCTTGAGCAGTTGCGATGCATCAGCAATGGTGTCAACGGATTCAGGTGTCTTGCGCGCCATTTGATCAAGGAGTGCTAATGCCACCGTCGGATGGTCCGGCCATTCGACTGGAAATTGCTGCTGTGGATTGAATACGCCGTTGACGTCGGCAAGGCCTGCCGCCGCAATCTCGTTAGCGGTGATGTGTTCGCTGGCATCCAGCGATAGGACATCAAGGCCGCGAATAATTTCTGTGCCGTAAATATGGTTACCGTACCAGTAGGTTGACCAGAATCCGCCCGTGACGAGCTCTTCGTCATCAATGGGGCCGCGATCGAAATAGGCAATTTCCATCGGATTTGTGGAGTCCGTAAAGTCGATGACTGAAATACCACCTTGGTACCATGCCTGTACGAAAATATCGCGCCCTGGAACTGGTACGATCGACCCGTTATGCGCCACACAGTTTTCAAATTCACGCTGTGGTGCCGGCATTTTAAAGTGACTTCGGTGCTCGAGTTTGCCTTCGACGATGTCATAAATGGCATCGGCACCCCAGTTGAGTGGGTCGAATGCGCGGCATCGCGCTCGACCGCCGCCGCCCCATTCGTCAGTGAAGACGATCTTAGTGCCGTCATTATTAAACGTGGCTGAGTGCCAGTAGGCGAAGCCAGGGTCCGCGACGGCATCAATACGCTGAGGGTCCAGTGGATCAGTAATATCAAATAGAATTCCGTTGCCTGAGCACGCGCCCGCTGCAATGTTCTTGGACGGAAACACGGTGATGTCGTGGCACTGGTCTGTCGGACGCGTCTCTTGGGTCTCATCGCCGTGGTCGCCGCCACGCCATAAACCCGCTAGCGCTCCAGTTTCTTCATCTGCAAAAACGGTTGGGCTGTGCACGATCCGTGCAGAGGCCGGGTCGTCGACGGGAATCTCGATCACATCAATTCTGAAGAGCGCTGTTCTTGGGTCGCCGGGGGAGTCGTCAAAGCAGGTTTCCATTTCATCGCGGTCACGAATACTCGACGTGCCTGAGTTATAGACCACGATTTTTCCATCGTCCCCCGGACCCGAGACCACCGAGTGGGTGTGCGATCCTCGGCAGGTTTGAACAGCACCGACTTGAACGGGACTCTCTAAATCGCTGATATCGAAAATGCGCAGTCCGCGGAAGCGTTCGTCACTCACGTCCTCTGAAATTCCCTGAAGACCGCAGTCCAAGCGGCCACGGGTTTCTTGTGCTGACATGATGAGTAAGTTTCCGACAATACTCACATCTCCCTGGCCTCCGGGGCAGACAACGGAACTCAAGAGTTCAGGGATACCATTGTCCTGAAGGTCATAAACGTTGAAGCCGTGATAGCTTCCCGCGACCAGTGTATTGCCTGCAAAGGCCATGTCGGTGTTGGAGAAGCTCAGCAGTGGTGATCGCTTTCGCTTGCCGCCTTCAATAGGCGATTTCTTCTTGTCTTGTGCCTCGTCGCTCTCTTCTTTTTCAGGAGCTGCCTTCGCCAGCTCCCCCGGGTTATTCGGGTCGACAAACCCTGCAGGCTTACTGAGCGAGGCTACGAGTGTCATATTTTTGATGGCGATTCCTGCGTCCGTGAGACCCGCTTTTAAATTGGCGCGCGGGTCGTCAGAAAGGGTCACAAGTAAAGCGTTCATTCGTTCGATTTCGACCATTTGGTCGTTCTTGATGTCACCGACAAAGTCATAAAGTAACGGATCGTAGGCTGAGCCCGGCTGATCGAGTAGGTCCTTGACCATGTCGACCGCGCCTTCGTGGTGACGGATCATGAGCGAGAGGAACTGCCGATCGAAGTTGACTGACTCTGCGCCAGCAAGTTCAGTCATCTGCGCGTCACTCGCCATCCCCATGTCCATCTTATGGTGGGCACTCAGCATGTGGTGGGCGTGGGCCATCGGCGCCTCACCCCGGTCGGTTAGCCAGCTTTGCATGAAGTCAATTTCGTCACTTTGCGATGATTTTATTCGACCAGCAATGTCGACCAGTTCCGGACGATTGGTACGTACCTCCACCAGCTGCGCCATTTCGAGCGCTTGAGCGTGGTGTGGAATCATCATTTGCATGAAGTGCGTGTCAGCCGGGGAGTAGCTGGTGTCGGTGATTCGAACCGCCTCCTCAGCTGATAAGACCTGACCCGTCTCTCCGGGTGCGCCGGGCTGAACAATGGGCGCGCTTGATACGCTAGTGACGCACAGAGCACTTGCGAGTGTTAAGACGAGGGTCAATGCATTAGGTTGAAATTGAAGCATGATCAAAATTCTCCGGTCCACAGAGGTTAACTTGAGCGTTGGACAAGACTTACCAGTCCTTGCTCAAAGCGCATTCAAAGAATGTAGCGT
>Ga0257126_1003008_pt1 | contig 10828 bp, 5 predicted proteins | sample SI060_120mmetaG_FD_190151 | JGI IMG/M metagenome (GOLD analysis project Ga0257126, IMG submission 190151) | Marine microbial communities from Saanich Inlet, British Columbia, Canada - SI060_120m | ecosystem: Environmental > Aquatic > Marine > Inlet | place: Canada: British Columbia | collected... | reverse complement strand
AACCACCTCGAAAGGGGTGGTTTTTTCATTTAGAAATTCCTAACCAATTGAAGAACCAGAGTCCTATTCTTTGGGTCTAAAGATTTTACAATCTTAATGATTTCATTCAACTCATCTTCCTCTGTACTGGAGTCCAAACGATATAATTGAGAACCCTTGACTAAATCCTCCTTGTTAACCGATACGTACTTCAAAAACTCCGTGTAGGATTTGTGACCTGATAATTTCATAATTGACTTGTAATCCATACTTCCCATATCAATTAAGTTCTTGATAAATGACCTCCTCCCACAATGTGAGGAAATTAGTTCCCACAATTGTCTATCCTCATTCTCTATTATATCTGAACCCTTCATTTTAGGGTGAGAAACCAGTCTATTGAATCTCAAATCCTTGAGGAGTAACTTCAGTTGTTTATTGAACTTCTGGTGTGAAATTGATGGGAAAAGTGATTGGTCTAAACTCTTTCCTCCACTGTACTTTTTGAATACTTGTCCACTTATATCGGTCACTGGAACTGACACATTCTTATTGGTCTTCTGTTGTACCCACGTTAACGTTTGAACTTCTGAATCAAAGTCAAAATGTTTTACCTTAAAATGATGAATGTCAGAGTAACGACAACCAACCGAAGACATAAATAGAAATATATCTTTAACCAACTCCCAATTGGTAACTACAAGTTTTCCTCCAAACTCTATCCTTCTTGTACCTTTTAGTCCTTGTTCAAAAAGAACGATATGTTCGTTTGTTGAATAGTCTCTTCCCTCTTCGTAATCCCATTTTGTTGAATTGAATAGTTTATAGACCTCTTCAGTCTTTAGATAAATCTTCTCATCTCTATCGACCTCTTTAAGTCGATTAAACTTTGGTTTACGACTCACGTAACCCAATTGTTGAGACCAATAAAGAAAGTTAGACAGATTACCCATTAACTTATTGATGTACCCATTACTCAAGTTTTTTTCGGTCCATAAATAATCTTGAAATTCAGACTGAAACAACAAGGTCTTTGTAACGATGTAGTCAAATGTCAACGTCCTATTTTGGAATTCCTCAAACCCTTTGAGATGGTTACGAAGTGTGACAAGGGTCTTAACATAACCTCGAGAGTTGTGTTTTTTTGTTGAATAGAATTCTTCGTAACCAGACCAAAAACCTTTTGGAACTTTAGTTTCATACAACCTCGATTTAAGATGTTCGAGGTAAAGAGTTTTAACTAAAGGAGGGTTCGGTTCTTTTCCCTGTTCTATTAGTTCACTTGAAATCCTTTCTATGTCATCCAGAATGGTGTTAATCACCCTAATCTTTGATGTGTAGTTAGGAAGACTTTTGGATATACCGTTATTACGAAAATGTCTGACTTCAAGTTTTAAGTCAGTTTTAATAGATGATTCTATCCATTTACCATTCTGTAGTTTACTTCTTAACCTTATGAATAAAGGTTTTTCTACACCATCAACAGACTTGTCTAACTTGAGTGAAACATTCATACCCCAATTTAAGAAATCTATACTTCTTGGGGAGTAATATGGGGAGTAAAGAAAATCAGGCTCTGTAAAAGCCTGATTTTCAATTACTTACAAAAGATTTTGTCGGGATGACAGGACTTGAACCTGCGACCTCACGCCCCCCAGACGTGTACTCTACCACCTGAGCTACATCCCGGATAGAGCGCAAATATACTGCGAAATAGAGTTTCGATTAATGTCTAATGACGTATAAAGTCTAGGACAACTTTAGACCATTCTTCATCACCTATATCCCATCGCAATCCATGTCCGGCTCCTTCGTAAATGGCTTCTTGGTAATAAGTCCCCTGATGCTTTTGCATTGCAGCTTCTGCTGTTTCTAATGGTGCGACAGCATCCTCTGTACCGTGCATCCAGAGTAATTCTCCCGCATAATCTTCCATGTTTTGACCGAGATCGAACTTATAGCTAGTTATCATTGAAGCTGGAAGGCTTAGACCTGTTGCATTTTGCATGATGACATTAGATGTGCTTTGAGGCACTTCCATGATTAGTTTTTGTACCGGAATTCTTGATCCACCCGCAGCGGCGGGTCCGGCGGGAAGTGAGCCTAAAGAATTGGCCACCACTACCATTCGATCACTGGTTAGGCCTTGTGCTTGTAAAAATGTAATCACCGCATCGAAATCGGCAGCCATGGATGCTGCACCTGTAGAACGACCTGTACTCCATCCAAAGCCACGGTAATCGTACATGATGAAACCATAATGATGCTTATCTACAAGGTTTGAAAATAGACCTGCTGTTTGCCAATAGCTGTCCATCGAAGGTGTATTACCGTGAAGAAACACGATGATCGTATCCGTTGCAATTTGCGCAAAATCGCCTACGTACAAGGCATAGATAGTATCCTCTTCCCCAGATAGTAGATCTAAGAGATGGATTTTTGATTCATCGACCTGATATTTTGGATCCAGATGCACGTTTTTAAAATCATAGGTACCGTCGCCACCTGCGAATAAAGCACCGCTAACGTCAGCACATGAATACAGTAGAGAAGCGGATAGAACGAGAAATAGAATTTTTTTCATTTTAAAAGTTTATTGCAATGCCATAGAAAAAGCCTCTACCTCCCAAACCTGCGGTGCTTGGCACATAATATTGAGGTATATGAATTTCGCGGGTTGGATTGAGAATTTTATATTCTAATTGGGCTTCGAACCATTTGTAACGAAGGCGATAGCCGGCACTAAAGGATGGCGCAAGGATTTGCCCTCGACTAAAATCGGCTAGAAACCATGTTGGATCTACCCACGTATTTGCAGATGCATTGAGGATGTGCGGCCCTCTTTGTAGATATGCATTTAGACCTGCTTCTGGATAGAGGCGAAAAGCGTAATCCCGAGTACTTAAAAAAGATTGTGCGCCGTAACTGTAGGAAATTCCTGGCTTCCACCCACGCTGAGGAACAAGGGTTGCAACTTGACCAGCTTCTAACTGAATGGCTCCTAACAATAAGCTAGAAAATTGAATACCGGCATAATTCGTTTTCGAAGAAGACATTCCCTGAGCAACGTAACCTCCGTAAACAGGTAAATACCAATCTTCTATCTGTGCACGCCCTTGTGTCACGCCTATCTGCCATTGTCCTTCTTCCAAAGGAACCACTACTTTAGTCGGAGTACAACCAGTAGCAATGATGAGGGTGCCTAGTGCTCCCAATAGTGTCTTTCTAAGCATCGTTTATAACTCATTAAAAAACTCTATCCGTAGATAGGGTGAGGTAATAAAATTTTGAACCAATTCACCCTACATTTGGATTTCTAAACACAGAGATAATGGAACAACACGATTGTATCATCATTGGTTCAGGCCCAGCTGGATACACGGCCGCAATTTACGCCGCTCGTGCAGATTTAAATCCCATCATGTACATGGGTCTTCAACCGGGGGGACAGCTAACGACGACTACCGAGGTAGACAATTTCCCAGGCTATCCCGAAGGTACAGACGGCAATGCGATGATGGAAGACCTAAAGAATCAAGCAGAGCGATTTGGAACAGATATACGCTTCGGCTTAGTTACAAAAACAGAATTATCAAAAGAAGTAGGTGGTTACCATACTTTAACTATTGACGATAGCCTTCAAGTTCAGGCAAGGACTATAATCATATCAACAGGAGCTTCAGCGAAATACCTTGGCCTTCCTGCAGAGGAAAAATACATGGGATTCGGTGTCAGTGCCTGTGCCGTCTGTGATGGATTCTTTTATAAGGGTCAAGAAGTTGTCGTTGTAGGTGCAGGAGATACTGCAGCAGAAGAAGCGACCTACTTAGCTAAATTATGTCCCAAAGTAACTATGCTAGTGCGTAAGGACCGCATGCGTGCATCAAAAGCAATGCAAAATCGTGTAATGGCTACGCCGAACATCGAAGTGCTTTGGAATACTGAGACCGTAGATTTAGAAGGCGATGACAAAGGGGTTACCGGTGTTCGTGTCAAGAACAACCAAACTGGTGAAGAACAATCCATCGCTGCCACTGGATTTTTTGTTGCAATCGGACATAAACCAAACACTGATATATTTAAAGGTCAGATTGATATGGACGAAACGGGTTATATTAAAACGAAAGCCGACTCTACTGTGACCAACCTACCTGGTGTATTCTGTTCTGGAGACGCTCAAGATAAAGTGTTCCGTCAAGCTATTACTGCCGCTGGAACAGGTTGTATGGCTGCCTTAGAAAGCGAAAGATACCTTGGTGCTTTGGGTCATTAAGATCCAGGGGTATATATTAAAAAACCGGTCTTAACAGACCGGTTTTTTTTATGCTCAAAATCCAAAATAGCCTTTAGCTATAAAGTACGGGAGTAGTATATATAGAAAGCCGTCACGAATAAGGTAGAATATGAATATGGCGATAACGGCACGCCAACCTAACATCTTTAAACCGGCTTTAAAACCGTTTTCCTTAAAAACCTGCACCCATTTTTGAATGAATCCAGGAGTAATCTTTTGTCTAAATCCCAAGGCCGTTTTCCTAAAGTTCTAAGTATAACATCAATCTTCACATCAAGTTCAAACGTTAGACAATATAAGCCGGATTCTGTCCCCTTGCGGGTCCTTATCATTTATCTAGGCGCACCCTCGCGAATGCGCTCCATCTGCCTACCCCTCGTGCAGTAAACTCCAAGCGGGTCGCCTGGTCCATAAGGAACACGATATACATGACATTTCAGCGTATGAGGTTTACCGTGCCAATTCAGTCACCTGAACCGCGGTGGGCTCTTACCCCACCCTTTCACCCTTACCCGAAGGCGGTCTACTCTCTGTTGCACTAGCTGTCCATGCTATGCATGGCCTTCCTGTTAGGAAGCATACTACCCTTTGCTGTCCGGACTTTCCTCTTCTTACGAAGCGATAAGGCTCGTCTAATGTTTAAACTTAAAATGTAAAGAACGGCTGCAAAGTTACTGCAGACGATTTACAATACGAACTTCAGTGGCACCATATCCTCCTTCGCTGAAATCAGCGAAATAAAACTCGCAACCACCCATTTTCCTTAGTAATTCATGGACTTCTCCTTGTAATCGGCCAGATCCTTTTCCGTGTATGATCAATACTTTGGAAATTCCACGTCTTCGCGCTTCGCGAACGGTGGCACTTGCTTTGTCTAATTGATGATTCAAAATCTCATAGCGCGTCATCCCTTGAGTGGATTCAAGTAGTTCGTGAGAATGTAAGTCAATAGATAATCGGTCAATCTGCTGCGCCGCTGGGGCCGATTTTTCCCGGCGTTTATCCTTTCGCTCAACTGCCCCTACCCGCCATTCAACAACTGGCAACAGTTCGCGAGCATCATGCGCATTTTCAAAACCAAAGTCATCGAATACATAAACAATATCACCATCGATGCGGCACACTTTGGCCGTTCCACCAGCATCCTTAAACTTTACAATTTGACCTATTTCGAACATCATAGAAAATAAAAACCCCGGCCTTTCGGCCAGGGTTTAAAGGTATCGCTTATAGCTATGAAAACTACTCTACCGTGATACGTTCTGTAAGAACACCTTCATCAGTGGTAAACTTGATGAAGTACACACCAGCCGACTCATTGCTGAGATCGAACTGGTTATTGTATAATCCGTTTACTGTAACTACTTCATTCGAGATCACCTGTCCTACCATATTCACGATGCTGATTTCAACGTCCGTAGCAGATGCTGTTGCAAATTCTACATTGAATAGACCGCGCGTTGGATTCGGATAGATTTTCAAAGTACCGTTCATGAAGTCTTCGTCAACACTGATCTGGTTCACATCGAATGTGAATGTGGCAGTATCAGAAGAACATGGACCGAACGCGATAACAGTTACTGTCTCACCTGCGTTGTTCGCATTGAAGGTAACTGTACCTGAAGTATCGTTTGAAGATGTTCCATTAGAGAACTCAACATAGATACTATCCGCACCTGTAGTACCAGAAGTACTCCAGTTCGCCATCCAATCCGTTGCACTGATAGTCGCATTCGCTGTGTCCACAGAGATTGCAGCTGCTGCATCAGGGTGAATGCCTACAGTGAATATAGAATCCTCGCGCTCACATCCACCTACTGTTACTACCCAATCGTAGAAGAAGTAGAGGTAGTTGTTAAGTGTTCCTTGGGTAACACTCACCTCCCCACCGGATGTAGAGTAAGGATAGCCACTCACGCCGAACTCACGGTATAAACCTCCAGTAGTTGAGGAAACCCCTACCATACGGTACGATCCAGGTGTTACAGTTGCGCCCAAATAAACTTGCTCCGCAGTATTACCCGTTGCTGTGGTGCTCACTGAGCCTGTCCATACAGAAGCGCCTGTCGCGATGTCCTGAATAGCGACGTTAGTTGTACCTGCCGCATTCGGGTAAAGTGTAACAGAATCGATAATGGCCGATTTAGTTACCGAGAATAATACCCCAACTGTTCCGAAGAAGTTATAGTTACCACCCCCGGTACCAATTCCTCTGGCATTACCTGTTGTATCGGCATAAGAAACTGCACTTACGGTTATCGTGGTATCGGTAGTAATGTTCGACAAAGTCAACGATGAATCCGCTGCAATGACGCCAAGCGTATCGTTTCCTGCAGTCCACATTACATTGCCTTGTGTTGGAATTGTCACCGAAAGGATAATATCATCTCCCGCACAAACGAAGTCAGGGTATACCGGTGATACTTGTTGCGCATCACTTACCTCCACCGTCGTTGTTAACGTATCATTGTTTGAACGACCGTCGTTCGCAAGCTGCGTGTAAGCAGTTACTGAATAAAGACCACCAACATAATTACTGACGTAACCCAATTCAATAGTATCCTTTCCTCCAAAAGGAATACCTAGATTGGTTGGTGTCGCAGTCATTGTTGCACCGAAGATTTCTACACTAACAGACAGCGAGTCTAATGTATTTTGACCGTAATTCGCAATCTCAACACTAACTAATAAGCTATCACTACCACAGATTCCGTCCGCAGGTCCTAATAGCGCAGTAAGCGCAGCATCATCCCCTTCTACATCGTACTCATCAGCACCGATATCGACAGTTGTTGATCCTGACATAGGACGAGTATCACCGTCAATATCAACAGTAACGCCGACGCTGTTATCTCCCTTGTCATTCGCTAATGGGCCAAAGACATGAAGATCACCAGGTCCTGCAAAAATTGGATCACCAACTCTAGAATTTACATTCATCGTTGTATCGACCGCCACTAGTGAGGCAGAATCGGTTGGGTAATACGTAGAACCATCGTAGATATAGCCTAAATACGTACCCATACTGTAGTATAAGTTGTAGTCTTTAGTCGCGGTTGAGTAGTACGAATACAATGCATAGTTTCCTCCTTGGAAAATATTATTCCGGATATCAACTGTGTTTGCGTTGTAGTAATCGTAAATACCATAGTAACTACCTACAGCTGTATTGTGATAAATATCAAGGTTTGCACCGTAGTAAATACGCATCCCGTAGTAACCATCGCTGAACATGTTGTTCGTGATTTCACTATCAAAGGCTGCCAAGGTTGATGTATTCAAGTAATATGCTAATAACGAGTAATAGCTGCTTGAATGGTTACCAGTAAACTTCACACCGTCAATATTGTAGAGATACCCCGTGTAATTGTAAGTATTACTAAAGTTATGGATGGTGTTACCTGTGATTTCAAAGTTACGAGCGTAATAGATGTATAATCCGTAGTAGTACGCATCTGTAATCTCATTGTCTGAAATAACTACATCGTGATTGGCACCTTGATTAGCTAAAGAACTATAGAATGCAATACTGAAATAACCTCCTTTTAAGACATTATTACTAATTGTAATGTATTCTTCTCCAGACGTTGCAGACGAATAGGATGTTGGAGACGATGAGGCCACAATTGCAATATTACTTGTTGAAGCAGCATTCGATGTTTCGATGGTGTTTCCTGTAATATTAATGTAGCTCGTTCCGTTTAAACGTACTGCAAAACCAGAAGAGGCACTTATGTAAAGATCTTCTAGGTTAACGTAAGATGCACCTTCGAGAACTATCGAACTCAAGGTATCATTTACCGATGAACTTCCTTTGAATGTGATGGTGTTTGTTGCGCTAGTACCATTCACCTCACCAATAGGTGAAGAAGCAAAGAACGATCCTGACTGGAATTCGAAGGTCACTGCACCCGCGATACCACAAACGTTCAACGTGCTGATAACACTATCTAAGGTTGCAAAATCGCCAGTAGGACCTACAGAGTATGTACCTGCTACGAGTGGACCTGTACATTCCGTCTGGAACATGAATGGACCCTCCCAAGTGTTGTTACAACAGTTTTGCACGTAAAATTCATAGCTCGTGTTCGGATTCAATCCAGTTAAACTATAAGGTGCTGTAACATTGGTATCAAGCGTTCCTGATAATGCACCAACACCTGTCCCTTGAATAAATCCTGCTGGACCGTATTCAACATTGAAACAATTCGTTCCCGTGTAATCCCAAGTCAGGTCAGCAGATGAGCTAGAAATATTGCTCGCCATGTGATTGTAGTTGATACATGCTGGAATTGCTTCAACCTGAACACTATCAATATAAACGTAGTCGTACGACGTTGCTTTAGAATACATACGGAAACCTACACGCTTGTCGCCTGCTTGAACCGCATTTGAATCTAAATAAACCTGGAACTCTTGGTGAGAAGTGTTACCATTTAGAGAGATGTTTTGTAACGTGCGAGCAGTCTCATAGTTACCTGCTGCATCTGTCATAACGACATCGAATCCACCAGGATAAGTAGTTGAACTCGTGCGTGCCCAGAACTTAACCATCAAACCACCTTGATCAATATCTTGAATCATTGGTGCAGAAATAACGTTGGTATCTCCACCACCTTGATACATGTAGTTGTATAATGAATAGCTACCTGAATACGCATAGAATGAATAACCATAACCCATAGAGTATGAAGTACCATAAGTACCGTCATAAGCCCAACAGCTTGGTAGGTTAGGGTTTGAGCTATTACCAGAGTATGCTGGAGAAGTCTCAAAACCATCAGCCCATGGCGCTGCCGTTGGAGAACAAGGTACATCCACTGTGATTGGACCTACCCACGGTGACATTGAACCATTTGTTGACATACAGTTAGACTGGATGTAGAAGTCATAAGTCGTTGCATCATCCAGCGTATTGATTGACCAAGAAGTACCAGTTACAGTATCCGTTGGTGCACCTGTACCTTGAGTAAAGCCAGCAGGACCCCATTCGATAATATAGTTAGTTACTGCTGAGCTATCTACCCACGTTAGTGTAACAGAAGAATCAGATGTAGCGTTACCCTCTGCATTTATAGCGATAGGACAATTTGGAATATCACGAATTTCGATATCATCTAAATAAGCGTAAGCGTAGGCATACGTGTAACCCGATACAAATTCAGGAACTACCATAAACACAACTCGCGAAGCGTTCGTAGGTACATTATCTAAATCAACCGTGAACTCTTGATAAACGCCTGAATAATTCACTGTATCCACGATGTGGATGGATCCCATTGATGCATTTGAATCTGCAGTCGCGATGATCATTTTTGTCGTGTAGTACGCAATAGAAGATGACGTTCTTACGTTGAAAATCACTTGCTTATCGTTGCCACTCAAACCAGCAATTCTTGGAGAAAACGCTGCGAGCGTATCGCCATCGGCACTGTTGGTCGAAGTGGTACTTGCGTAACCATAGAAACGTACAGAGTTTGTTCCACCATTCGCATAGAACGAATAGTTGTAGTTGTAAGCGTACAATGACGTTGAAGTACCCGTCTTACCGTAAGCCCAACAATCTGGAAGATTCGGTGTGGTTGTATTACCACTTGCATAACCTTCAAATCCATTTGTGTAAGGAACGGCCTGATCACCACACTCTGTTTTGAATGTGAATGGACCTACCCAGTTTGATGTTCCGTCACCTGTTGACGTACAGTTTGCCATAACATAGGCATCATAATACGTGTTTTGGGTTAGACCCGTAGCCGTATATGACGTAGTCGTTGATGAGTATGAAGTACCCGTACCTTGAGTGAAGCCCATTGGACCTACTTCAATGTTAAACGCAGCTGAGCTTGATGACCACGAGATCGTTCCTGTAGTCTGAGTTGTTCCTGTCAATGTAAGACCAATTGGCTCAGGACATGGAGGAATATCCGTTACAGAAACATCATCAATACAGATGTAATCATAAACACCTGCTTCTCTTCTCAGCATGAATGCAATACGTGCATCACCTGTTGTAGCACCATCTAAATACACAGTGTATTTGCTGTAAGTAGTAGCAGGAGCGTATATTGTATCAACAATCGTTAAAGAACTAGGTGTTCCTGCAGCATCTGTCAATCCAATAAGTACCTCACCTGGGCGACCTACTGATGTAGTTCTTGCGTAGAACTCAAGCTGCTTCGTCGCCGAATCAAGACCCTGAATCTCAGGAGTGATGATCATAGTAGTATCTCCATATGCCGCAGAAGTACTTGTGCTTGAAGATCTGTAACCATATAAGAAGTTCGTCCCTGAATTGGCATAGAACGAATAGTTACGATTGTAGAAGTATGGGTAGTAGAATGAGCCAACACCATCAGTATAGAAATCCCAACATTGAGGTAAAGATGGGTTAAATGCTGATCCAGTAGTTGTATTATCAAAGTTCTCACTCCAAGGTGTTGCGATAGCCGCACATTGAGTAAACTGAGCAAGAGCTGCAGTAGCTGCTGAAGAATCAGTAGCTGAACATAGCGTAGTTACAAAGAAGTCATACGAAGTTGCAGGGTCTAAACCTGT
>Ga0257126_1003002_pt1 | contig 10838 bp, 12 predicted proteins | sample SI060_120mmetaG_FD_190151 | JGI IMG/M metagenome (GOLD analysis project Ga0257126, IMG submission 190151) | Marine microbial communities from Saanich Inlet, British Columbia, Canada - SI060_120m | ecosystem: Environmental > Aquatic > Marine > Inlet | place: Canada: British Columbia | collected... | reverse complement strand
TTGAGAGATGTGTAATATGTCCAAAAGAACCTAACACTTTATATCCTGGTCCCAAATATTTTTCTATTTTAGCACATTTTGCTGGTGATTCAACTATTAATAATGTATAACTCATTATGATTTACTTAATGAAATATATTTATACTATTTAAATTTCAATTTTATTTAAAATTGAGTTTATATTTTTTTAATTTACTATTAGTATATTTATTATGGATACTCAAGGTTTCATAATTATTAGAGATGCTATTTCTTACCCTTCTTTAAGACTCAGAAGGTTAAGAAAAGACAATCGAGTTCATTCAAAAACTATGTGGAAATTACGTTTTGAAATTAAAAAACATTATGAAAAATTATGGAATACTAAAGATTTAGTATCTTGTTTTGGAGGTAATGTTATTGATTTAGACAATTATACATTACCCTGGCATGTTGATCAAAATCAAACACATGGAAATACTATGAGATGCGTTCAAGGAATATTAGCATTATCTGAATCAACTGCTACACAATTAGTTTCTGGTTCTCAAAAATATTTTCAGTCTATGTCTCAAAGATGCACTTCAAAAAATCCATATGAATGGGAATATTATGAAATTCCAAACAAAGATTATATTTGGAAAAAAGGTTTATCAATAGTTACTCCACATTTAAATGCTGGAGATTTATTAATATTTGATTCAAGAATTATACACAGAGTTATTCCACAAAAGAAACGGTCAGTAGCATATATTTCTATGGTTCCAAGACGCTTTTTATCAAATTTAATTGAAAGACAAAGAAAAAAGGCGTTTAAGAAAAATGATACTACTACTCATTGGTGTGAGAAATTAATAATAACTGGACAAGATAAACCCATTCAAACAGATTTAGAATATAATGAATTAGTTTAAGTTTAAAAATAATATATATTACTTTTGAACTTAAAGAAAATCGCCCAAAAATAGCCTTTTTTTCTTTGTGACGCTATTACATAACAAAAATATTTCTTTTTAAAAGTGTGTTTTTTTGGAATTTTAAATTTGTAAAAAATTTTTGATTTTGGACAAAAAAAAATGTCCAATTTTAATATATGGCGAGCTTTTATAGATTTCGAAAAAAACACACATTTTTAAGATGAAATTTTTATAAACCATAATGTATTGGTAAATTGTAATGGTCAAAATATCAAATTTACAGGAAAAAAATGGGATTTTGGGATTTTTTTGTAATCATTTTTTGAATGACGAATTATCCCTAAAAAATCCCTAATTTTATACTAGTAATATTTATTATCATAATAGATTTTAAATTTAATATTTTAAAATATATTTAACACCATAAATTAAAAAGATACATTTTAATGACGAAAAAATCCCCAAAAATCCCAAAAAAATAAAATATATAAAAAAATAATTTAGGCATTTTTTTTGTAAACAAAGTATATAAAAAATGCTTACAAAAAAAAATGCCGAAAATGCGAAAAATTTTTATTGTGAATTTTGTGATTTTTCCACGTCTAAAAAATCAAATTTTGATACGCATTTATTGACTAAGAAACATAAAAAGGCATTTTTGTTTACAAATGAAGACAAAAAAATGCCGATTGTTTACGAAAAAAATGCTGAATATGTTTGTGAATGTGGTAAAGAATATAAAACAAGACAGGGCTTATTTGGTCACAAAAAAAAATGTAGTTTTGAAAAGTGTGTAATAATAGAAAAACCAACAAACAAAGAAAAAGAATTAGAATTAAAAGATATGTTTTTGACTGTTGTTAATGAAAATAAAGAATTACGTAGCATGATGGTAGAACAGCAAAAATCGATGGTAGAACAACAAAAAACGATAATGGAACAAAGTAAACAAATGACAGAAATAATACCAAAAATAGGAAATAATAATTCAACAACAAATAACAATACAATAAATAATAATCAGAGATTTAGTATAAATTTATTTTTAAATGAGAAATGTAAAGACGCAATAAATATGAGTGATTTTATCAAGTCAATATCGGTATCATTAGAACAATTAGATTTTACTAAAACTCAAGGATTAGAGAAAGGAATAAGTAATGTAATAATGGAAAATATGAATAAATTAAGTTTGTATGAGAGGCCAATGCATTGCACTGATACAAAACGAGAGACTATTTATATAAAAGATAATGATACTTGGGAAAAAGATAAAGATAAATCAAAATTAAAGAATGCGATACGTAAAACATCAAATAAGAATTATACGGCATTAACAAATTGGACAAAAGAGAATCCAGATTTTATGGAAGATGATGATAAACAAATGTTTTACGCACGAGCGATGTCTACTTTAGGAAAACCGATGGATGGAGTGGATGATAAGATAGTGAAAAAGATTTGTTCAAATACTTATCTGAAAGAATCTTTGGATAATGAAGATTAATTTTTTCTTTGTTTTCTTTTTCTGGTTCCACCAAACACAGTTTTAGGTTTAGGAGCAACTCCAGGAATTTTACTAACAAGTTTTTTAGGAGCAGCAGCCATATTTTTAACTCCTGCACTAACACCAGTGACGACTTGTTTGGGTGCAGCTGCGACAGTTTTTACGCCAGATGCAACATTATCTTTAACTTTTTCAGTAAATGTTTTCTTTCTGGTAAATCTAGCCTTTAATCCACTAAAGAATCCTTTTACCTTTTCTCCAACAGGAACATTAATTTTTAAAAAATCAAAGAAACCTCCTCCTTTTTGTTTTCTAGTAAAATTTTGTCTACGTCTTTGTTTCAATGTTTGAGTCATAAATATATAATATAAATATAAAAAAAAATTATTTAAATTATATAATGGAATGTCCGATTTGTTTTGAAGTAATTTCTAATAGTTGTTATGCAAGTTGTAGCCATCATTTTTGCTACAAATGTTTAAAAAAATGGTGTAATAAAGGAGGAATAAGATGTCCAATGTGTAAGGATAGAATGTTTCAAATCATATTAGATAAAGAATTTGATTTGAAAAACAATCCAAAAAATAAAGAAAAATTAGAGAAAGAGTATACAAAAACAATATATGTGAGTTTTAATGATCATATATCACCAGGGATAACATTAACAGATAGAAGTCCAACAACAAAAGAGGTGCATGTTTCTGGTGTAGTAGTTAGTAATTTAGAAAAAAATAAAAAATTGAGAGAATACTTAAAACAAGGTGATGTAATTTTATATTTAAATGGAGTTCCATGTATAAAGTCATGCGATGCAATAGATTTAATAAGACACTATGATGAAACAGGCGGGATGTTAAAAATAGATTTAGAAGATAAAAAAGAAACAGAAGATTCAATATTTCTTTGCTGCACAAATTTATTTAGAAGAAAAAAAAAGATAGATGTATCTAATTAAGTGGTAATTCATAATCACCGGGTAAAACTTGGGATTCAGTAGTAAATACATCAATATCAGTAGTTTGTTCTTGTAGATTATTATTAACGAGATTAAGGATTCTAGTAGAAACATAATCTCTATAATTTTTACGAATAGCAGGAACGGTATTTTTATTATCATATTTCCAGTCTTTAAAAGACATAGTTTTTCCTTGGGCAGTTCCCCATAAATCAGTACCTTTAGCAATATTAGCCCAAGTATCATCAAGAATATCAGGATGACCGACGCCATCATAAACTTCATTTTGAACGTCACCATTAATTTGAAGTTCTTGCCAGGTAGGTAAATCTAATTTGGATTGATATAATTTTTCAGATTTAATAACAACGACAGGATAGTCAAGTGTGATAGTACGACCATCAATATTATTAAGTCCACCGGAAAGTACACCATTAATATCTAATGCGGGAATAACAATAGGGTCAATTAGAAGTGCATTATTAATTCTATCTGTTTCAAGTAGGTCAGGATTAAATGAGGAATGTCCAACATATGTAAGTGAATCAACTTTGAGAGAATCGGCAAGATCGGTAATGTCTTTAGGTGTGATAGGCATAGCACCATCAAGTGTAACAACGGTAACATTATGTTTTAAACTTTTAATAAGTTCATTGTAAAATTGTTGAGGCATAGTTCCAAAAAGTCCAGTTGAAAATAAAACTGGGGGGCCACGACCATTTAAGGTGGCGGTTCTTCCATTAGAAAGTTTAACGGATGGATTAAAGAATGCGGATACAGAGGCTAAACCAATAATGATTAATTTAGACAACATAATTTTATAATAATATAAATATATTATAATTTTTATATTAGTTTAAAAAAATATACTTTTAAATAAATAAAGATGAATTATGAGAATTGGTTAGAAAGTATAAAAGATGACCCAAAAGAATTAGTAAAATTTAATAGGGAGGTTTATGGTAAGACAAATTTTAATGAAGATTGTGATAAAGAAACACTAAATTATTTATATGATTGTTTAAAGAAATCAGAAAGAGGGAAACAATGGTATATTTTTAAAACGACACCGTTAATAACACATTGGTCAAGAAGTCATAATAGAATAATGAGATATAGTGGAGGATTAGGTTATTAATTTTGCATTTTTTTAAAATCTTTATAAGAGATGGTTTTTTCAGGAACAGTAGGTTTTTTTTGAACTTTTTTCTTACGATCGTTGGCTTCAATTTTTTGTTGATTTCTCATAGCACTATCAATATATAGTTCTTTTAGATGTTGACCGACAAGATATGAACCTTCGTGTTGATCTAATTCACCGTCTTCAATTCTTTTAAGAATATTTAAAAATTTATCCATAATAGTAAGATTAAGTGTATCAGTTTTGATTTTATTGAATAGGTCGGTATAATTATTAAATAGAAACTGACATTGGCTAACACACATTTTATCAAATTCATTTGGATTAGATTTAGCAAGACGAGTATATTTTTGTTTTAAGAAAAGCATTTGTTTAATGTCGGTTCTAATGAGGTTGCTTTGTTTATTTTCGCGAATTTGCTGAGTAACATCTTCGGTTTCGTTGGCTTTAATCATTCCTTGTAGATCAAGTTTTTGCTGTTTATCAAGGATAGACATTTATATATAGAAAAATAAATATATATTTAAGTAATAAAATATATATTTTGTAAAAGATTTATAATAAAATAATATATAAATGGTAAATTTAAAAAGAAGTTTAGAGTCAATTTTAAATAGTAAAAATTATAAGTTTATAATTTTTTTATTAATGGGATTAATATTTATATTTTTAATTTGTGGAAATTATAATTTAGTAGAAGGATTAACACAAAAAGAGAGGTCGAATCATTTAAATAATGTGACGGCAGATACAGGGAATGGTTTAAATTTACAAGATAAGATAACAGGATTTTATAAAAGAGAGAATGGAAAAAGAAAAGATACATTAAATTATGAGTTAGAAGGTATGACGAAACCAAAAAATGTGGTAGAAGGTTTTTTAGAAGGAATGCATCATTGTTCATCAAATTATAGTAATTTGGGATTGAAAGGAAATCAAGCGAATTTAATGGTAAATTCACAATGTGAAAGTTTAGAACATTTAAAAAATAAAAATAAATCAGTCTTAAATGAGGCTCATAAAGAAAAATTAAATTACTATTAATATAATTAAATTGTATATTTATAATAGGTATATAATTTAATATGACTAGTACATTTGGAGATTTAGGAAGCGCAGTAGTAATTATATTTATTTTTAGTTTATTACATGCGGTATTAGCGGTAAGCATAGGCATATCAAATATAAAAAATAACTGGGAATATTACAAATGTAATCCATCAATAATGCCATTTGCGGCTGTATTTGGACATGATGTTGGAGAGAATTTCAATGAATGTGTGCAAACAACCCAAGTAGATTTTATGAGTTCATTTTTAGGGCCAATATATCAATCATTGAATTATTTTGCACAAAATGGAGCATTATTTGCAGATATGTTTGAGAGATTAAAATTATTTGGAAATACTCAAGATGATAATATGGGAAGTTTTGCATTTGATGCAAAAGGAAGATTATATAATATGGCAGATGGTGCAAATAGAATTTTTATAGGCGTAACAGATACATTTAGTAAATTAACATCAACAATAACAGTATTATTTTATACGATTCAATCAGCATTAGTAGTAGGAGAATCAGCGTGGAATGAATTACCAGGGACATTTATAAAAATAGCAAGTTTTGGGGCCTTAGGTTAAATAAAAATTTATAATTATATATTAACATGGATGAATCAAAAGATAAGAAATTACAAGAAAAAATAAAAAATTATTTTGAAAAAATATCATATGGTGAAAAATATAACTTTGATATAGTAATAACAATATTAGCAATACTTTTTGTAGTATATGTAGTTTTTTATGTATATTTTTCTTCCCGAATAAATTTAGAAAAAATAAATTGGGAAGAAAATAAGTGTAATCCATTTTACATGCCTTTTGCGAAATCAGTAAATGATGGTAGTGATGGATTTAATGGAGAGAATTTAAAAAATTGTTTAAATGAGTTAACATCAAATTTAGCTTTTGATATATTAGCTCCAATAAATGCAATAGTAAATTTCTTTTCAAAAATATTAGAATTTTTAGCAGGTATGTTTTCAAATTTATTAGCTTTTATTATGCATTTATATAATTTGTTGGTAAGTTTGTTTAGAGAAATGATGTTAAGAATAGAGAGAATAGTAAAAGAAAATATAACAATATTTGGTAAAATAAATAATTTTATAGGTTCAATATTGGGTTTTATTTCATTAATTTATTACCAAATAGTAATATTAGTAGATTCAATAAAATTGATTTTTCCAATGATGGCTCTAGCATTTTTAATGGGAGTAGTTTTACCAACATTATTATCATTAATAATTTCTATAATTCTTTTAGCAGTATTTTATGTAATAGCGGTAACACTAAGTCCAGTATTTTGTATTGGTTGTTGGGCATGGGCACCAGTAGCAATATGGGTAATTGTAGTAATATTTTTAATGATATTTTTCATTTTAATTTTGGTTTTATATATAATTTTTGCGAATATGTGTAATGATATATTAGTTAAAATAATAAGACCAGTATCACAAGATGATTATGAAATGACGTTCAATAAAGCACCAGGAGCTTAAATAAAAAAATAATTAATTATTATTTAAAATATTTAATTATTTTAATGGGATTACTAGAAAAACTACGAGAAAGTAAAGTTTTTAAAATAATTTTTTCTATAGTATTGTTACTAATAATATTTGATAAATTAGTAATATTAGGTATGATAACCTTATATTATGGATTTCAGAAATTTGTATTACAAAATGAAATAGAAAATCCATTAGAATTAATAAAAAAATATACCAATAAAAAAAATGAAAATTTTAATAATTTAGATTTGAATAATTATGAAGAAAATAAAGTAGGATCTATAAGTGAAATATATAAAAAAGATAAATATAATTTAGGGGAGTATCCAAATGTCGAAGTAAAAGGTGGACAAGAAGTTTTTAAACATAATAAATTTTTACCAGAATGCTGTATGTATTATTCACATTATTCAAGTGATAAGGGGTGTCCGTGTATAACTCCAGAACAACAAAATTATTTGCAAAGAAGAGGAAAAAATAGATCAAGTGAATCATTTATTCATGAATTTGATTTAAAAAATATGTTTTTTTCTCCAACAAATACATTTAAAGGAAATAAAGATGAAATTTTTTTAAAACATGATACATATATAAAAAAAGAACCAGAACCATTAAGTGATGCTAGTAAAAATGATGTATTTTCAATATTAAATTTACAAGAAAGATAATTTAACTAATTGGATTAGTCTCCTTGCGCTCCTTACGAGCAACTACCTTCCATCGCTGAAGTGCCTGGCGTCGAAGATGAGCTGAACGATTACGACCAAGTTCGTCATACTCATCATCATCGCGGTTCTCGCTGGCGGCCAGAATCTGGGACCACATAGTAGTGTTGATACAATAAAATAAAAAAAAATAAATATATTCAATTTTTTTTTAAATATAAAATAAAAAAATTTAAATATACAGACAATAATAATATAGAGATGAAATTTATATTATTATTATTTGTAGAATTATCAAGATGTTATAGATTACCTAATATGATGATAAATAGAATAAAGGAAGTAAGAGTTCCAAGTATAGTTTCTATGGAAGAGAATTTTTTAAATAATGATACATTAAATTCTTCATTAGCAAATATAAAATCAGTAGATTATGATGAAGAACAAGATATGTGGATATTAGATTTAGATAATTCAGAAGAAAAAGAAGATACATTTCCATCATTTGAGGAATTTTTAAAAAATAAAAAAGCTAAGGATGAAGAAGAAGTATTAAAATATTTTAAACAGGCGGAAGAAAAGGAGAGAAGAATAAGAGAACGTTATGATAATATAGAGCCAACATCAAAAGATTTGAAATTATTAAATAATGTGGCGACAATAGAATGGGCAAAAAATTGGATTCATGATATGGTAGGTTATAGTAATAGTTTTCCAAAATTTATGTATCAAGATATGTTTTTAATGAGAGATTTTGCTCGAGAAAATGATACGAACAAATATTTTTACATAGGTTATTTTCCAAGTGATACACGATTAATGCATGGCCCATATTATATAGGTTCATTTGAATTAATTCCAGAAAAGAGAGAATTTCAAACATATTTAATAATTCAAAATCCAAATTATATGATGGAAGATGAATTAGACTCACATAGAATAGCTCATTTTAAACAGGAATTGGTAAAGATGGCGAATGATGCGATGGTATTTTTTAAATTTTCGAATTTAAAAAATTCATCAAATGAAAGATATTATTATAGTTGGTTGTATGAAGATAATTAATTGTACATTCCAAAGGGAACATCATTTTTATCAGTTCGATTGAGTAATTTATCAACAATTTCTTGTTTAAGTTCAAATGGAAATACAACTTTTTTATCAATTTTAAGTGAGGTTTCAAATAGATTTTCTTCAGGTTTCATAAGTCGGTATAAATTTAATTTAGTGTAAATAATTTCTAAGCATCGCTTAAGATTTCTTACACCAGATTCATTTTCAGTAAAATCTTTAATAATGTATTCTAATATATCATCAGTAAATGTAATATCTTCTTTTTTAAATTTGGCTTGTTCATAAATTTTAGGAAGTAAATAATCTTTACAAATTACAAGTTTTTCTTTAACTTTATATCCTTTAGTTTCAATTTTATACATTCTGTCTTTTAGAATAGGATTAACTCTAGATTCATCATTATAACTGAAAATGTAAAGTGCTTTTGACATATCTAAACTAATTTCAGACATATATTTATCAGCAAAATGAGAATTTTGAGTGACATCTGTAAGATGAGTTAATACACCAGCAATTTCTTCACCTTTTGGAGTATCACTAATTTTATCAAGTTCATCAAATAAGATGATGGGATTCATACAGCCGGATTGAATAAGAATATCAATAATTTTACCATATTTACTACCTTCGTATGTATAATCATGACCATCAAGAAATCCACTATCTCCACATCCTCCAAGTGCAACTAAAGCAAAAGGTCTATTTAATATTTTACTAATACCATCTTTAATTAAGGTGGTTTTACCAGTTCCCATAGGTCCTTTGATAGCAATAGCACTACCAACAGCATTAGGATTAACTAACCATAAGCCGATAAGTTGCATAATTTGAATTTTAGCATCGTCGAGACCAAAAACGACACTATCAAGAGTATTTTTGGCGTCTTGCATAAAAGAGTGGCATTTTTCAATTCCATCAGCAAATGTGATAGGAAGATTGTTGTATTTATTGAATGGTATTTTAATAAATGCATCAACCCAAGATTTAATTTTATAGTATTCACTATTACCGAAACCTCCACCCATTTCACGAAGCATATTAATTTTTCTTAAAGCACAGGCTTTATATATATCAGGAATGTCGATATTGATTAAATGAATAAGATAAGGTGTTTCAATGGATGTAAGATTTTTAATAACTGTTAATTTTTCAATTGCGGTTTCTTGGTCTTTAATAGACATTTGTTTTTTAAAGTATTCAGATTCTTTATCTTCTTCTGTTAAAATTTTAGAGAATTTTCTATAATTTTTGGTGGAAACATTTTTAGGAGGAGGAACTATAGTATTATCTTCATTGTCTTCCATAGTATCAGTATATCCTTTTTTCTTATTTTTTTTCTTAATAAGGTTATCATCATCATCATCATCTTCATCATAATCTTCATCATTTTCTTCTTTTTCTTCATCTTCATAATATAATTGTAAGTCATTTCGTGAAGATGGTTGTTCATAGTTGAAGATATTATTTTTACCATCTTTCATATTCAAGATGATATTAATATTTTTATTACTATTGTTATCATTTTCAAATAATTTTTTAAATCCTTCATATTTAAGTAAAGAATTAGGATCATGTTCTACTTCTTCTTCTTCTTCTTCTTCATTATCATTTTCACTACTATCATTATATGAAAGAATAGATTTGTTAGATTTTTTAGAAAGATTTTTTTTAGTTTTTGGTAAAGTTTGAAGACGCTGTCGTTTAATTTTATTAATTTTAGATTTGCTGTAATTAGATGGAAATAATTTGTTTAAAAATTGATAATATTGTAATTTATCTTTAGCTAAAATTTTGTTTTCTACATGTTCATTATTTTCCATATCATCTGGCTCGGAAGATGATTCATCATCACTTTCAATATCAGAACCAGATGAAGAATCGTTACATGAAGCATCAGAATAATCTTCTCTGAGGTATTTACGTTTCAATACTCCAGTTTTGAGACGGGTGGTATGTTTATGGGAGAACGTAGACATAGATGATATAATATATATAATAAAAAAATTTAACAAATCAATTTTAAAAAAA
>Ga0257126_1003000_pt1 | contig 10840 bp, 10 predicted proteins | sample SI060_120mmetaG_FD_190151 | JGI IMG/M metagenome (GOLD analysis project Ga0257126, IMG submission 190151) | Marine microbial communities from Saanich Inlet, British Columbia, Canada - SI060_120m | ecosystem: Environmental > Aquatic > Marine > Inlet | place: Canada: British Columbia | collected... | reverse complement strand
GAGCATCATGACCGAAGATTGGCCTGAAACTCGGCCACCGGCTGGAACAGAATTGGCAATAAGGACTCCATTTGATCTAGTGATAGGTATAAGTTCAGAATCAGGATTATAACTAACATTTGCTTTCACATTTGGGTTGATTGAGCCACTTTCAGCAAAATCATGTGTTTGACGAACTAAGCCAATCTCCACTAATCCAATTCTAGTTAAAGGCGCGATGTAACTAGGGACTATGTGTTTACCAAAAACATCATAAACGTCTGTTTCTGGCGATGCCATAATATTTTTTTCAATTCTAACTATTTTACCTTTTGAAAATAATATGTCATAGCCTTCAAGGACTTCAGTAGAAACAGTATGGAGGATACCACCTTTTAGGAGGATAGGTCTTTTTTGTTCTTTTCCAGGAATCTGATCATTCGATAACAAAATAGAAAAAGTAAAAATTAATAGTATGATTTTATTCATTGTAGACACCTGTATTATCTAAAATATCACAATTGTGACCCTGGTGATACATTTTTGAATTTGTACTTTTACTGGTATTGGTGCCAGTACCGCCTTTAATCGATAATATTTTTTGGATTATATCTTTTCTTAATTGTTCATCTCTCTCTTCAAGAATTTTATTTTCAGTTTTAGAAAAGTATCTAATGCCATCAATCCAAGTTTCCTCAACTTTGCTATAAATTGATAAAGGCTCACCATCCCATATTACAAAATCAGCATCTTTTTTTGGCTCTAAAGACCCAACAAATTTATCTATTTTTAATTGTTTTGCAGGATTAATAGTTACCAGTTTTAGCGCCTCATTTGGATCAAGATTCCCATACTGGATGGCTTTTGCTGCTTCGGTATTTAATCGTCTTGCGAGCTCACTATCATCTGAATTAAAAGATACTATAACATTGCTTTTTGCCATCATACTTCCGTTGTAGGGAATTGCGTCAATAACTTCATATTTATATTGCCACCAATCTGAAAAAGTAGATGCCCCTGCTCCATGCTCCGCAATTCTATCTGCAACTTTATAGCCTTCAAGAACATGTTGAAACGTCGCAATTTTAAATCCAAAATCTTCTGCAACCCGAGTTAGCATTAATATCTCATCTTGCCTATATGAGTGACAATGGACCAGTCTTTTGCCTTCAAGGATTTCTAAAAGCGCATCAAGTTCAAGGTCTTTTCTAGGCGGAACTTTTGTACGCTGATATTTTGAATTCCGATCATAGTTGTCGTTCTCGTGTTTATAATCAAGAGCGGCTCTAAAAGCATCTCGAATAACTTGTTCAACGCCCATTCTGGTTTGTGGATATCTATTTGTACCAGCCCAATTAGATTGTTTTACGTTTTCACCTAACGCAAACTTTATTCCCTCTGGTGCACCTTTGAATAATAGACTGTTAGCATCAGCCCCCCATCGCAGTTTAATTACAGCATTCTGTCCACCGATAGGGTTTGCCGATCCATGCAACACGTTAGCCGTAGTTAGTCCGCCGCCAAGTTGTCTATAAATATTTATGTCAGTTGGGTCCAGCACATCTTTCATTCTAACCTCAGAGGTTATGTACTGTGTACCTTCATTAATACTACTAGCCGCCGAATGACTATGGCAGTCAATAAGTCCTGGAGTTATATGTTTGCCTGCTCCTTCGATAACAATGGCACTACCCTGGGGGACTGTAATATCGGGTGCAACTTGCTCTATTTTTCCGCCAACAAACAATATATCCCATTCAGCTAGAGTGCCTTTTGGTCCACATGTCCATAATGTCGCATCATTAATTAATATGGCATTTGGTTGAGGATAATCCTTTAAAAGACCATATGCCCCATCAGGCGAGAAGACGGATAATGAACTAGGCGATTCAGGCTTAATCTTTTTACCAACATTGCTAATTTTAATATCTGCCTGAAAAGGAAAAGACTCGTTACTTAGGTTTTTTGTCGTTCCAATTATTTGAGATTTTGTTAGTTTGCCGTTAAATGTTATTGAACCCTTTTGTTCAATATTTTGGCCATCGATTGTAAATGAAATGGATGATTCAAAAATATCGATGTTGTATAATTCAACTGTTTTTCCTTGAAACAGTAGTGAACCTTTATAAAGGATATCTTGAGAATCTTTTATTTGATTTTTTAGAATGTCCTCAATTTTTAATTCATAGGCGGAACCATTATACTTTAGAGACCAATCACCTAAAAACGAGGGTGTTTTTTTTGAGGCGATATATATTTCTTCGCCTTCAATCCACAAGCTGACAACTTTTGAAGTTGGTACAAAATAGTCACCATCAACAATTACAAGATTTGCATCATATCCTTTGGCAACTCTGCCCATCGATTTTTCCAATCCTAGAGCTTCAGCTGGTTGGGTTGTTAGTGCTGCAAGGACGATATCTTTACTTAGACCTCGATCAATAATCCTTTCAAGGTTTTTACGGAATTCTGATTTTTTTAATAAACGATGACTTGTAATAGAAAAACCATGGCCAGCTCTATTAAGATAAGATAGATTGTCTGGAGCAATATCCCAATGTTTGAGTTCTGCAGTTGTGTATTGGAGGTCACTCATATATTTAGCTACACTGGGTTTTGAAGGGAAATCGATAGGCATAATAAAAAATGGGTTAAGTTGATTAAATCGATTCAACTGTCTGTACTCGTAACCACTACCAAGGATCCAAGGATTTAGTCCAAATTCTTTTGATATATTCATTAATCTTGAAGCAGAATTATCATCTGAAGATATAAATGCGAATGGTTTTTCAAGTGCTCTTGAAAGACCTAAGCTTTCAAGAGATGCATTTGAAGCTAGTGGTCTATTTTCTGCAGGGTATGATTGAACAATTTCTTGCGATTTTAAATACCACTCAGAATCATAAAAAGTCTGTCTTATGTGAGCAATCACCCCGAGCAAAGATCGAGGGTACGTTCGTTTGCCTTTAGGTTGGTATTTGAAATCAATAACCTGGGCTACGGAAGAGCTTATTGCTTTAGGATTATTTGACAAGTTTACAATACCTGTCTGACCTCTAAATATTCCTTGTTTGGGTGTTAAATGAGCTGTGGTAAAACCTAAGGATCTTAATTCTTTAATATGTTTCTCTTTGATATCAAAATTATCGACGGACCTGTATTCAGGTCTTACTTTAGAGTCCCAATGTCGTCTTTCATTTTTTGATTTTGAATTGTAGGACTCAGTTTCGAGCCATGTTTCTATAAATCCAGCGTAAACATGCGCGCCTTGGAGATTGATTTCATAAGCATCTTTAGGCGATTTAATGTATCGGCCAACAGCTTCAATTTTTCCATTCCGTATTACAATAGAGCCATCTTTAATGAAATCACCAGGAGAAGTATGAATCATTGCATTTGTTAATGTCCATACCTGAGGCCTATTTACATGTAAATCTTTGATTGGCTCTGTCTGCGCAAAAAGAAATAAAGGTAAAAGTGTTATAAATACATTTTTCAACATGCTAAAAGTTTGGTCCTGTTAATTTATAGGCTTTAATATATTTAGTTATGTAATCATATGAATCATCAATATCATCTGATATATGAAATAAATCTAAATCAGACTCTGAAATAGTTCCGCAATCAACAAGATAATCCCAGTTTATAACATTATTCCAAAAATCTGAGCCATAAAGTACTATTGGTAATTTCTTTTTGATCTTTTCTGTCTGAATTAATGTTAAGAGCTCCATCACTTCATCCAAGGTTCCAAAACCGCCTGGCCATACAACAAGTGCTTTTGCTAAATAAATAAACCAAAACTTTCTCATAAAAAAGTAATGAAATTTTAAATCTAGTCCATCTGAAATATACTGGTTACTTGTAGCTTCAAAGGGAAGAGAAATTGTCAAGCCTACAGAAATACCGTTTGCTTCTTTAGCGCCTCTATTGGCCGCTTCCATAATCCCACCTCCACCACCAGAGGTGATAATATATCTAGATTTCTTGTTATCAAGGTTTTTACTCCAAAGAGTGAGTTTTTTTGACAACTGTCGAGCTTCTTCATAAAACCTGCTCATTTCAACATCTTTTTGTGCCCTTTTCTTTTCTCGATCAGATGCAGAACTACCTAGTTTTGACAAAGCTTCAGTCGATTCAGACTCTGATTTAATTCTAGCTGACCCAAAAAATACGATTGTGTCGTGTATTTTATTTTCGGTGATATTTTTTAATGGGCCATAATATTCTGAAAGTATCCTCATTGACCGCCCTTGTGGGCTACCAAGAAAATTCTCATTATAATAAAACCTATTCTTTCTTTTGTCTTTTGACATTGTTATAACCTTTTATGTTTTAGACTCGAATTTAAAACAAAATTTTAAAATTAGTTCACTTGTATGATGGAATTCAGATATCTAATTTTTAGAGGTGTTATATAAACTTTTAGCTATCATATTTATTTTTCTTTCGTGCGCTTCAGAAATAACGGCCCCCAAAATGTTAGCTCTTCCTCCTACAAAAAAAAGCAGTCCTGATTTAATAGAAAAAACAATATTTAGCATGGGTTTGATGACAGAATATGAAATTTGGGAATTTTTAAGAGGGAGCCCAAATGAGACATTAGTTTTGGATAATATTGGGTTGCCAGACTCTGTTTGGCGCAGTGAGAATGATTCTACCAAATTCTTATATTATTTTGTTGATAAAATTCAAGATTATAACATTATTGAAATTAATTCCTTTAGTAATAAAGTCACCGGCTTTGAATGGGATTAAAGTAAAACTCTTTTTTAGTTTAGCTTTAAGCTTATTTCTCACGGTCGTTAGTTGTGATCGTTCAAATCATGATATCCATATGGAGTCATTTGTTGCCGATACTCATAATGATATTCTTCTTAGAGCGATGGAAGGAGAAGATATCTTGTCTTTTCATCAAGAAGCGCAATCTGACTTAGAAAAGTTTAAACTAGGTGGTGTAGATCTACAAGTCTTCTCAATTTGGGTTAGTCCAAGCAACGTAAGCAATGATGAAGAATATTTTCGAAAAGCAAATAGTATGATTAGTAAGCTTAATTTTTTGATTTCTAGAGTTCCAGACGATTGGGGACTAGTAAAATCTTTTCAAGATATTTCATATAACAATAGAAAAAATAAAATGTCTTGTGTTATTGGTGTTGAGGGAGGTCACATAATTGGGAATAATATTGAACGTATTGATCAGCTTCATGGTCGGGGAATGAAGTATTTAGGGCTTACTTGGAATAATTCTAACAATATTGCTAGTTCAGCAAAAGATGAAGTGTTAAATAGAAAATCATTATCCAATATTGGACTCTCTAGTTTTGGGAAAAAAGTTGTTCGAAGATGTAATGATCTTGGAGTTATAATAGATGTCTCCCACTTAGGAGAACAAGCTTTTTGGGATGTTATAGAAGAATCAAAATCGCCAATAATAGCTTCACACTCTTCAGTTTATTCTTTGTGTCCTCATTTTAGAAATTTAAAAGATAATCAAATCAAAGCAATCGCAAAAAAGGGAGGCGCTGTTTTTATTAATTTTTACCCTGGATATATTGATAGCACTTTTTCTAAAAAAGCTTATCTTGTTGATAGTAAATATGATATAGAATTAGGAATATTAGCTGAAGATCATGATACATTATCAAATCAATATTGGTTTGAGAAGATGAAACTGCTGAAGCATGAGAAAGCTAAAATTGCACCAAATATAAATGATGTAATTAAACATATATCATACATCGTAGATTTAGTTGGCGTTGATTTTGTTGGAATTGGTTCTGATTATGACGGAGTTGAAATAATGCCTACAGGATTAGAAAACGTAGCAAAGTTACCTTTTTTGACGAAAAAGCTTATCGAAAATGGATATACATTAAGAGATGTTAGAAAAATTTTAGGTGGTAACTTTAAGAGAATTTTTAAGGAGGTTTGCAAATAAAATCATGAGTACATCAAAAATAGTTTATAGAAACAATTTAAGAACTGAGTCAGAGCACATTGCTTCAGGCGAAAAAATTATAACGGACGCGCCAGTTGACAATAACGGAAAAGGGGAAGCTTTCTCGCCAACTGATTTGGTAGCAACAGCACTTGGTTCCTGCATGATTACTATTATGGCAATTGTAGCCGAAAAGAACGGGTTAGATATATCTGGTACGAGTGCTTCAGTTAAAAAAGTTATGAACGCCAATCCCAGAATGATTAGCGATGTGATTATTGAAATTAAAATGAACAAACGTATAAGTGAAAAAGATCGGAAGCGACTTGAAAAAGCCGCGTTAGCATGTCCTGTGCATAAAAGTTTACATCCCGATATGAACAAGGAAATAAATTTTATTTATGTTTAGTTGTCTAGATTTATATGACTTTTCAATGATTTTATTTAAATTACTTTTCTAAACATGTATTCAGAATTCAAGCTTGCGCCATCAATCCTATCTGCAGATTTTTCAAACTTGCAGGGGGCATTGCAAATTTGTGACGAAGGAGGGGCTGATTGGATTCATGTTGATGTAATGGATAATCAATTTGTTCCTAATTTGACTATTGGTCCACCTGTAGTTAAATCATTACGAAAAAGTACTAAAAAATTTATCGATGTTCATATGATGGTCATCAACCCTGAAAATTTAGTAGAGCCATTCGCTAGAGCGGGTGCAGATAACATAACTTTCCACATCGAGGCATCTGATAATCCTGAAGAAGTTATTGATCTGATTCGTTCAACTGGGAAGATGGTTGGAGTTTCGCTAAAACCATCAACGCCATTTATTGAAGTTATGCCATATTTAGATAAAATTGATTTAGTCCTTGTCATGAGCGTAGAACCGGGATTTGGTGGCCAAGGTTATATTAAAGAATCAACAAAGCGAATTGCTGAAATAAAAAAATATCTAAAAGATAATTGTTTAGAAAGAGTCCAAATCCAAGTTGATGGAGGAATCAAGCTCCACAATGCTAAGGAGGTCATTTTGGCGGGCGGAGATATTTTAGTAGCAGGTTCTGAAGTCTTTGGCTCAAAAAACCCACAGAAAGTCATTAAAGATTTTTATACAAGTGCTAAATCAATTAACGCCTCTTAAAAATTTTTAAAAACAAGCTATGAGCACTGTAATAATATTTATGACTGTTTTGATTGTCCTCGGACTTACTTCTTGGCTATTTACTGTTTATAATGGTCTAGTTCAGGTTAAAGAAAATATAAAAAAATCATGGGCCAATATTAATGTGCTTTTAATGCAGCGCTCTGATGAACTTCCCAAATTGGTCAAGGTTTTAAAATCTTTCGTAAAACATGAAAAGGTTATGTTGGATAATATTTTGGAATCAAGGAATTCTTTTTTAGGCGCAAGCAGTATTGATGAAAAAGCTGATGCAGATAATCAAATATCAAAGGCTTTAAAATCTGTTTTTGCTCTATCTGAAGCTTATCCTGAACTTAGCTCAAATGAAAATTTTCTTAAGCTTCAGGAAAGAATAAGCGGTTTAGAAAATGAAATTTCAGATAGGCGTGAATTGTATAATGAGAGCGTTAATAATTATAACATTCGTATCCAGTCTATTCCAGATACTCTTGTCGCAAGAGCATTGAGTCTAAAAGAAGAAGAAATGTTCAAAGTAGATAAAAATAAGATAAAAGATCTTAGTATTGATTTAGATAACCTTTCAGAATAATAGTTTTATTAAATAAATTTCAAACACATTATAGGTAAAGATTTATGCACACTTACAAGAATTTAGATTCTTTTGAATACTGGTCAATATCTGATAAAGATCAGTTTAGTATAGCTGTTCTTAAAGGTTTAATTATGGATGGTGTAAGAAAAGCTAATAGTGGCCATCCTGGGGGAGCTATGAGCTCGGCTGATTTTACTTATTTACTATTTAAAGATTATCTGAAATACAGCCCTCAAAATCCTGAATGGTTTGACAGAGATAGGTTCGTCTTATCAGGTGGGCATATGTCGATGTTACAATACGGTATTTTGCATATGGTAGGCTGGATGAAATTATCTGAATTGAAAAAATTTAGACAGCTAGGAAGTCAAACACCTGGTCATCCAGAGGTAGATATCAAAGGAGTGGAGTGTACCACAGGTCCACTTGGGCAAGGTTTTGCAATGGGCGTCGGTATGGCGTTTGCTGAAGCGTATCTAAATGAGGTGACGAGTGAAGAAGGCAATCAGAAATTAGTTGACCACTTTACTTATGTTCTGGCTACTGATGGAGATTTACAAGAGCCTGTTTCATTAGGTGCAGCTGCAATAGCAGGGCATTTGGGACTCAAAAAACTTGTGGTATATTATGATGCAAATGATGCTCAAATCTCTGGAAAAGTGTCTAGGTCTGATTCTGTTGACTATGCAACTGTATTTGATGGTTTAGGTTGGAATGTGCAAACGATTGACGGGCATGATCATAGTGCTATGCACTTTGCTATTGAGACTGCTAAGGTAATGAACAAACCAAGTATCATTATTGGTAATACTGTAATGGCAAAGGGTAGTGCAAATATGGAGCAAGACCACAACACTCATGGTGCGCCATTTTCTCAAAATGAAATTGACCTGACAAAAGAAAAGCTTGGATTACCAGATAAAAAGTTTTTTGTTCCTGAACAAGTGATTGAGCATTTTCGCACGCGATTTAATGATTTGATTACCTTAGAAAATGAATGGTCAGATACCTACAAAAAATTCAGTAAAAATTCTGAACTAAAAAATATTATTGCTAGTACGATATCTGAGAAAATTATTTCAGAGTTCGATACTCCAGATTTCAGTGCTGGGGAAGTGCTTGCGACGAGGAAAGCTTTTGGAGCAGTATTAGATTCTATTGCTGATGATCTTCCTCAACTTGTAGGAGGGTCTGCTGACTTAGAGCCTTCTAATTATACAGGTAATTTTGCTGAAAAATTTGGTGATTTTACTAAGATAAATCAATCTGGAAGGAACATCCCGTTTGGAGTAAGAGAGTTTCCTATGGCAGCTATGATGAATGGCATGGCTCTGCATGGCGGGTTGATACCATTTGGGGGCACATTTTTGGTATTTGCTGATTACGAGCGTCCGGCACTTAGATTAGCTGCGATCCAAAAAATAAGAGTGATTCATGAACTCACTCATGACTCATTTTATGTTGGAGAGGACGGACCAACGCATCAACCAGTTGAGCAGATTATGAGTCTCAGAGCTATTCCAGATTTTTGTGTATATAGACCGGCAGATGCAAAAGAAACTGCATCTTGTATGAAATTAGCATTAAAGAATGATTCGATGCCTTCTGCATTGATATTAACCAGACAAGGCGTTCCTATTATTGAGGGGAGTCAAAATCAAGTCGATGACAATGTTACTAAGGGCGCTTATACTTTACTTGATTGTTCTGGTAGTCCTGAAATAGTTATCCTTGCTTCTGGTTCAGAAGTAAGCCTAGCTATAGAAGTTGCAAATAAATTGAATGATAAAAAAATACGAGTAGTAAGTATGCCTTGTTGGGAATTATTTGATATGCAATCTAATGAATATAAGGAAAAATTGATTCCCAAAAGAGGGAGTTTGAAAGTCTCAATTGAAGCAGGTGTCACACAGGGTTGGGAAAAATATATTGGGAGGTATGGACTTTCAATAGGTATCAATCATTTTGGAAGTTCTGCTCCTGCGGCGGATCTAGCGGAAAAATTTGGTTTTACTTGTGATAAAGTAATTGAAAAAATTAATGAATCTTTAGGTAGTTTATTATGATTATTCATTTGGCGACTGATCATGCAGGGTTAGATCTAAAAGATAAAATCAAAATATATCTTTCTGGAATGGATCACGAAGTAATTGATCATGGTGCTTATGAGTATGATGCTCTCGATGATTATCCTGATTTTATTTTTCCATGTGCTCTGGCAGTTTCAGAAGATAAGAATAGTAAAGGAATCATTCTAGGTGGTTCAGGGCAAGGTGAGGCAATGGCGGCAAATAGGGTAAAAGGCGTAAGGGCTGCAGTTTTTTACAATGGTCCAGATGATATAATTAAACTTTCTCGGCAGCATAATGATGCAAATATATTATCATTGGGCGCAAGATTTATGACGGAAAAAGAAATGTATGAAATAATAAAAATTTGGTTATCTATAGACTTTGAAGGTGGAAGACACAAGAGAAGAGTAGAAAAATTAGATGAGTACTAATTAAGCTTTAGGTAGATTATTTTCACTATTTTGAATATCCTGGGCCAGAACTTTATCAAACAAATCATGTACATAGAATAAACGTTTCATTTCGTTTTCTAAAAGAAGAATATTTCTTTTTATGTCTATCGGAAGGGATATGCCTTCTAAAAATTGAAAGGAAATTTCTTTATCCATATATAGCTCAAAGTTTTTCCCTTTACCAATTTTTATAAGCAGCTCGAGATATTTGTTTTGAACGGACTTTAATAAACTCCCGTGTTCGATTACAGGGTTTTTCAAATATTCAATATTGCCAATCCAAAGATCATTTTTTTTTATTTTGTCTAATATTTGAAAACATTTTTTGCCGGTGGCTATTAAATCATATTCACCAGTTTCATAATGTTTAATGACTTTGGTTACATTTAAAGTACATCCTATTTTATCCACAGATCCTCTATTGTTTGAGACTATTCCAAAAGGACTGTTATTCTCAATTGAGTTAGAAATCATTTTCTTATATCTGTCTTCAAAAATATGTAGCGGAACTTTCTCAAATGGTAAAACAATCATATTTAAGGGGAAGAGTGGAATTTTTATCATAATATTATTATTTATTGTTAAGTATTTATCAGTTCAAATATATTTGTTATCCGTAATAAGCGTAAAATATTTTTTTATAAAATAATAAAATAA
>Ga0257126_1002993_pt1 | contig 10852 bp, 9 predicted proteins | sample SI060_120mmetaG_FD_190151 | JGI IMG/M metagenome (GOLD analysis project Ga0257126, IMG submission 190151) | Marine microbial communities from Saanich Inlet, British Columbia, Canada - SI060_120m | ecosystem: Environmental > Aquatic > Marine > Inlet | place: Canada: British Columbia | collected... | reverse complement strand
ATTCTTCCATTCATTTGCATTAAAGTAAGAAACAAAACCACTTGCAAAATTAGAAGCAGAACAACTAATTGTAGTTGTGCCAACCTTAACACTGGTACCAGAAGTTGCACATTTAGCTGCATAGGCGGAGATCATATCTTTAGCACGAGAATGATTTTCAATTGCCGAATTTACTTTAGCATCTGCAAGGAAACCTTGGAAAATTGGAGTTCCTACTGCGGCGAGAATTCCGATAATGGCCACTACGACTAATAGCTCAATCAGTGTAAAACCTTTTTTATTCATTCTCATTTAATATTCCCCTTTATAAAATTATGATAAGTTCAATTATAACTGTTGTTTTTGTATGTGTAATGTATATATTTAAAAAATATATTAATGTGTCATTATTCTTTAAAACTGTATGGGACTAAATATGTGGTGTCATAGATAATAAATCTGAACAATAGATTAATGATAATCTTTAGATCCGTCATGGAGAGGGGTAATGTGGGTATATAGGAAATTATTATCACAATCATTCATGTCATAACAAGTCTTTACATGAACACAGTTTCTATGCTGTTGACTTCCATCATATCCAGTTAAAAAAACTATTCCAGCACTTCTCTCATCTTTATATTCTATGATATTGCCAACAAAAACACCATCAGTAGTTTCTCCTGCACCATGAGGATGCCTAACTTTTCCATATGGATTTTGAAAATTCTTACCTAGTGCTACAGAAGCATAGTATGCATGTGAGTTTTGTGAAGATGAACTATTTGATTTATCTTCACATTTATAGATGCCTCCATATATTTTGGTACCAACTCCAGAAATTTCGCATCTCATAGTTTCAGCTTGAATATATTCAACTACTCGATCATGATTAGCCTTGATAGCCTCAGTTCTTGCAGATTCTATAAACCCTTGAAAAATAGGAGTGCCTACTGCTGCTAAAATTCCAATAATAGCCACTACTACCAGAAGCTCAATTAAAGTAAAAGCTCTACTCTTTACTGTCTTTTTCACTCTACCCAAAACTCAACTGAATCAATAATTACATCTGGCTTAGACTTAGTAGCACCTTCTCCAATTTTTGTAACACACTGAATTACACGCCTTGACACTACATTTGGCTCATTCTCCCATCCAATTCTACATGTTCCGACTGAATCATTAGCTGTTCCTATTGTCGCTACAGGCCTAAACCCACCAGTGCGGCAACCTTTTTCACTTTGATCATACGGATTTGAAAATAATATCTTAGAATGCTCAATATATCTTTTAATTTGATTTTGAATTGAGTCATGGCAATTTAATTGATAAGGTGTTCCGACTAATGTTTGATACCTGACAGAGTTGCAACGGAATTGCGAGTAACGAATTGTGTCGCATATTGTAGTATTATTTTCTTTAGCTACAGTTAATTTACTCTCTTCGATAAAACCTTGGAAAATTGGAGTGCCTACTGCAGCTAAAATTCCTATAATAGCCACTACAACTAATAACTCTATTAAAGTAAAAGCTTTTCTCATCTCTTAACAACGGCCATTAGACAGATTACTTTTTGCATAAGGCAGCCCTTTTCCGCCAGGATACATATTATTTTTATGACCTGAATATCCCCAGCGTTTAATTTTATTTTCTAAAGTGCCATTAGAGATTTGTTGGTATCGACTTTGGCATTTTTGCCAACTTCTACTACTTAGGTCGTAATCAGTAATACCAAGCTCATCAGCAAAGAATTTTTGTCCATTTTGACGAATAAGCGTTCTGTTATTTGTCCCCATTGTTGTTCCATTTATATTGCCATTCCAATCAAATAAGTCTGGATTGCTCATACCCATGGACTTATGCTCATAAGTTTCTTTCCAAGTATTTTTGGTAGTAGCTTGCTTTGAGGTAATAGCAGGGCAGGTAATTTGCTTGATCTCCACACTTGGGCCAATACTAAAACAGAGCGCTTTACTCGCAGAGGCAGTACGGATGGCGGTGGCTAAATAATCATTACAGCCATTTTTCACTTCATACTCGTAATTATCATTTACAAGATTGCCATTGCCACCAAAAAATTGTTTATCTAATTGCTTAGTATCGGTCTTTTGTTGAGGGCATGGATAGTATTGCCTTGATTCGCGATATTGGTCTTGTTGCATAAAAGCGATAGAGCGCAAATTGTCTTTGGCGGTAGATTCTTTTGATGAGGTTATAAGCCCTTGAACCACTGGCACACCGACAGCAGTTAATGCGCTAATAATAGCCACCACTATAAGTAGTTCAATCAAGGTAAATGATCTCTTTTTAGCTATCATATTATGTCAATCAAAAAATTACAAAGTTTCACCCATTCTAAACATTGGCGTATACATCGCCACTAAGATAAAACCAATGGTAATACCCATAAATACAATCATAATAGGCTCTAGCATTGAGGTTAGCTTGGTTACTGCGTCATCCATCTCTTCTTCAAAATAGAGTGAAATAGATTCAAACATCTCTTCCATGTTGCCGGTTTTTTCTCCCACAGATACCATTGCGGTAAAAGTAGCAGGAAAAATATTAGGATTTTTTTCAAACAACACAGACAGTGGTTCACCGGAAAACACACCGCGCTTAACTTCTATCATTGCCTCTTGTATAATAACATTAGTACTGGATGAGGCAGAGATGTCTAGTGTTTCCATGACTGGCACTCCTGCAGCGGTCAAATTACCCTGAATCATGGCTATTTTGGCCAATGAAGACTTGCGTACCATATTGCCGATAAGTGGCATATTAAGCAAAGTTCTGTGCCATAATTTTCGAACCTTGTAACTCTTTTTTACCGACATAGAAAGTGTCATGATAGACCCTGCTACTATACCAGCAAGCAAGCCACCCCTAATAGGGTCTCGAATAAATTCACTAATATCCACAACCACTTGAGTAATGGCTGGCAATCCTCCAGGGGAATTAGCAAACATTTCTTGAAAAACTGGAACCACAAATATCATCATTAAAGCAATAACCGCCATTGCAACGATAAATAAAATAATCGGATAAGTCATTGCTCCTTTAATACTAGAACGAATCTTTTCATCCTTTTCCATACCAATGACTAATTTTTTTAAAAATAAATCAACCTGACCACTGGATTCGCCCGCTCTTAGTAAATTAATATAGACGTTATTAAAAACCCTTTCGTGTTTTGCAAAGGCATCAGAAAGTGGCGTGCCTGATTCAATATCACCATGTATTTGAGCAATAATTTGCTTCAAACTTGGGTGGACGGTTTGCTTCTCGATCATGCTAATTGTTTCTAGAATAGGCAAACCTGCACGAATCATGGTTTCTAGTTTTTTAGTAAAAACAATAATCTCATGCACAGGAACTTTTTTGCCTGATTTACGTTTATTTTTTTGTTTATTTTCTGATTTTTTATCTATTTCTTTGCCAGAAATTTTATCCAAAGAGGTGATAATAATTTTTTGCTCTTTTAACTTAAACGCCGCCTCTTCTTTATTGAGAGCTTCAATTTTACCATCAGTATATTTATTACCTTGTATGCCTTTATAACGATATTTTGCTGTCATAAACTACTCTAGTTATTCAACCATTAAAACACGTTTATATTCTTCAAGACTAATACTGCCTTGCATCAAAAATCCTCTACCCACCTCTTGCATGGTAGAAAAAGAATCTTTTTCTTTTGCAATTTTAAGTAATTCAGGCGTTGTTAAATTTTTTAAAATTCCATCTTTAATATTGTCCGTTATTCTAAGCACTTCATAAATACCTTTACGACCCTTATATCCTGTTTTTTTACATTTAGAACAGCCTTTTCCATGATAAAGAGTTATGCGTGATGATTCTGCAGATTTAAACCCTATAGATGCAAGTTCAGACTGCGCCACTGTTTCATCTTCTGTTTTACAATTTGTACATATTATACGTGCCAGACGTTGTGCCACAATGAGCGTCAAAGAAGATGTAATCAAGTAAGGCGCTATACCCATATTAATGAGTCGAGTAATAGTACTAACAGCGTCATTAGTATGTAGCGTAGAAAGCACTAAGTGCCCTGTTAATGAAGCTTTAATAGCAATATCAGCTGTTTCTTTATCGCGAATTTCACCCACCATCACCACTTCAGGGTCTTGACGCAAAAATGAACGCAATGCTGCTGAAAAAGTCAGACCAATGTCTTCTTTAACATGCACTTGCCCCACGCCATCAAGAGTAAATTCCACAGGATCTTCTGCCGTTAAAATATTAATCTCTTCTCGATTAACGCGTTTTAATGCAGCATACAGTGTGGTTGATTTACCAGAGCCAGTTGGTCCTGTTACTAGCACCATACCTTGTGGCGCGTCCACGGCATTTTTAAATGCCTGTTCATCTTCATCTTGAAAGCCGAGCGTTTCTAAAGTGAGGGAAATAGAACTGGTGTCTAAAATACGCATTACCACACGCTCACCAAAACTAGTGGGCAAAATTGATACACGAAAATCTACATCATGATCACCAATCTTTAAACTCATGGCACCATCTTGGGGTAGCCTACGATTAGCAATATCAAGTTTTGCCATAATTTTTACACGAGTAATTACTGCTGCATAATGGTCGAATAAAAACTCATCATTCTTTTTTTGATCCATCAATACGCCATCAAGCCTAAAGCGCATTCTGGCAAATTTTTTGTAAATTTCCAGATGAATATCACTCACTCTAAGCTCAAAGGCCGCTCTTAAAACTTTATCAGTAAAGTCAATAACCTCGGAAGATCTTGCCTCGCTCGTACTAATCTCGCCCTCTAAAACATTGCGCTCTTTATCTTCTTTTTGAACAACAGGGGAGTTACCAACTTTTTTTAACAGATTGTTAATTTGACTAAAGGTAGCTACATACGTATGTATGGTCTTGTCAGTAAGCAGTCTAATGCTCGACATTAAATTTAGAGTAGATGGCTCAGAAATAGCTACATTTAAAATATCGTCAGATAAGTAGATTGGAACAACCCTATTCTCACAAATAAATTTACTAGGGAGCAGTGTAACTACCGATAAATCCACTATTTTTTTATCCGTCAAATCGATAAAATCAATGTCGTAGGATTCTGAAATCGCCTTTGCAATAGACACTTCATCAGTAAAATCAAAATCAATAATAGTCTCTATTAAACCCTTATCTCCTTCATTGCTTGATGTGGTAGCGTGGGAAAATTGATCCTCAGTGATTAGACCATAACCAACTAAAAATGATGCAATCTGTTTTGCAGACTCAGTTGGTATGTGTAATTTAGCCATTAAATTACACGTGGTGCTAGAAATACTAACAATTCTTTGCGTACATCAGAATCTTTGTCATAACGAAACAAACTACCAACCAAAGGTAAATCACCAAAGAAAGGAACTTTATTAGTAGAATCAACCGTTTCCTGTGTAAATACACCGCCAATTACCACAATAGTACTGTCCTTAATCAGTAACTTAGTCGTAATCTCACGAGTAATAATAGGTGGATTAGCATCCGAAGTTTTTGCCGTCTTCTTCTCAATCTTAACATTCAGAATAATATTGCCATCGCCCACAATTGATGGGGTAACCGTCAACTTAACACCTGCTTCTTTAAACTCAATATCCGTACCACCGCCTTCAGCTTCAGTCTTATATGGAATCTCCTCGCCTTGAATAATTACTGCCTCTTCATTATCGAGAGTAAACACTCTTGGATTAGATAATACCTTGGTAACACCATCCTTTTCAGAGGCGCTCAGTTCAAACTTGAGGGCTGCACTAGAAGTATTTAAAATAAAACCAATACCACCTAATGCGCCAGTAACGCCGTTATTAGACATTAGACCTGTTGTATCCCCTAATGTTAATGCGCCTCCAGTTTCAGCTTGAGAGCCTGCCACACCTGCAGCTGAAATACTGGTTAATTGATCATTTGTACCACTGGTCCATTTATGACCAACGTCAGTCGCATCAATGCCAAACTTAGCACCAAGCTCCTTGCTAAAGTCATCCGTTGCTTCAACAATAAAGGCTTCAATAAGCACCTGTTTAGTGCGTATATCCACTTCTTTAATGAGTCGCGCAATCAAATCTATTTCTGATTTAGTTGCTTGAATAATCAGTGAATTTAGACGCTCATCAATGGTTACTTGCACCTGTTTAGTTGTATCAGTGCCGGCACCCTCTCCTGAAGATGAGCCCATTACACTTTGTATTTCAGATTTAACATCCGCTGCTTTGGTGTAATACAAGCGAAATATCTCGGTATAAATGGGCTCAATCGCTCTTTGAGCCTCTATGGTTTTTTGCAAATCAGTAATCCTCTTACGGTCAAATTCCTCTTGTGCCACTAATACGTCTTGCTTATGAATACGGATAATATTGGCTTTTTCATCCACGTGCTTAGCTAATTTCTTAGTTTTTAAAACAGAATCTAGCGCCTTATCCCATGGCACATTTACCAGCTTTGCAGTAACTTTTCCATCAACTTCATCACCTACTAAAATATTTTTACCTGTAATTTCAGAGAACATGACTGCCATATCTTGAATACTTACATTTTCAAAATTAATGGTAATTGGAAATACGTTGTTATTGGCGTCACTGATATTAATGTAGTTCTTTCTTTCTTCTTTATTAATTTGTCTTCTCTCGTTATTTCGAATTTTTTTCTCAAGCTCCAAATCAACCGCAACTTTAGGGCCTAATGCCACACTCCTGTCAATGCCTTCAGTTCTTTCTTCAATAAAACTCTTTGGATCTATTAAGCTTTTCTTCTCTATCACTTCATTACTTGTACACGATGCTAAAAACACCATAGCAAATAAAACAAATAAAATTCTACTAATTCTTATCATTGCGAACACTCCTATTTCTGACCAATAGAGAAATTATTTTGTCTTTCTCAGTTATTTCAATACCACGTTTATTAATACCCGTAACCTTCCCATCAGCATCGCCTAGCGTATCATTCAATCTAACAAAAAACTCCTCGCCATTCTTAGCCCTAACCATGGCAATATCGCCTTTTTTTGAGGCTATCAACGCCATTAAAGTGTATTTTTTAACGGCTTGCTGTTGCAAGGGATGCACGCTAGAATCACCATCTATATAGTCAGTAGCACTAGAGCCCGAAGAAGCGTTAAATATTGGATCAAAAGGATTGGCACCTTCGTTAGCAATACTAGTCAGCGCAATGGATAAAAACGCACCCAATCCAATAAATGCTATTTTGTTCCTTAAATCAGACAATGCACCCCAACCTTTGTTCCATGTTTTAATGTTCTTGTTTTTTACACGGTGGATATTTTTTACAACCTCTGTGCTTGTTTTTTTAGTTATCTCGTGCCATTCTTTGCTTAACGATTTAGCCAATGTAACTTTATCAAACACACTATTTTTTGCTATCTCTACCTTTTGAAAAATATTATTAGCCTTATCCTTACTAAATACTATCCACCCTTCTAAGACATTTTCAATGTCTTTTTTAAGTTGCTGCCAATGACTTTCAAGGCTTTTAATTTGTATCAAGAAATGTTGGTATTTTTCTTTCATTGTAAACCCTCCTCTGAGTTTATGTACAGTTCAGCATCATTAGCTGGCAAACGATAAGTTGCTAATGTGGCAGACACTTTGACTTCGCCTTTGGCGGTTTCTGATTCAAGCACGATAATTTGCTCTTCATTAATGTTAATAATTTTCTTTAATTCTGCCATGCCTTTTCTAAACTTCGTATAGTTTGAATAATTACCACTAATTTCAAACTTAACTCTAAATTCATAATAAGCCACTTTTTTACGCTTTTGGCCTTCTTGGGTAGCTGGATCATAATTACCATCTTGAACTTGGCCTTCATTAGGCTGATTACTTTCAAAGACTGGAACCTCTTTATCCTTTTCCAGTTTAACAACCATTAACTGATTCATTAATGCCAGCTGACTAATGTGGCGATACAAATCTTCTAATTCTTTATCTGTATGGAACAACTGCGTTAAACTTTCATATTTCTTTTTAGCATTTGACAATTCTATTTTTGCCTTGTCTATCTTAGTTGCTAATACATCAACCTCTATGCGCATCATTTCTATTTGAGACACCTTTTCCTCTTTAATCCTTAGATCATCTTGAGTGGGTATGTAGATAAAAAATACATACAAAATTACAATTAAAGCAACACCGGCACCTGCGCCCATAACTTTTGCATACGGATTTTTATCGCCTTTGGATTTACTGGATGAGCCCTTTTTAGAAAATAAATTCTTAAAAATCTCACCAAGGTCTGCGTTCATATCAATTGCCATTAGATTTCTCCTTACTTAATGCTTTTTCTTGTGGCGCTAAAACACAGCGTATTGAAAATGATTTGAAAGTACGCTTTTCTTTCTTAACAATCGACATTGTCAATAATGAGGCTTTGTCAATTACTTTGATATTTTGTAAATTAGCAATGAACTGCAAGATATTTTGGTCGCTTACCGATAAGCCTGACAAGGTAATGACATTACCGCCAGCGTAATCAATATTATTTAGCGACACCCCTTGAGGCACGGAAGTGTTAATACCCAGCAACACTGAATACATAAATCCTTGATTAGAGGTTAAATTCTTACTGGCTTCCAACTTACCTTTAAATGAATCCTGCTCTTCTCTTATACCGCCCAATATTATTTGCTTATCATTTTTCAATATTTCTAAATTGTTGTATTCAATCATTAAATTATCAATACGCTCCAGCTTAGAGCTGTTACTAAAGAAACTCCAACCAGCAAACAAAATAATCAATACTGTAAATATCACAATACCCCAACGAGACAAAAACTTCATTTTTTCTTGGTTTTTAACGCCATCCCTATTAGGCAATAAGTTAATGTTATTAGTGCCTGTAACGTATTCATAATAACCAAATACATCAAGCTTACGAGTTGCTAAACCTAACACCGAAGAAAACACCGAAGGATTGGGCTCTGCGGAAGCTTTCTCTTTGAGGTTCTCAGGTAGGGTAATTTTTTTCAGGGCATCAAATACCTCCACATTCACACCTGTCAATACCTCTTTGAAATACGCCAAAGTCTCATCAACCACTGAAAAAGTAGATGATAACAGCAAAGAATCAATCGGTTGTATTTTGTATTTTGATTGATAAGAAGACAACATCTGACCAACTTGCATGGCAAAGCGATCAACAATCTTTTTATGTAGAACAGGGTCAATATTAGAATCAGACAACAATCTTCTGTCTTTATCAGAAAGATAGATGTCTGAAATAAACGGAGAATCCTCATGCAAGATTAAAATATAATTCTCACTTACGCCAAACTCTACAATAGCAATAGGTGCATCACTTTTGGTTAAATCCTTGCGCAGTTCTAACGCATTGCGAATTGCAAAACAACGCACATCGACCACCACAGGGTTAAGTCCAGCTTGCCTTACAATATTTAGATAATGATCAATATCATCTAATTTAGAAGCCACAAACAACAGATCCATTTGATTTTCAGCAGTGTTACGCTTAAGCACTTGCCAAAATATTGAATACTCATCCAAATTATCCGTAAGTTGCACAACATTTTCCCAGAGTGAATCAGTATCAACTGCTTCTTGCAACTCTTCATCTGTCATCAACGGCAAATTAACCACTTTAATAATCGCACTACTAACAGGAATTGACACCGCTGCATTAGTAGTGGTAATTTTCCCTTGTGAAATAATTTGCGAAAGTTTGTTTACATACTGATCAGACTCATTTTTAATAGATGTAATATCTGACGCATCTTCAATGTATTTATAAGCTAACTTTGATAATGTCCATTTGTCGTCATCACCACTTAACTGTGCAAGGCGAATACATCCTGGCGTAATATCCACACCCACAACATCCTCTTGCTCAACACTGAGCTTACTCAAGTAGTCCATTAATTTTTTAATCAACTTTTTAAACATATTATTTCATTTTTTAAAATTAAATAAGTTCACCACAAACGCTGTATTCGAGCCATTGTATAACATTAACATTCATGTGTGAATTGTATTAAGGTTCCATAATAACCTTATATTAAAACACTTCACGCCAAGATTCATAACTAACATTGCCTTTACCTTTAGAATCCTTTTGAGGGCTAAACACAATCAAATTGTCTTTTCTTTGGCCAATTACATTGCCTTTTTCATCTTTAATATCTTCTGTGCCACTGCCACTAATACCTACATACACCTTACCTTTGTAAATCACTGCACCCGTTGCAATGCCTTGTCCAAGTTTGGTTCCGCGCAAAGTATTACCACAAGCAAAATTATGCTCAGTAAGTTTCGAGTCTCCAGGATTACAAATATTCTTGTTGTTAGGTATGTACCTCGATGCAAATACAGTCTCATTGCTTAATGCTAACTTGCCCGTTATTTTTTCATGCGCATCAAGATCTACATACCAACCCAAATCAGCACTGGTTGGGCAAACTCCACCCGTAGAGGTGTTATTTTTAAGCTTAGCGACAGTTGACGACGATACCGCCTTAAATTTCGGAAAATCAGCATCCTTAAAACCAAAAATTCTATTTTTAATATCAGCCGACATTCTTTGTAGTTTTTGCTGATTACCGGTACCATAATACATCCACAAGTTACCATCATTGCCAATCGACGGAGTTACTTGGAAAAATGCCATGCGGTCATTTTCTTGTGTAGCTTCAGCATTAAAAAACTGTGTTATCTCATATAAAGACCCAGTATTGGTTAAATTCAACTTCCAGAATTTACCCTCCAGATCTGCAAAATAAAACATCGCACCTTTATATTTTGCCTTACTGGTTGTATCAGGGGTAATGGCTGTGAGTGTTGCTGGCACTGCATTAGCAATATTATTGCTCACATCA
>Ga0257126_1002981_pt1 | contig 10879 bp, 7 predicted proteins | sample SI060_120mmetaG_FD_190151 | JGI IMG/M metagenome (GOLD analysis project Ga0257126, IMG submission 190151) | Marine microbial communities from Saanich Inlet, British Columbia, Canada - SI060_120m | ecosystem: Environmental > Aquatic > Marine > Inlet | place: Canada: British Columbia | collected... | reverse complement strand
TTGCATTGTAAACTTCAACGCTTCCACCATGGTCATCTTGTACTCTAAAATCACCTTCTTTTGCAATCTTTTTAACAGCATGAGTATATTTTCGTCCGATAAATATTAAAGAGATTTCCCCTTGAGAAATAATATTACTTAAAAATTCTTGGAATATTAAATCTTCTTTAGATTTGAGATCAAAGAAATTATTTTCGTAGTCATAAAAATTATTTTTAGTAATTCTGTAGGTATCTCTAGCTGCTCCTGAAATTGTCGGTTTAATTATCGCTTCATTAAAGTTATATTTTTTAAAAAGGTTTGCTAAAGTTAGATTATCTTTTTTTGTTACGACTACTGAAGTTGGAATATTAATTCCCTTTTTATTTAATTCAATTAGGTACTTTTTATCCAGATTCCAATTAATTAGTTCATATGAGTTAATAAAAATGGTTTCCTTTTTTACTTTTTCTAACCATTTTTTGAATTCTTTGAATTTATCAAAGTAGTCCCAAGTTGAGCGAAAAACTGCAAACTTAGTATCTGACCAATTAAAACTTGATGAATCCCATGCTTTTTTTATAACTCTTAATCCTAATTTCTTTAATTCTAGAATTAATAATTGATCTTCTGTTAAAACTTGTTGTATATACCAATCTATAGATTTTGGATCCTCGTATCTTTTATCAGTAAGAATTACAACATCATACATTTATGGTTTGAATCTTTTTATACTACAGCCTACAGGCTCAGTTTCATTAACTTTTATTTTTTCACCATTTGATAATTGTTCAATAGCATCTTTTAAATAAAACTTTTTTACTTTATTAATATCGTTATAATTATCATCAATAGCTCCTTTATAAATTAATTGAAACTCCTTATTAAACATAAATACATGAGGAGTGGTTTTGGCACCAAAAGAATTGGCAACTGTACTTTCTGTGTCAAGAAGATACGGAGCTCTATAATTATATTTTTTTGCATGTTCTTTCATTTTTTTAAATGAATCATCACCATCTCTTTTTTTATAATTTGAATTTATATATGCTAAGCCAAGGTTATTTTTTTTCGCTAATTCCTCGACCATTGTATATCTATCTTCCCATTTAATTACAAATGGACAAGTATTAGAAGTAAAAATCACAATTAATCCATTTTTTTCAGATATTGACTCTAATGAATATGAATAACCATTAATCGATTTTAATTTTTGATCCATATTAGGCATCTCACTATTAATCTCAATTGTTTTAAACTGAGATTTTTCATTTTTTTCACCATATTGTGCTAGAGTTAAAAAAGGTAGGGTTAAAAGAATTAGAAGTAATTTTTTCATTTTTTTATAGTTTAATTAATTATTATTTTTTTTGAGCTTGTACCATTTTTGGAAATATCAATTTTAATTTTATTGTATTTATCAGAAGATTTTCTTCCTATCACATCAAATGATTTATTAACGTTCTTATTATTGTAATTATTGTTTAAATAATTAGTATTAACAAAATTGATAGGTACTAACTGAACATCAAGATTTGTAGTACTGTTGTTTAATACTGATGCATTTATTGTTTTAGTGTGATAACCACTTTTACTAAATTGAAATTGATAGCTACCTTGATATATATATCTGTGATAATTTCCAATAGGTAAACTTGAGTAAACATGAGAGCTATCGATATCATGATTTATAACTTCAACTTTTGCTTTTAAAGGCAATCCTGTTATACTATCTGTTACTATTCCTCTCAGCCCGTATAGAGATTGTTCCATATAGTTGTAAAATGAGGGATGTGTTGCATTCCAAAATGAGGGTAAATCTTGAGGATTTGGTGTCTTGTCATTTGAAAGTTCTAAGGTAAATTCTCTACACTGTTTGAAATAATTCATGTAATCTTGTCTTCCACCATCAATTTCATACCAATCATTTCCATTTACAATACCATCATTAAAGTTGGAAAAATAATTTGACCCTCCGTACAATTGACATGAATCTGCATATTCATTACATACATGCTGCCACCAGTTATCATCAGCAGTTAATTGTGCCCATGTGTCCCATGGGTAATTAGCAACAACAGCTCCTGTATGAAGATTAGAAGATAGATTAAAATTAATAGTATCAGCTAAACCCATAAACATTAAAGTCTCATCTTGCCAAGGATTTCCATCTGGGTGTTGTCCGTCCTGTGGATCGGGATAATTTCTGTTTAAATCAATAAAATTAGCATTAGATCTTGTTGCTCCCCAAACGTTATTATTTCCTCCAGCATAGGCGCCATCAGGATTTGCCAGAGGATTTATCCAAATATCAATTTCATTAACTAAGTTAGTTATACGATTATCTACATTATATTTATTTAAAATATCATCAATGAACCTTAACATTAACACATATCCAGTAAGTTCATCACCATGCATAGAAGAAGTGTATAGAAATGATGGTTCATTTTCTTTCTGATTAATATTATCTGAAATATTTACTATTAATATTTCTCTGCCGGAGCTAAGTGTGCCAAGCGAATGAATCTTACATATTTGCGGAAAAGAATCAGCAAAAGCATACATCATATTTACGTATTGATTGTATGTGGGATAATAATCCCAATTATTTTTTGATTGGTTTTTATAAAAAAAACTGTTATCTATAATTTTATAATCAATATTAAGATTAATAAAGTTTAAAAATTGCTTTTTATTAGCATAAGCATAAGCAGTATTTTTATCAATCCTATGATCAAGAGATATTATTTTTGAATATTTATCTAGCTCTGATTTTTTTTGGTAATCAAATGAAAAATATATTTCGTTTTTAGTTAAGAATATTTCGTCAATACTTTGACTAACTAATGAAAGTGGAAAAAAAATAATGAGTAAAAATTTAACTATTTTCATTTAAAAAACTTTACATATTTCTTCTGTATTGACCACCAACCTCAAATAAGCTATTTGAAATTTCTCCTAGAGAGCAAGTCTTTGATGTTTCCATTAATTCTTCAAAAATATTCTTATTAAGAATAGCTGCTTGTTGAACATTATTTAATTTTTTGGAAGCATCTTTGTTATTTGTTTTATGTAGTTGTCCTAACATTTTAATTTGATATTCTTTTTCTTCATTTGTCGCTCGAATTACTTCATTAGGTATGATTGTTGGTGATCCTTTTTTGTTCATGAAAGTATTTACACCAATAATAGGGAATTCACCAGTGTGTTTTAAAGTTTCATAGTGAAGAGATTCTTCTTGGATTTTACTTCTTTGATACATGGTCTCCATAGCACCAAGAACTCCACCTCTCTCTGTTATCCTATCAAATTCAATAAGAACTGCTTCTTCTACAAGTTCTGTTAATTCTTCAATAATAAATGAACCTTGAAGAGGGTTTTCATTCTTTGTTAATCCAAGTTCCTTATTAATAATTAATTGAATTGCCATAGCTCTACGAACTGATTCTTCAGTAGGCGTTGTAATTGCTTCATCATATGCATTAGTATGTAGTGAATTACAGTTGTCATATATAGCATATAGTGCTTGAAGTGTTGTTCGTATATCATTGAAATCTATTTCTTGAGCATGTAGTGATCTTCCCGAAGTTTGAATATGATATTTAAGCATTTGAGCTCTTTTGTTTGCTCCGTATTTATGTTTCATTGCTTTTGACCATATTTTTCTAGCTACTCTTCCAATAACTGAATACTCTGGATCAATACCATTGCTAAAAAAGAATGATAAGTTAGGCCCAAATTCATTAATATCCATCCCTCTACTTAAGTAGTATTCTACATATGTAAATCCATTAGAAAGTGTAAATGCAAGTTGTGAAATTGGATTAGCTCCAGCCTCAGCAATATGGTATCCAGAAATCGATACAGAATAAAAGTTTCTTATTTCTTTATTAATAAAATATTCTTGAACATCTCCCATCATTCGTAATGCAAATTCTGTACTAAAAATACATGTGTTCTGAGCTTGATCCTCCTTTAAAATATCAGCTTGAACCGTTCCTCTAACTTGATTTAATGTGTTTTTAGCGATTTTGTTGTAAATATCATTTGGTAGAACTTTGTCTCCAGTTATCCCAAGCAAGAATAATCCAAGACCATTATTTCCTTCTGGAATGTCACCTTGATATTCAGGTCTTTTAGTGCCTTGTTTTTTATAATAATCTTGTATTTTATTTTTTATACTTTTCTCAAGCTTATTTTTGAAAATATATTTTTCACATTCCTGATCAATAGCAGTGTTCATAAAGTATGCAAGTAGGATAGGAGCAGGTCCATTAATGGTCATACTTACTGAAGTTTTAGGATTTGTAAGCTCAAATCCTGAATAGAGTTTTTTCATGTCGTCTAAACAGCAAATTGATACTCCAGCATTTCCAATTTTACCATAAATGTCCGGTCTTTCTCCAGGATCATTTCCGTATAGGGTAACTGAGTCAAATGCAGTTGAAAGTCTTTTTGCTTCCATATCTAAACTAACATAATGAAATCTCCTATTTGTTCTTTCAGGACCACCTTCACCAGCAAACATTCTTGTTGGGTCTTCACCTTCTCTTTTAAAGGGAAATAAGCCAGCTGTAAAAGGAAATTCTCCGGGTACATTTTCTTGTAATTGCCATTGTAAAATATTACCCCAACCTTCATATTTAGGAAGAGTAACCTTAGGGATATTTGTATTTGAAAGTGATTTGGTATGGGTTTTAATAGTTAACGTTTTTGATCTTACATTATAATTAAAAATCTCTGATTTATATTTTTGTATTAATTCAGGCCAATTATCAATTAAGAGTTTGTTTTTTGGATCTAGATCTGTTAAAAGTTTACTATATGTCATTAATAGTTCTTTTTTTGTATTTTCTAAATCATTATCTAAAATTTTTATTGACTCATCCAATACATATAGTTTTTGAGCTATATCTTTTTGATCTAATACCCACTTATCATATGCTCTGTTATTTTCTGCAATTTCTGAAAGATACCTCACTCTTTGAGAAGGAATTACATAAATCTTCTCAGACATTTCATCACTTATCTCAAAAGAAGAGTTAAAATTTCCAATTTTTTTAGCTTGGAATTTTTTCATTACTTCTTGATATAATGTATTTGTACCTGGATCATTAAACTGAGAGGCAATTGTACCATAAACTGGCATTTCTTCTATATTTTCATCAAATCTTTGATTGTTTCGTTGATACTGTTTTTGAACATCACGTAATGCATCTAAACTTCCTTTTTTATCAAATTTGTTTATTGCAATTAAATCTGCAAAATCAAGCATATCAATTTTTTCTAGTTGAGTTGCTGCCCCATATTCCGGAGTCATAACATAAAGAGAAATATCAGAATGCTCAATAATTTCTGTATCTGATTGACCAATACCAGATGTTTCGAGTATAATAAGATCAAAATTAGCTACCTTCAAGATATTAATGGCATCATTTACATGAGCTGATAGAGCCAGATTAGCCTGTCTTGTTGCTAAAGATCTCATATAAACTCTATTTGATTTTATTGAATTCATACGAATTCTATCACCAAGTAGTGCGCCACCAGTTTTTCTTTTAGAAGGGTCAACAGAAATTATAGCAATGTCTTTATCATTAAAATCTAAAATAAACCTCCTTACTAGTTCATCAACAAGCGAAGATTTTCCTGCCCCTCCTGTTCCAGTAATACCTAAAACAGGTGTTTGAGATTTTTCTGCATTTTCCTTTACCAATTTAATTGAATCACTATTTTTTTTAGGATAATTTTCAACAGCAGATATTAATCTTGCTATAGTGTTACAATCTTTTTTTTGAATCTTGTTAATTATATTTTTTTTATCTATGTTTTCCCCCAGTGGGAAATCTGATTTTTCTACTAAATCATTAATCATCCCCTGTAGTCCCATTCTTCTGCCGTCATCAGGATGATAGATCTTGGTGATTCCATATTCTTCTAGCTCTTTTATTTCACTAGGTAAAATAGTTCCTCCTCCTCCAGCAAATATTTTGATCTGACTAGCATTCTTTTGTTTTAAAAGATCAAACATATATTTTAAATATTCAATGTGACCCCCTTGATACGAAGTCATCGCAATTGAATTTGCATCTTCCTCTATAGCACAGTCAACAACTTCCTCTACACTTCTATCATGACCAAGATGAATCACTTCACAACCAGTAGATTGAATAATTCTTCGCATTATATTGATAGCAGCATCATGTCCATCAAATAGACTTGCAGCTGTTACAATTCTTACCTTATTTTTTGGTTTGTATAGAGGTGTTTTTTGCATTTTTAGTTTGTGATTCGATTGCAAATTTACACTTTTACAAATGATTTTATATTATCAAATAAAATGATATTTTTACAATAAAAAATATGAATTCTATGCGTTTAATTATTTTGTGTTGTTTGGTATCGTTCTTTTCATGTAAAGAAAAAAAACAAAAGATGGCTCTATATCCATCTGAAAGTTCACAAGAAAGAGTTGACTGGGAGATACAAAGATTAGCTGATCCTATAACTGGAAAGATTCCAAAAAATATTAGACAGAAAGAACTTCTTTTTTCTAAAAACCTACCAAAATCTAATTCTTTTTCTAAAAATAATTGGCAGCATAGAGGCCCATATAATGTTGGAGGAAGAACTAGGGCTTTATGTCTTGATGTTTTGGATGAAAATACCATTTTAGCAGGAGGGGCTTCTGGAGGAATGTTTCGTTCAACCGATGGTGGTCAATCATGGGATATGACAACAGATCCAAGTCAAGAACATAGAATAAGCTGTTTAACCCAGGATAGAAGGCCAGGTAAAGAAAATATATGGTATTTTGGAACAGGAGAAAATAGAGGTTCATATGTTATAAATGTATCTTTATATGGAAACGGAATTTGGAAATCTATTGATGGTGGTTTATCATGGGATTCTCTTCCAATGACTACCACTAATACACCCACTTCATTGGATGGAGATTTTGATTTCATGTTTAGTTTAAAAACAGATCCCTCTAATGATAGTTTAGATGTTGTTTATGCCGCTACTAGAGGTGATATTTACAGAACGGAAGACGGCGGTACAAGCTGGTCAAAGCAATTAGGTGGAGCAAATAGTAATTATTATCAATATACTGATGTTGAGGTAACATCAACAGGAGTTGTTTATGCAACTATTTCAAGCAACTGCACAGACAAAGGAATTTGGAGGTCTGCCGATGGTCAAAATTGGAGTAATATAGTTCCACCAACATTTGCTCCTGGTTATAGTAGGGTAGAAATTGGCGTGAGTCCATCAAATGAGAATGTAGTCTACTTTGTTGCTGCTGAAACTACTGGATATGGTCAGTATAGTCAGACTTTTTTTAATGGAAGTACGTGGTCATCTTTATGGAAATATGAATATCTTTCAGGAGATGGAACAGGTGCTGGGGGAAGATGGACAGATTTATCAACTAATATTCCCGCAAATAATACAGCCTCATTTGATAATTTCAATGCTCAAGGATCATATGATCTTTTAGTTAGTGTTCATCCATCAGATACAAATCTTATAATTCTTGGAGGTACTAATCTTTGGAGATCAACTGATGGATTTACTTCACCAAATAATACTTCTATAATTGGGGGTTATATGGCTGGTTCAGTTGAAGGACATGAAAATTGGGGGTCTTATGAAAATCATCATCCCGATCAGCATGAAATTATTTATTTACCATCAAATGATGACATTCTTTTAAATGGAAATGATGGGGGAGTATATAAAACTCTTAATGTGTTTAAAGATACTGTAGACTGGATTTCTCTTAATAACGGTTATAATACTACTCAATTATATACCACAACTATTAGTAAGAATGCAAATTCAAATGTAATGCATGCTGGGTTACAGGACAATGGAAATAGAGTAACTTTTTCATCAAACTCTAACTCTACTTGGAAAATGCCATTTAATGGTGATGGAATGATAGGAGGAATTGCAGATAATGAAGAAGATTTTTATTTATCTATTCAGCGTGGAGTACTATATAAAATGAAATTAGATAATACAGGTGCTGCTACAGCTTTTCAAAGAATGGATCCTGCTTCATGTGATAGCACAAATTATAGATGGAAAAATCCTATGACAATGGACGAGAACAATGATAACGTTCTTTACTGGTCAGAGAGTAATAAAATTTGGAGACACAATTCTTTAAACTCAATACCTTATAATAATTCCAATAATAAGTCTGATTTTGGTTGGGAATTTTTTAGTGATTCTTTGCAAACTCAAATGGATATTTCTACAATTAATTCCTCTGTGAATCCTCCTGATATTTTATATTTTGGAACTACATCAAAATATATGTACAGGATTGATAATGCTAGCGTAGGTGATCCTCCTAAAACTATTCTTACTGGTCCTCCAACTGGCTCTAACTCATTTACAGCTGATATTGCAATTAACCCTGAAAATGCAGATGAAATAATTTGTGTATACTCAAATTACCTTGTTTACTCATTATTTCATAGTAAAGACGGTGGACAGTCATGGGAAAAAATAGCTGGAAATCTTGAAGCTACTTCTACAGGTTCTGGAGATGGTCCATCTTGTAGAACAGCAGCAATTATTCCATTTGATGATGATACACTTTATCTTGTTGGAACTACTGTAGGATTATTCGGAACAAGAGATTTAGATGGTTTAAATACCGTATGGTATCAGATTGGATTTGAAGAGTTTGGTTCAACAATAGTTGAGGATATTCAATTTAGAAGATCTGATAATTTACTTGTAGTTGCAACTTATGGAAATGGTGTATATCAAATTAACCTTAATTCTTCTAATATTCTATTGTCTTCAAATGATATACACTCTGATAAATTAGAATTAAATATATATCCAAATCCTGTTTCTGAAACTATTTGTATTTCTATTAGTGAAAATAATTTGAATGATTATAGATGGGTAATATATAATGAATTGGGTTCAATTGTAAATCAATCTCGATCAATTAAGAATTCAGGTATTATTAATGAAAAGATTGATGTGTCAAACTTAAAATCAGGTGTATATTTTATATCTTTTATATCTGGGGAAAAGGTTTTAACAAAAGAATTTATTAAAAATTAAATTTATTATGAATAAAAACATTATCTCAATTTTTTTAGTTGGTTTTTTAATTATTTCTTGCTCAAATAATGAAAAACAAAGTGTAAATAAAATTAAAAAAACTGTTGTAGTAACAAATGATAAATCAAATCTCCCAATTATAAAAAAGGTTGAGAATCTTGATAGGATACTAGTCAGGGAATCTTCGGAGCTTAACAGTGTGTCGCCAGATCAGTTAAAGGTTGATGGAGGGCAAAGATATTTCTTAAATGATGCTTTATACACAGGCTTTACTTGTCAGTATGATGGTGATCAAATTCTTTTTGAAATTAAATTTAAAAATGGACGAAAAGATGGGGTTTCAAAATTTTGGCATAATAATGGAAGTCCTAAATCTATGTTAACGTTCCAAAATGGAGCTGCAAAGGGAGCTTACAAGCTTTGGGATAAATCAGGTAATTTAATTGAGCAAGGAACCAATTAATGATAAATATTCTTTGCTTTGGAGATTCAAATACCTGGGGATATGATCCAGCAAATCAAACTAGATTTTTAAAAAGTATAAGATGGACAGGAGTCCTGCAGAATTTATTAGGGGATAACTTTAATATCATTGAAGAAGGTCTTAACGGTAGAACAACAAACGTTAATGAAAGAGAAGAACATTCACTTGGATATTATAGAGCTTTTAGAAGCTCAATGGATCTTGTATCTGTTTTAATTGAAACAAACTCTCCAATAGATTTAGTAGTTATTATGCTTGGGACAAACGATTTAAAAAATAATTTTAATCAATCAGTTAATGATATTTCATTTAATATGAGACTTGTTTGTGAGACAATTATCAATAATGATTATTTTAATAGTAAATCAATAATTTTAGTTTCACCTACACATATTAATGAAAGTTCTTCTAGTCTTTTAAATAGTTTTATTGGAACTGCTGAAAAGTCCAAGTCATTAGCAAAACCATACAAGAAAATTGCTGATGATTTAGATTTGTTTTTTGTAGATGCTTCGAAATCTGTTAAAACTAATCAAATTGATGGTCTCCATTGGGATGCTATACAGCATAGTGATTTTGCAAATTCAATATGCCTTAAGATTAAAAGTATTTATAGTTAAATACTATGCTTAGCATAATAGATAAATTTTTAATTTTTAGTATTGTTATCTTAAATTATTTGAAAATGAAAAATTTTCTTTTTTGCTTACTTTTTTTTCCTTTATTTAGTTTTGCTTCATTTCCAATTGAAACAGATTTTCAATCATCAGATACTATTATCAAAAATGGAAAAATTTATGTTGATGTAGGAGTTGATTCATTAAGCAAATATCCTGTAGAAAAAGAAACATTAACTGAGTATAGAGCTAGATTGAAGAAACAATTAAATCAAAAAAATTCTAATAACAATACAGTATCCTCGAAAACATCTGTTAATTGGACTTCAGTAATAATAACTTTGTTAGTTCTTGGCGCATTGTTATCTTATTTGCTTGGAAGAGCGCTATTTAGCACCGTTGAAAGCTCTAGCTGGTGGTAATTTTATCTTTCATTTGACAATATTAAATTATTGTTAATTTTTTAGTTTTTCTAACGCAATTCAAAAATAATTTCCAACAAAAAAGTATTAATTAAAAGGTTTGTCTTGTTTTAATCGTCTAATTATTTAGTAAATTTGTTGTCCTTTAAAATCAAAACACATGAAAAAGATCTACTTTGTATTAGCCCTATTATTTTCCTTTAGCGCTAGTACTTTCGCCCAAACCCTTCACACTGTAAATTCAGGAAGTTACTATTACACACCCTCTAATTTCACTGTTA
>Ga0257126_1002975_pt1 | contig 10899 bp, 3 predicted proteins | sample SI060_120mmetaG_FD_190151 | JGI IMG/M metagenome (GOLD analysis project Ga0257126, IMG submission 190151) | Marine microbial communities from Saanich Inlet, British Columbia, Canada - SI060_120m | ecosystem: Environmental > Aquatic > Marine > Inlet | place: Canada: British Columbia | collected... | reverse complement strand
TCGGTCTGCGCAAAAAGGGAGAGCACTGGGACTTGGTGTACTCGGATGGCACACCTATCTCCAAGAAAATGGTATTCCTTTCGAAGGTTTACTATCTCAGTTTGAAACTAGGAAAATATTTTCGCAAATTAAAATCGAAAGTGAAAGAGCATCTAGAGACTTGGCCGAAATTTATGGAGAGCCTTTATGGTGTGTTGGTACCGGTATGCGTAATACTCATCTCCGTGCTATTGCTCCTACTGTTTCTAATAGCAAGCTTAGTGGTAATGTTTCACCAGGTGTTGAGCCGTGGGCTGCAAATGTTTTTACAGAGCAAAGTGCGAAAGGGACTTTCATTAGGAAGAACCCGACGTTAGTTAAACTATTAAAGAAACATAAACTAAATACAAATGAAACGTGGGATAAAATACTGGCTGACGGAGGCAGCATACAGGATATCAATGCTTTGGATAATATTACTATGGGGCACGATATTCCAGTTAAAGAAGTTTTTAAAACTTTTAAAGAGATTAATCAATTGGAATTAGTTAATCAAGCTGGCCTTAGACAGCAATATGTAGATCAATCGGTTAGTTTGAACTTAGCTTTTCCATCTGAAGCTACACCGAAGTGGATGAATAAAGTTCACTTTGATGCCTGGAAAAAAGGTGTCAAGACTTTGTACTACACTAGAACAGAATCTGTTTTACGTGGTGATATAGCGCAGCAAGCTATGAATGAAGACTGTCTAGCGTGTGACGGATAATTATGCTATACATAATATTAAAAAGGGGCCTCGATATGAGACCCCTTTTTTTTATAGGAATTGCAGGTATGGTACGCCTGGTAATTTTTATCCCTATTGTTTGTATTTATGGAACATTAATTTATACATCAATCTATTCCATTGGTGTTGCAATTTGTCAATTAGTTTTTTCATTATTTCTTATTTTTACTTATAGGTACGCAATTCGGTACGATTCGTTTACCTTTCTTTTTCATACCTTCCATTTTGTAGCCTTTCCAACAAGTTTTCTTTTTTATCATAATCTTTGTTTTAATATGTCCAAAGGACGTTTTGTGATTTATCTTTATCTATGTCTACATGTATAAACGTTGAACCCATGCCTATTCTTTTGAATCCAACTTCTCTTAATATACCTTCTAGTTTAAATCTGTCAGTAGAATTACTGCATGCAATATCAACCGCTAATCCCTTTATGTGAGATGAACCAGGTTTACCGCCTACTTTTTCATTATGTTCTGGTGTTCTATAACCTGAATTTATAGTCATTGATTTACCGTATTTTTTACGAGCAATATCTAACATACTTATAAGTTCATCACTCATATTTTTTCCACTGCCTTCTAGATCTGGAGAGTCAAACTCTTCGTAAGTAAAATATTTAAATTTCATATATTATTTTTTTCTAGTATAAACTTTTTTAGTGTAAGTCTTTTTCTTGACTCCTTTTTTGGTATCTTTTTTAGACTCTTTAATACCTAACTGCCATTCTGACCAGCCAGATAGCAAAGCTATTCTTTCTATATAAGAAATATCATCATTACCAGCAGCCATTACATTATTTAATTTTTTAACGACTCTATCTAAAGGTACATTTGTAGTTGCCGATATAACGTTTGCACCTGCTAAATAAGCTGGATTATCCAAACTAAAACCTTTTTCTTTCATTTCTTTCTTATCCCAAGAATAAGATCTTCCAGCAGCTTTTATTTTAGTTATCTTAGAAGATATAGGTGGAGATATTTTTAACAGTTCTGTAGCGACTGACTCATATTTAGGATTTTTCTTAGCGTTTTCTTTTGATAGTTTTAAAAGTGCGTTTTTAACAGTAGATACAATAGCACCTCCAATACCCATACCTCTCAACAATGAATCAACCATACCATTAGTTACGTCAATAATTTTCTTTTCATCTTCTTCTTCATCTTCACCAAATGTTATAGCGAACAAAGCTTGCTGTAGAGCATTAAATATTAAATTCTGCGCAACACCGTAGTATATGATCTTAGATATATTTGTTTTGGCATCACCACGTCTGTTTTTAAGATCACTAGCAGCTTTTTTCATCAATCTAGCATACTGAGCTGGTGTGTTAGCAAAAGCTAGTATAACACGCCCTAATGGACCCGCTTGTTGTTGACTAATTTTATCAGGTCTACTTGATTGTTGAGACTCTTCGGCTATTTCTCTAAAATCACTTAATGCTTGCTTTTCTGCGGCTTGAGTATTCATACCGCTTTTTATCAATGCGTTTAATCTATTTCTATAAAAAGTAGCACCACCAGAAGCTATAGCGAAACTATCTGCTATTTGAGTAGGTGTAAAACCTACTTTTAATAGCTTATTTATAACACCCCTAACACCTCTTTCTTTTGCTATATCAGCGATATCAGCTTCGTTTACATTCATCTTCAATCCATCACGTCTTTCTATTAAAAACTCAGAGTTAAATAATTTTTTAAAGTCAGTCCAGTATTGTTTTTGGTTTGCAAAAGCTTTACCTGCTGCTAGTATATTGTTATCTCCAAAGTTAATAAAGTTAACTGCTGATAATGTTTGTAGTACAGCTGATCTAGTGTTAAAGAACATTATAGCACCAATACTACCTGTTAACCAGTCAGTTACCCTAGTGGTTAAAGAATCTGAACCTGTAACTCTATTCCTACCAGTCTTCATTCTAGTTAATATGTTTTCCATAGCTTTACGGTATTGTTTACCATAAGCTGCTTCTAGTTTATTTAGATTCTTTTCAGAGAATATAATATCCACGTTCTGTTGCCAAACCTCTAAGTACTGTTTTCTTTTAGTAGTATTTAAAGTTTCAAGTAAGTCAGTTGTTATAGTACCTGTGTTCCAAGAGTCACTAGGAGATATATATGAAGTACCTTTGTTAAGTTTCATTATTTCCGTACCAAATGTTTTTAAATCTGGTCTAGCATTAACATAGTCAACTAGTGCTTTAATATCTGCATCGTCTAAACCTGGAACGTCTTTACCTATTTGATTCCATATCCAAACACGAACAGCCTGTTCAACAGTAAACGGCTCGCCTGGTACTTTCTTTTTTAGATTTTTTGGTACTATTTTAAGAGTCTTTTTTAGTGCTCTAAAATCTCTACCTAAAGCGTTTCTATCTCTAGATATATTTTCCATTGCTTTTGCAAATGGATTTAATAGAACTTTTTTATACCAAGCCATTTGAGCATCACCTTTAGAACCTTTACCTAAAGTAGCATATAGTAATCCTACAAAATCTTCAGCTGATGGAGGTATTAAAAACTTAAATCTACCTTTACTAGCTCCAACAACCTCAGCTTTTACTCTTTTAAACTCTTTACCTGATGCAATACCTGTTTTGTTTTCTATTATATCATTAAAGTCTTTATCTAAATTTAGAGTATTACTAAATTGCAATTCACTTTCTGTTTGCTGATTGTCTAATTCTCTCATTTTATCTAAAACTTGATCCATAGTAAAATCACCTTTTAGCTTATTAGAATCAGGTAGCATGTTGTTATTAGACTTTGTTGCTTTTTCTACTGACTTGCTAAATTGAATACTAGACTCTTTAATTTTGTTTAATTCAGACATCCTATCTATAACAACATCACTAACTCCATCAGTTATTCTTTCTGCGTAATACTCGGTAGATTGATTAAAACCTGTTTCTACTTCTTCTATTAGTATTATGTTTTTTTCAGTTACTTTTGGAGCTGTTGGTGTTTTACCATTTTTACCAACTATTATAGAACTCTCTATATAACTACTTTCGCTTAGTCTTTCATTTAAGGTGGTAGATTTTGTAACAATTTTACCTGTTCTTAAATCTTTAACAATCCTTTCCGAAGATGTAATATTACCGTTATCATAATTTGTAGTCCTCGTTTCTGTAGCTCTTCCACCATCGTTCATTCTAGTTCTTGTAGTTTCTATTGATGAAGAAATTTTACCATCTTTATAAACTTTTGCTTCAAGAACTTCTTTACTTGAATCATACAGTTTATAAGTATCTTTTCTACTCATAAAGTCGCCTTCACCATAACCAACTAATTCAACTTCAGCCTTCTTGGTAAATTCATCAAAGTATATTTCACCTCTTGTGGTTAATCCATTTTTTTTACCTAGGTTTATTTGTAAAGTATCTGTTGGTTTATCAAATCTATCCCACCAGGTCAAATCAGGTTCTTCGGCATCATATTCATCAACAATTACACTTCCTCCATCTCTAAGAGATATCAATTTTCCGTTTTGAAAAGCTATTTCATAACCATAACCACTTTTATTATAGTTTTTCCACAACTTCCAAGCATCATCAAGTTCAGTAGTCTTGTCGCTAGCCCTATTATTTCTAGCTATCAAACACCAAGGATTAGCTTCTTTACCCCAATTACTATCAACAATACTTCTAACCGCTAGTTGTCCAGCTTTAGAATCATCTACATCATATATAGTTACGCCTTTAGGTAAAACTCTTTTACCAGAAAACTCTTTTACATTATCTGGGTTTATTGTTTTTGTTTTATCTTCTTTAGTGAATTTGTTTATTAATTCATCTGGATTTTTATAAGCATAAGGATCTACTTTGTTCGCTTCAGCCAACCTAACAACTTCTTCAATCTTATAACCATCTTCTGGAAATATCGTAAATCCGTTAGCAGTATAATATAGTGCTAGTTTTTTGTATTTAGATTTTTTATTATCTTTAACTTTTAATTTATCAGCCCATTTAAAAAGCTCATCAACTTGCTTAGGTATATCTATTAACTCTGGTCTTTTATTACGTAAAACATCTTCGTATTCTTTTCTTTTATTTTTAGAAAACTGTATATCTAGTAGTGATTCGTGGTTGCTATAAGGTTGTAAACCAAGATCATCTAATGTATTTTCGTTTTTAAAGGTTTTAGAAAAACTTAAACCTAAATGACTAGCTAAATTAGTATCTCCCTTTCCGTCAGGCCCAAAATAAGCATACTTACTTAAGTCAACACCTGCGTTTACTAACCTTTCATACCATTGTTCATTTTCATTTAAATCTTTAGAAGATTTAGCATCATCAACTTTTTTCTGATCTGATTTTGTTAAAGCAATAGCGTAGTAATTTTTCTCAACTCTTTCTAAAGCTTTTTTAAAACTTTTATTTTCATCTAATATGGAATCTAATAGAAATCTAGAAGCTTGTGTTTGAGGAAAAGCATGATCCCAAATAACCCTACCTCCTTCAAATGGAGAAGCTATAGCTAAAGCGCCCATACTCATTGGATTACTTCTTTCGTTTATAGCATTTTCAAGGAAATATGTTATAGGAAGAGCTAAATCTATAGTGCTTGGGTTTGATAAGATAGTATTTATTTTATTCCACATTTTAAGAAAAACTTTTCTATGTTTTTCATTATAGTCTTTTAATCTATCAGGCTTACTTAATGTTTTTTCTTCTATAGTAGTAACATTGTTTCCTAAAAATCTAGAAAAAGGAGTTCTACCCACTTCAAGTGTAGCTTCTAGCGTTTTGTTATTTTTTAATTTAGCTAGTTCATCCCTTAAGTAGTCTCGTTTTGATTTTGACTTTATCGCTTTTTCAGTAAACTGAAGAACAGTTGCATTAAATATTTTAAAATCTTCAGTGTTAAAAACTTTTGTTAATCTTACTATATCATTTATATAATTATCAATGTCAGTATTTTCTTCAAATCCGTTATACTTGTCGTTAATACCGTGCTTTTCTAAAAGATTTAAACCTTCTTTAGTTAGACTAAACTGTACATCAGACTTACCCAAAGCTATATTTTGAGCTTGAGTTTCTGTAATACCTTCTAGCTGTCTAATCTCTGTGTTAGTAGCTAACTTACCAACTAAATCAACAATAGCTTTTAACCTTTGTCCAATAACTCTATCGTAACTACTAACGTATTTAAATTGACCAGAAGCGTCTTTTGTTATACCAAAACCTTCTAAAAAATCTTCTTTTGTTAATTTCTTAAGCTTTGCTATTTCAGCTTGACTAGTAAGCCCTTTACTTCTTTTACCTGTTTTTTCGTAAAAGTACTTTAATAAACTAGGCTTTATTTTTAAACCTGTACCTTTAACAGTCTTATATCCTTCAGCATCAACGGTTGCTAACTCAGGCGCAACGTTTTCAGCAGGCATTAGTCTTAATAACTCGTTTAGATTTGTTTTTACAAAGTCCTGTATTTTTCTAGCTTCATTCTTTATTAAATCACCTTCTTTAGCGTCTGGGTAATTTTCTCTAAATGCAACACTTTTTTTATCAGTACCTGTCATTAGTTTTTCAGTTACGATAAAGTCTTTAAAAGCTAAGTTATCAGCCGGGTTAGTAACCTTATTCAAAGGTAATTTTAAATATTTAGCAATAACCTCAGGAGCTAGATCTGTTAGTTTACCAAAAGTTAAATCTTCAGTACTTAAATTTAATTCTTTAAACGCTTTTGCTACAGCTTGTTTGTACTGCTTTATTACCTCAGGATCTTTTAATAAATCAACAGGTTTTATAGTTCCACCTTTTGGTTTTGTTTTAGATGTATCTTCTGTAATAGTTGTTGTATCAGCAGCAGTTTCTTTTACAGATCCAGTAGTTCCAGCTTCAGCATCCAAGCTTTTCTCTGCTATTTTTCTAAACTTTTCATACGTTTGCTGAGCCTTTGGAGCTATGTTGTTGTATACCCAAGTTGAAAACTTTGCTTCTTCTGGCTTGTAAGATTTAAGAATACTAGGGAAAAAGCCTCTCAAGTAATCTCTTACCTCTGTTCTATCGTAATCACCTTTTCTAGTATCATACTTTATAGCCTTTAAAGCCATAGTATCAAAAGAATCAACTAAATCAGCTTCTGCAGCTGCTTTTTCTCTTCTAGTAGTTTTTTCTGATTTTATAGTTTCTACTAACTTCTCGTTATCATAGGTTTTTTGAGGGGTTTTTTCTTTAGCTGGCTCTTCTATTTTTACCGCTTGTTTTTTAGCTTTAACTTTAGCTGATCTAATCTTGCTCTCCAAGTTTGCTACAGCTTGATCGTATTCAAACTCATCACCAAAATCAAATTCATCTAAGTTGTCTAGCTCTTGCTGAAGATCTTGAACTACTCTTGACTCTTGTTTTTTAGTTTTAGAAAAATCAGTGGTAATACCAAGTTTTGGTGCAACAAATTGCTTAATATCTTTACTTATAGCGCCTTTTTCAGCAGACTTACTGTACTCTCGCATAAAGTTGTAAACATCTTTACCAGTATCAAACTTCAATTTACTAAAGCCTAATGATCTAAATAAAGGCATTAGCATGTCACCTATCTTAGTGAATAAAGTTTCATTATATTTTATCTCTTTATCAGCAATAGCGTCAGAAAAAACAGTGAGGTATTCTTTATTATAAGTATCTTTATTAACAACACCAGTTTCTTTATCTGTGTATCTAGCCTCCATCATACGTTCCATGAAGTCTAATTGATCTTTAGATAACTGATTTTTAAACTTTTCAACTACAGCGCCTTGTTGATCTGCATCACCTACAATTGCGTTTAGTATAGGATGTAATGTTTCGTGAGCGCCAACATTTAATTGATTTAATTCCACAAGTCTATCCTTGTTCATAAAAAACTCGCCATTAGCAAAAAACCCACCGCTGTTATCACTGTAATTAGTGTTGTTTATTTTATTTGTTTTTTCAGCTATTTTAGATTTATCTAATTTTTTATCTATATTATTTATTTGAAGCTCTCTAGCTTTTTTATTAAAATCTTCAGGGCTTAGAGCAGTACTTTTTATACCAATACTAGCAGCATCCTTAGCAAAGCTCAACGTTTTTTCTTTTCTATCTTTTTTTATTTCTAGATCTTGCTCTTTATTTATAGCATCTAGTCTTTCTGATTGTGTACCTGTTAGGGCTTTGTCGTTTATTTCTTTTATTTGAGCCTCTAAGTCTGATTTTTCTTTTTGTAACTCAACAATTTTAATCTCTGCTTTTTCGCTAAGGTTTAACGATTTTACTTTATTTACAGTTCCTTGGGTCTTTATAAAGTTCTTTTTTATAGCGTCACCTTCCTCTTTTGTTATCTCAGCTCTTTTTACTTGAGCATCAACCTTTTCGTCTAGTATTTTTCTAGAGTTTTTTATTTTAGATATTTTAATTTCAGCGCCATCAGTTTTAGTTTCAGGTTTAAAAACATCTACGATGTTATTGTAATCAGTTTTATTAATTTCTTTGTTTACCTTAACTCTGTCTAGATTTGTTTGAATATTTAAAGCTTGTTTACCTAAAGTTAGTGGCGCACTACCTAGGCCAGCAAATGCTTCAAAACCAATTTCAGCAGCGTCCATTTCTTGACCAGCAACATACCTACCTGCAACTTCACCTAAGCCTCCACCAGCTATCTCAACACCACCAGTAACACCAGCGGCCACCATAGGAGCTCTTTTAAATCCAGCAGTTGCTAGTTTACCACCAACACCTTTGGCTATTCCTAATGTAGCCATTTCAACAGCTGCTATAGCTACACCTCTATTTAAAGCTTTATTTTTTAGGTCAGCAAGCTTTTCTGGATCTTTAAGTATTTTCTTTATCTTGTCAGCATCTAAACCGCCTGCTTCTTCTTGAAGTAACTCAGCAAACGTTAATCCAGTTTCCATAGCTCCCATAGTACCAGCCATACCTCCAGCTATAGCTCCACCTAATGTAGATACTCCTGGAACAGGTATTGCAGATCCAGCAACGGCTCCTGTCGCAGCAGCAGCAGCACCAGCAGCTCTTACTTCATCGGAGCGTAGTGAGCTTATTTGATTAGAAATAGAACTAACCAGCATTGTAGATAATGTTGAAGGGTTATTTACAACACCTTTTATAAAACCCCAAAAACCACCACCTTCTTCTTCATATATTCTATTAAAATCTTGCATCTCTGCAGAGCCTAAGTTTTTTCTAGCTATTTCTTTATTTTTATTTACAAAGTTTAAAATATCTTCATCAGTAGCTTTATCTCCTAATTTATATAATTCATACGATGGATCTACTAATTCACCTTGTCTCCAACCTTCTTCGGCAGCTGTAGCTATATCACTGAAAAAATCAACAAAACCAGTAGCTGAAAAAAAGCTTTCATCTTCTTCTAAAACATCTCTTTTAGCTAAGTCTTTTTGATACTCTTTAAATTCTTGCTCACTTACTTTTTCTCCATTTATTACAAATGGATCCATTGATTGTGATTCCAAAGAAGTATCTACCGGTGCTAATTCCGTACCTTCTAGTGCTGCAATCTCCTCCTGCGACTTTGCATCCGCACTTGCTGCATCGTCTGTCTGAAAATCAGGTTGTTCGTAGTTTTCAATAACTAACTTAATGTTTTCTTCTGGTTCACCAGCATCAATCATTCTCTGAATAATTACCTCTAATTCCTCCATTGTTTTGTTATTTTTTATACTTGTTTATTAATTCTTGAGCAGTGTACTTCTTTGTTAATTCTTTTAAAACTTGATCAATTTTTACACCCTTTGTTTCTGAGCTACCTTCACCTCCTGATATTAAAGCTTTAGCTAATTTCTTTCTACCTTGAGCTGTGTTTAAGTTTACTTCTATATCAGTAAGCTCTCCGTCTTTTTCTATTTCTAGCTTGAATATCCCCATGTCGCCCTCTTTAGTCGGCTCTACATATTCAGATGAATGTATTTTTTGATTCCCTGTTCCAAAATTAACAGCCAAATCTTTCGGTATTACTTTATTTGTAGCAAAACTTCTTATGTCATTAGCTATTCCTATAGAAGCTTCTTTTGTACGAGCAAACTTCTTGTCACCTTCACTAGGTTTATAATCAACAGGTTTTGTTGTTCCAAAGTTTTTACTAGTGTTAAACTTAGCATTAGTGTCTACGACGTAGTTTAAGTAAGCTTCTTGAATTTTAACTAAATCAGGGTCAGGTATTATATTACCATCCGCATCTCTTTCTTGTGACCAAGAGCTTTTCTGCTTCATATCCATGCTACCTTTAGATAATACATCATTGTAAAAAGTTATTGCATCATCTGTTGGTAGTCCAACTACAATAGCGTTGACGTCTTGTCTAGCTTGATCTTTAATGTATTTTTTATCAGGAAGTCTAGTGTAATAAATTGTACCGTTTTCAGCTCTAAATTGTTTTGGCTCTGAGTTAGCATACGCCATTGAAGTAACAGCATTTAAATCTAATTTATCTTCTAATAGTTTTTGAACATCAGTCGTCTGCTTAGATAAGTTTGGTACATACTCAGGTTGAGCTATGCTACCCATGTCTTTATTTATAATACTACCAACTAGTTTATTATCTTTGTTATAGATGTCTATATACACTACTGGTCCATCAGGTCCAGACATATCATATCTAGCTTCTTTTCTACCGGGTGCATCTTTAAAACCGTATAATATATCTAACGCCTCTAGGTTGTCAGGTTTGTTAGATAAAGAAAAACCTCCTTGATTACCCATAGGTATAGATCTTTTTTCCAAGTATTCTTGTTGACCAGCTGAGGTGTTTTGCAGTACATCACTTATATGAGTTCCCGCATACTGCATGTTTCTAATAAAGTTTTTATCTTCTTGAGATCTTTCGTTTGAAGGTATCTTGTATATAGAATTTAATATATCTATTTGATCATTTAAACCATTAAAATCTATTGATTTATTTTTAGACTGAGCTTGATATATAGACTGAGCAGCTGCTTCAGATCTTTTCTCAGCCTCTCTAATCATTATCTCGTTTTTTCTAGCTCTTTCTTTATTTTCAGCTGATACCTTATTCGCTAACTTCTCAAAAGAACTAGCTACAGACTGCTGCATTTGCCTAACGTACTGACCTGACTGTGTGTCTACAACCTGTTCTGGATTTCTATAACTCATGTTTTATTTTTTTATTTTCCTGCCGCTT
>Ga0257126_1002970_pt1 | contig 10915 bp, 6 predicted proteins | sample SI060_120mmetaG_FD_190151 | JGI IMG/M metagenome (GOLD analysis project Ga0257126, IMG submission 190151) | Marine microbial communities from Saanich Inlet, British Columbia, Canada - SI060_120m | ecosystem: Environmental > Aquatic > Marine > Inlet | place: Canada: British Columbia | collected... | reverse complement strand
TACTTAAGGGAGGTAAAGGAGCCGATACACTTGATGGAGGAGCTGGAGATGATGTCCTGAAAGGTGGAAAAGGAGCTGACACCCTCAGTGGAGGAGAAGGTAATGATGTCCTTAAGGGAGGCAAAGGAGCAGACACACTTGATGGAGGAGCTGGAGATGATGTCCTGAAAGGTGGAAAAGGAGCTGACACCCTCAGTGGAGGAGAAGGCAATGATGTACTTAAGGGAGGTAAAGGAGCCGATACACTTGATGGAGGAGCTGGAGATGATGTGCTTAAGGGTGGAAAAGGAGACGATATTCTTACCGGTGGAAAGGGAGATGATGTCCTTAAAGCTGGAAAGGGAGATGACACGATTATTTACAATAAAGGAGATGGTAATGACAAGGTAGTCGGTGGCAAAGGTACGGACACATTGCACCTTGCTGATGTGACGGTTGGCCAGTTTGTAAATGACTGGGAAATTTCTGATAAGAAAGGCAAGCCTGTCGATGTCAGTGAGTTAATAGTTGATGGCTCTGTTGATCTGTCTGCAATTAAAGGTGTTGGTTCAATAACAGCCCCAGATGGTAGTGAAATTGATTTCAAGTCTATGGAAAAATTAACATTTGATATAGAAAAGTACGAAGCTCCGATTGGAGAGAATTTAGTAACAAATTCAAGTTTTGAAGAACATGGGGAGTTGACAAAAGGTTCTTGGGGTTTGTTCGATTCTGTTGATGGATGGAATGTTGATAAAGGTAAAATTGAGATACAAGCAGCGAAGCATAATGGGACACCAAATGGAGCCAGCGATGGAAATTCCTTTATGGAAATGAATCATGCAAATATTTATCAGGATATAAAAACAGGTACAGAAGGATCGTTTAAATTATCTTTTGATTTCTCCGCACGTGAAATTGCAGGTGCGGATGTTTCTTCAGCTAATGAGACCGAAATTTATTGGAATGGTGAAAAAATTGCCACCACCACAGCTGATTCCAAAGGCTGGGAGACTTTCGAGTTTGAACTCCCATCTAACATGACAGAAAGCGATCTTTCTAGGTTAGAATTTAGAGGGGTTGGTGACGGAAAAGGATACGGAGGCTTGATCGATAATGTATCAGTTGTCCGTTCTGTGTAGGTTGCCCAAGTTTTCTCTAAAAAGTAACTATAAGGTTTTCAGTTGAAAATAGAATTATACCTTCATTAAAATTTCATTAGAGCTAACTGAACAGGTTACTTTTAAAAGTTGAATATGCATGCTCAACTTTGTAGGGTAAAGTTATTATTATAAACTTTTTATCGTGAGTATATCTTTGTGTCTTCTCCATATCGCTCAGATTCCTTAGATAGTTTGGTATCTTCCGATGACCTTGATCAAGCGTCCATGCTTATCAAGTTCAGGTCGTTACTATTCCTTTCCGTTTTTGTGCTTTTAATAAGCATAGCGGTTGCTTGCAGTATATTGATTTATATTCCCATAAAAGTTTCAGGTCCTTCAGTTATTTGGTCAGATGTTGGTGTTCTTCAGGTTACTGCTAAAGACCCTGGGGTTGTTACTTCAATTAATGTGAAAATAGGTGATCACGTTGAAGCAGGACAAGTAATAGCTGTGTTAGATCAAAGTAGAGTTCAGGATCAATTAGATTCTGCAACATTTAAATTAAAAGCCCTTCAGCAGTACATTTCAGATATTGAGGAATCACAAACAAATGATCAAAAAACCCGAGAGGAATTTAAGAAAGTAGTTGATGATATTCATAGAAGCTCAGAAATTCTCAATAAGACGCGATTGAGTCGTCTTAATTCAAGGAAAGAGGAATTAAGAAATTTACACAAAGAGGGGCTAATAAAATTCGATCAGTACTATACATTTATTGACCGAATCGAAGATACTGAATCGAGTATAATAAATGACCAACGAATCGTTGTTAGTGAATTAAAGGAAGAAAATAATAAACATGTTTCTGAATATCGTGAACTTTTACAAAAAAAACTGGAAGCGGATCAGCTTTCGAGCGAAGTTGAACTTCTCGAAAGTCAACTTGCTGATCAAGGTGAGTTGAGATCAAAAATTACTGGTCGAGTCGTTGAAATAACTTCGTCGGTAGGAGACTTTTTGTCTCCAGGTTCTCCGGTTATTTTAGTTCGACCGGATTCAATGGAAGATGAAATGACATTTGTAGTTTTTATTTCAAGTGAACAGGTAAAACCAGTAAGTGTTGGAATGCCAACGGAATTGGAGCTGTCAGCGTTTCCACCAACAAAGTACGGGAAACTGGTAGGGAGGGTAAAAAGTATTTCTCCGATGCCCTTATCCTCGTCTGGTTTGATGAAGGAATTAAAAAACGACCAACTTGTTGGCAGGATAACCGAAGCGGGTAGTCCATTTATGGTCAAAGTTGAAATACTTCGTGATCCAGAAACAGGAGATTTTAAATGGAGTTCAGCATCCAAGAGTGAGCGTAAATTACAAGTAGGTATGATTGGACAGGGTAGTGTCATAACTCGCGAGGAACAGTTAAGGTGGTTACTTTTACCGCAAACCGAGTGAAATGTTTAAATTTTTATCCAACCGCTTTTCAGGTTTCCGAACTCCTTCAATTCTTCAGGTCGAGCATACAGAATGTGGCGTTGTTTCTCTTGCGATTGTTTTTGGGTATTTTAATAAATGGTTTTCTATTGAGTACCTACGTGATGCTTGTGGTGTTTCAAGAGATGGAAGTAATGCCTTAAACTTAATAAAGTTTGCTAAGGATGTAGGATTTGATGCACATGCATACAGCTTAGAGCTGGAAGATTTAAAAGAATTGGGCTCATTTCCAATGATCATACATTGGAAATTTAATCATTTTGTAGTTCTTGAAAAAATAAAGGGAAAAAAATATTGGATTAACGATCCAGCAAACGGTAGGCAGGTTTTAGACGAAAGGGAAGTGGATGAATCCTTCACTGGTGTTGTATTAACTTTCCAACCAGGTGAAGCATTTACCCCTTCAGGTAATCCGCCAAGTTGGGTAAAATCATTGGTTCATTATGCAGGTGAGATTAAGTATGGTTTGTTACTGGCTACGGCACTTGGATTGGCTTTAGTTATTCCGGGTGCTTTGTTACCCATCTTGTCGATCATTTTTATCGATTATGTCTTGGTGCAAAATTTCACGGATTGGCTACCCGTTTTGCTTGGTGGAATTGGGGTATTGGCAGTGCTTCAATTTTTGCTTAATTTTCTTCAGCAAACTATTACCCTAGTATTTCAAACCCGACTTTCAATTGCACTAAACAGTCGCCTTATATCTAAGTCCATGAATTTGTCTCTGGCTTTTTTTTCCCAGAGATCGGCAAGTGAAGTTGCGGGTAGGTCTCAATTAGTGGATCAGTTATCGGCACTGATAACCGGCCCATTAGGTAAGTCATTTATCGGCATGTTAACAGCTTTTGTATATTGGTTTGTCATGTTTTATTTTGATACAAAACTTAGCTTAATTGTTCTAGGAATAGCTGCGGTAAACCTGCTGTATTTTTCCTGGCAGATCGGCCGAGTACGAGAACTTAACCAAGCGATAACTCGAGAATCCAGTTTGAACACTGGCGAACAATTACAGGCACTTCAGTTATTACCCGAGGTGAAGGTAAGCGGTTTGGAAAAAAATCTCTTAGCTCAACTTATTGGTCGAAAAACCAAGTTGCTAAATGAAACAAACCGATTGACTGTAAAAAGATCGATTATTGAGTCACTCCCCACTTTTTTGAACTCAGGATCTTATGCGATCATTTTGTTTTTCGGTGGCCATGAGGTTATTCAAGGAAACATGACCTTCGGTGTATTGGTAGCCTTTCAGGGGCTAGTCATGCAGTTCCTTGGACCTATTCAGCAAATGCTTGGACATTTTACTGATATTCAGGAAACTCAAGGAAGTATTGATAGAATAGACGATATTTTTTCTCAAAATGATGATTCTATCAAAAATAATAATGATGAAGAACAGGTTCGTGGTTTAATTACTTATCCGCTACTTGAATTAAAAGACATTACCTTTGGCTATCAAAAATTACAGCCTCCTTTATTAGAGAATTTTAGTTTAACCATTGAGCCTGGGAAATGGGTTGCTTTTGTGGGAGCTTCTGGTTCCGGGAAATCCACAATAACAAGATTAGTTTCACAACTTTATAAACCATGGTCCGGATCAATCAGTTTGGGTGGAGTTCCCATAGAGACGATCGACGGGAAAGATTTCTCGCAATATATTACTTTTGTTGACCAGAAAATTGTTTTATTTAATGCAACAATTGCGGAAAATTTATCAATGTGGAATAGTAGCATTACATTTGAGCAGCTTACAAAAGCTGCAAAAGTTGCTTGTATTCATGAGTGGATTATAAATCGGCCTACCGGGTATAGTCATAAAATATCGGAGGACGGAACGAATATTAGTGGTGGCGAGAAAGCAAGATTGGAAATCGCCAGAGCGTTAACAGTGGAGCCCACACTCCTTGTCTTGGACGAAGCAACCGCTGGATTAGATCCAAGCACTGAAAATATCCTGCTACAATCTATAAGGCAAAATTGCTCGGGAGGCATTATTATCAGTCATAGAATAGAACCTGTAAGTATTTGTGATGAAATCATTACATTTGAAAATGGCAAAATTGTTCAAAGGGGTAGCCATAATGATTTGATGAATGATCAAGATGGTCTTTATGCGAGGCTTTTTAATTTAGAGTCAACATGAACCGAATTGAAACCAAGGAAGAGTTAGTACAGGCATTTAGGACTTGTATGTCTGAAGCTAACGGTAAGCTATTGGATAACAAAAAAAAATACGCCAAGATTTCATCTGATGGATCTGAACCAATGGTGTGCTGGAGTTTAAATTGTAATTGGTATTTGGAGGGAGAACTTTACGACGAACTCAATGTGTTTCAGCAAAGAAAAGTTATTTTAAATTTGTCACCGGGTGATTTTTGTTTAATTCCCTCAAAAACTCCTTTTGGTTTGTTTTTACATGCAAGGAATGATGCTGATGGCGATTGTTATATATGTAAGTTGAGTTCATTGATCTCTGCAATTAATCGCCCTGAAATCCTTCACCTTATTGCAAACAAAGTTTCTCAATCTTTGGTGCTACTTTTTGATTTTGAAAAGGATTTTCTAAAACCAAGTTTAAGAAGACCAATAGATTGCAAACCCAATAACGACTTTAAATTACCTGCTTCTAAAATGGGATTATCAGGGGATGATATGTTTTGGATGGAAGGAAAGGATTTAACCTTACAGCCTGAAATAAGAGGTTCTAAAAAATTCATTCCTGATTACTGGCTCATGCATCCAGGAAGTGCATTTGAAAATAAAACTACCGATACGGTTTCTTTTAAAACATTTTCGAATGAAAATTTCTTCTCGAATCCAAATATACATGAAATTGTCACAAAACAGGCTACTTTTCAATGGAATGAGTTGGTTGCAAGGTGGACGGATCACTTTCGGAAAACAAAAAAAATTGCTGATGAACATATGTCACGAAATGACATTTATTCTCAATCCCTTAAGGGGAAAATGCTTAACTTGCTATCCGGAAAAAAGTCCTATCTCCCTGAAACACAGAATCATTCACTTCGGGCTGCTTTTTATCTTATTAATAAGAATGGATGGATTCCTAGCATACCTTCAATCACTGAAATTGAGAATCCGGTACATCTATTTAATAAAATTGCAGACAGTTCTGGTTTAATAATTAGAGAATCTAGACTTAGGGGGAATTGGTGGTTAAAGGATTCGGGGTCTTTTATTTGCTTGGATCAGAATCAAAACGCTCATGTTTTATTTTTTAATAATGGTAAGTATATCACATGGAGTCCCGTTACTGGTGAAACAGCTTCTTTGGATGAAAAAGCTCGTTCCAATTTATCGAAGAAGGCTATTTATTTTTTCAAGCAACTTCCCAACCAACCACTAACTTTGTTTGACCTTATTTTTTTTGAAATTCATTCGGTTGGTTTTGAGATTCTAATGGTTCTCCTTCTTGCAACTATCTCAAGTGGCTTGGTGGCTATAATCCCTATACTTTCTGCTTTCGTAGTGAATGACCTTTTACCCAGTGCATTGACTGGTCTGTTAGCGGTTGTTTGCGGTGGGCTTGTGTTAGTCGGTTTATTTCAAACTATTTTTACTTGGTTTGACACTATGCTAATGACTCGAATCAATTATAAACTATCTTTGGCATCAACAGCTGCGCTTTGGCATCGCGTTTTGCATTTTCCGTCAAGAGTTCTTGGTCAACATGCATCTGGAGATATTGCTATGAGAATGGGTACTTGCCTAGGAATGCAGGAGTTTTTTCGAACTATTTCCCAGCGTGTCGTTACTATGTCTTTTCAAATTGTGACAAGTTTGGGTGTACTATTTTGGGTAAGCTTTGAATTGGGAGTTGGATCCTTGGCTTTTGGCTTTGTGGCGATTTCAGCAGCTTTGGCCTTTACTTATTGGCAGATCAGGGCGTTCATGGCTGGTGAAAAATCTCTTGGTATTGTTAATAGTTATATATTAGAGCTTTATTCCGGTATACATAAAATAAAAGCAGCAGGGGTTGAATCTGAATGTTTAGAGCAGTGGGCTGAAAGGTACAGTCGATTAAGGAAAAAGCTTATTGCGAGCCAAAAAGTACGAATTTTACATAGCACATTTCAAACATCCTGGGTTACACTTTCGACTGCATTTGTATATTGGATGATTGTTCACTTGAGAGATGATAAATTGGAGCCTGCTATGTTTATTGCGTTCCTTGGAGCCTTCGCCATTTTTAGTATGAATATTAGCGGGTTATGTAATATTGTTATACTTTCTGGTATTCAGATACCAATGTTTAAATTTATTAAACCTCTACTTGATAATTCACCAGACTGTAAGGTGGATCTAATGGTACCGGATAAAATTAATGGTAATTTAAAAGTCGATAATGTTACCTATTACTACCCAAACCAAGATACAGCAGCAATCCAGCAGGCTAATTTGTTTATCAAACAGGGTACTTTTGTTGTGGTTGCTGGGGGCTCCGGATCAGGGAAAAGTACTTTGGGGAAGTTGTTAAGTGGGCTTGATCACCCGAGTAGTGGACATGTTTTTATTGATGACTATGAATTACATACTTTGGACCCATCAGCTTTAAGAAAAAACATCGCTGTTGTACCTCAAGATTTTCGACTTATAAATGGTTCTCTCTTCGAAAATATTAAGGGTGCATTTGATGCATCCCTAGATGAGGTCATTGTTGCCGCTAAAGCAGCTTGTATATGGGATGATATTTCTGAGCTTCCCATGAAATTACACACTGTTACCGGTACACAGTTTGGAGCATTTTCAGGAGGACAAATACAAAGAATTGCAATTGCCCGCGCATTAATAAGGAAACCGAGGGTTTTAATTATGGACGAGGCAACAAGTGCCTTAGATAATGAATTACAGGCTAGGATTATCAAAAATGTTAAGTCCATGAATTGCACTGTGGTTTTTATTGCTCATAGGCTTAAAATTGCCAAAGAAGCAGACCAAATCATTGTTTTAGATAACGGTCAGTGTGTCGAACGAGGTACCCATGATGAACTTCTTGGATATAATAAGTTTTATGCAAAGATGTGGAGTGCGCTTTCATGAGAACTTTACTTTCTTTTATATTATTTTACTTTCCAAATATTATAGCAATTGGTGCAGAATCCTTTGTGGAAAATTCTAAATTAGATTACCAGGTTATCCGTGATAATTTACGTTCACTAGACAGCAGGTTAGACAAATTAATTCATGCTATAGAAGATGCAAATGATTCTTCTAGTAAAACAGCAAATCTGCAAAACTCTCAATCTCTTGATTCGAGGCAAAATGCCCAAAAAAGTTTTTTGACTCAACAAACTGATCGAAGTAAAGACAAAGGTTGGGATTTGTTGGTCTTAAGAGAGTTGGCACTTGAACATTCGCCTGACTTATTAATTAAAAAAGCAGATACAGAAGAATTTGAAAAAGAAATCTCTGTTTTAAGGTTTAGTTATTATCCTACTGCAAATGGAAAGGTCTCCTACAATGATTATGTTAAAATATCTCAGTTTGAAACTTATTCTGAACCCGAACCCTATAAAACTTTCTCCTATGGCATAGATGCAAAATGGGTATTGTATAATGGTTTCAAAACACGGAAACAAATCAATGTTGCAAACCTTGAACTAGAAAAGTCCAAGTTGGCTCTTATTTATGAAGAGCAGGCAGTTTTAAAAAAGCTAACAAACAATTTTTTCAAAGCACTATCCTCACAGGTGAAGCTTAATTTTTTACCTAAAATTGAAAGTGTAATTAACCAGAAACTATCTGTTTACAAAAAACAACTCAGTTCGGGTGTGGTTGATAGTTTACTAGTAAATAATGCAGTTCGCGATTTAGAAAATATGAGAAGTCAATACCTTGAAAGTAAATTAAGTTCGGAACTATCAAAGGCAGAAATGAATCTAATACTTGATACGGATGATGAATTCTGGATTAACCATGATAAATTTATACCACCACCAGATTTTCAATTTAAAAATAAATTTGAAAGTAAGGATTCAGTCTCAGAATATCTTGGACAATCAGGTATTGAGATTGCTGAAAGTAAATACGAGTTAACCGAATCAGAGAATTCTCCAGTTCTGGAGTTAATTGGAAGCACAGGTCATAGCAGCAGAGATCGTCTTAAATTTGGCTCCACAGGTCATGAAATTACGCTGGGTTTAAATTTGTCTATTCCTATATCCGGGCGGTTCTTAACCCGCCGAAAGCTAAGTAAGGCAAGAGTAGCAATAGAGAAAGCAGAGTTACTTAAGCATAAACTTATCAAGCAACAAAAGAATCAGTTTTTAACGGAAAGTTTCAAGTTAAACCAAGCTGAAAAAACATTGAAATTGCAGCAGGAATTATGGCGATTACAAAAGGAGAGGCTTGATAAGATAATTTCGATGTTCAGTAAGAGAATGAGCGAAAAATCGGTTATTTTAATGGAGAGAGAAACCCTGCTTAGGAGAGAAATGTTTTTGGAGTTATCAAGAATTTCTTACATTAAACAAAAATATATTCTAGATTTAATTCAATAATTAATAAAAAGATATGAGAAAAGTTTTACACATTTTAGGATACTTCAGTGATGAAGATATTGCATGGATGACGGAAGTTGGAAAAAAGGCAACTATCCAACCCAACGAATTTCTAATTCAAACTAATATTGAACTTAAATCAATTTTTTTTGTTTTAAGCGGTAAATTTCAGGTTGAAAGTTCTGACGGAGTAGAGGTCGCCAAGGTGAAGTCAGGGGAAATTCTTGGAGAAATGTCTTTTATTGAAGAAGAGATGCCTGTGGCAAATGTTAGAGCAATTGAAGCATCTGATGTAATTGTTTTGGATCATGAATTTATGAATGACCGTTTTGAAGAAAATCGCGGATTCGAAGCACGATTTTATAAAGCAATAAGTTTATTTCTCTCATCTAGGTTAAGGTCTACTTCAGGGCGCCTCGCAAACGAGAAGGTACAGGGTAAGCAGTTGAAGCCGATAGAGCAAGATATTGACAGTTCTACCTTAAGCCATATTCAGGTTGCCGGAGAAAGGTTCAATCGATTAGTCGAGTATTTTTCTTCTTAGTTTTCAATTGCATCTTAAATACTTATGAGATGCAAAAGCGACATTTTTTAAGATTTCCTACTCATGTAAAACCAATATCCGTGGTATCAGAACATTAGCATTAAAGAGTTCGCTAATTTAGCGAAACTAATTTTCAAAGTTTTCGGATTTTCAGATTTCGGTACCAGGCTGGGTCGTTATGATCCTGTAAAAGGATAGGACCTTCCCAGGACCCAAATCCTTCATTCTTATGATACTTACTTTTTTGAAATCGTTTTTTCCAGTCTTCAGATCCCCAAGTGATTTCGACCATTTTTTCTCCATTTAACCAGTGCTCGATTTGGTTTCCTTTAACGAATATCCGACCTTTATTCCATTCACCCACTGGTTTCAAAGGCTTTGAATCCGGAGCAGCAACTAATTCATAAAGGGAACCTGCTCGGTGGGTCGGGTTCTTATTGTCTCGATGTTTCTGATCATCCAATACCTGATACTCAAGTCCAAGACTTCCCCGTGCCCGGTATTTTATTCCACTATTCCCCGCTTTAGAAATCTTCCATTCAAAGGTTAATTCAAAATCCTTAAATTTTTCTTTGGTTATGATGTCCCCACTTTTAGTGTGGCGGTGTACGATTCCATTTTCAATAGACCATCCCTTGTCCACTTTTTCACCATTTACCTTAGTCCATTGTGAGAAGTCATCTTTTGCGAAGAGATCCTTCATTTTTCCCAGTTTTGCTGCATGAAGATTCCCAATGATTAGAATAGAAAATAGGATTTGGTATAATTTCATAATGTAGTTAGATAAAATAATTTAAACACATTGCTGTGGGTGGAATGTTTTTTCAACGATCAACCTTTAAATTTAAAATTTCTTTTTTTGGACTGTATTCAGTAATCGAATTGAAAACTTATTGATTATATCCTCTATTTATTAAACCCCTTGTGGTTCATAAATTCCCAGATTCGATTCATCCAAGTAAAACTTCCGGTTTCTGGAGCTGCTTTGCGTTGGAAGCAATGACCTCTTTTGGCCAGGGTATGGAGGTCAGACTGTATGCCCATTCGCCGAAGCTGTTCCCAGCATTTCACAGATCCCATAGGAGAGTAAACATCCTCATCTCCGTGGATAAAAAGCATGGGGCAAGTTGCCAGATCAAATGAAAATTCAGGCGCGATTCGTACATCATTTTCATTTCCTCCGTTTTTATTCCCTCCATTGATACCGTCAGTTAATGCGTAAGCAGGATAGATAGCTATCGCCCATTGAGCATTACAAGGGATTTTATCAAGCTTATCGA
>Ga0257126_1002964_pt1 | contig 10924 bp, 7 predicted proteins | sample SI060_120mmetaG_FD_190151 | JGI IMG/M metagenome (GOLD analysis project Ga0257126, IMG submission 190151) | Marine microbial communities from Saanich Inlet, British Columbia, Canada - SI060_120m | ecosystem: Environmental > Aquatic > Marine > Inlet | place: Canada: British Columbia | collected... | reverse complement strand
TTTGTGGGTTTCCGGTCAGTACTGCAATCTCAACTTGATTACCCGATGAATTAGTAAAACGCAGGACATATTGGCTTTTACTAGGTGGGCTCAAGCGAAAAGCTCCATGGCATGAAAATGCTTTCCTTAGAATTGGAGTGATTTTTTTTGAGGTATCTCCAAAATCGATAGAAATTTGCTTTTTCTCCAACTCCGATACGATTCCAGGCAAAAGTATTCTCTTATTAGGTTGCCCGTAAACTGTAATAACTGACATAGACTGCAAGCCAATACCAACTATCAAAACCGGTAAAAAAATACTCGCCACTAATTTATAAAACCATCTGCTTAGTACCACATTCATTTGAATAAGTTTTCATAAAAGAGAACCTTTCAGCAAGTGCAAAAGACAGTGAATTCGATATTTTTAAATAGAAAAGAAAAAATTCTTGATATGGACACAGTTTTAAATTGCTCCAATAATTTCTTGGTTCATTGTATTACATTTCCATGTCTGATAAAATTATTACCGAACTACTTAAAAAAGTAAATTATCCAGGATTTAGTAGGGACATTGTATCCTTCGGTCTGGTTCACGATACAAAGCTCGAAAAGGAAAAAGCTTTTGTAAAACTTGAAATTAATTCAGGGGATCCAACTTTACCAACTAAATTAAAAGAAGATATTGAAAAGATACTCCTTAGTGATAGTGCAATCAAAGATGTTGAGGTTTTAATAGCAGTAAAAAAGCAATCAGCAAATAATCAAACTCAGGAAAGCGGAGAAAATACTGCCATTTTGCCTGGCGTTAAAAAGATTGTTGCCATTGCCAGTGGTAAAGGAGGTGTGGGCAAATCAACTATGGCGGTCAACCTCGCTTGTGCAGTTGAACAAATCGTTCAGAAAGATACATCCTCCAATTTTAAGGTAGGGCTCATGGACTGCGATGTTTATGGTCCTTCAGTTCCGTTACTCATTGGAGCTTCAGGACAACCACAAGCTCTTGGTGAAAACCTTATAGCACCCGTGGAAAGTTACGGCGTTAAAGTAATGTCCATGGGATTGCTGGTCGACGAAGAAACACCGGTGGTATGGAGAGGTCCCATGGTAATGAAAACAATTCAGCAATTTGCTGGAAATGTTGAATGGGGAGAATTAGATATTCTATTTATTGACCTTCCTCCTGGAACAGGGGATGCACAACTGTCCCTTGCACAGACCATGCCTTTAGATGGTGTTGTTATTGTGACCACTCCTCAGAAAGCAGCGGTAGATGTGGCAAGGAGAGGTGCAAGAATGTTTGAAAAGGTGAATGTGCCTATCCTTGGCGTTATCGAAAACATGAGCTTTCTTTTAAACGAGGAATCCAACGAGAAATCTTACTTATTTGGTCAAGGTGGAGGTCCGAGAACAGCTCAAGCATTATCCACTGCGTTCCTTGGTGAAATCCCGATACATGAGGAAATAAGAATGGGTGGTGATCACGGAATACCTATTACTAAGTCAAACCCAGACCATTTCGCAAGCGAAGCAATACGCTCCGTCGCTAAAGAAATTATAGAGCTTTTGGGGTAAAAGTTTTAACTTTTTATTTCCTTGTGCATCGTATGACGACGAAGGAAACGGTTAAATTTCTTCTTTTCAATCGGCTCGGTTTGCAACTTTTTGTTGCGAGATGCCATGTAGCGAGAAGGTTGCTTGCCTTCTTTACGTGCTTCGGTGCATTCAAGTATGATAGTTTCTCTAGCCATGTTGCATAAAATGCCAAATTATTCTTTTTGTAGCAATTAAAATATAATAATGAATTACAAAAAGAGGTTTTTTTATGGTTTGCAAAAAATCGACTATTGAAACATAGTATCTGTAATGGAATCGTCAATTAATGATCATATCTCGACTGAAAACTTGCATCGAGAAATGCAATTGAGAAGAGAAAATGAGTCTAACTTAGAAGTTCCTGAAGTTGGTCATGAAAGTTCCGAAAAAGTAACAAAAAGTCCCGAACCTATTGTTCTTTCTGGTAGTTTCCTCAACGACAAAACTCATGAAGATCAGTCCCATTCCCAGCAGCCTGGACTCCCACCAGGAAGCGTCGACAATGTGGATGACGCGGGAATTGACCCGACCCGAACACCAGATTGGGAGGTGGTGAAACCAACAGAATTGCCCGACGAACCGGGGCCAAGTCAATTTCATAATGATCGTTATTGGGATGAGCGTAGTTTGGAAAAAGAAATCCAAGATAAAGACTTGCAGGAGGAATTAATCGAAAAAGAAAAGGAAAGTTTTAACAGAGCAGCAGAAAGAGGAGAAGATTTTAGTAGATCAAACTCAAACGAAATACTCGATCCCTATTACCAAAGTGGATCCGATCCTTCTGAACCGCCATCGGCGGGACACAGTTTAGACTCTTTTATATAATTGATGCTTTCACAACCGTCTCGATTTGAGGTTGTCGGCAATACCCTTGCATTGCAATGGTTAGATGGTGAAGAAACCTATTTGGACGCATCTGAATTGCGTGCAAATTCCCCATCTGCAGAAAATAAAGGCGAAGTCGATATTTTTGGTAAAGTCAGTGGTGGAGAAGCACCACGTGAACATTTGGACATTAAAATTCTAAAAGTTGTCCAGGTGGGTAATTACGCTATTCGAATCCATTTTTCAGACGGGCATTCGACTGGTATATACTCGTGGGATTACCTTAAATCATTAAGTAATTTAAAATAAAACTAAGCGAAGAGAATTTCGTAACTGGGAGCCTTAGTTTTTAAGCTAAACCTCGATCACTATTTTTCGTAAAATCTATGATTTCAAGAGTTATCTTATCTGTTTTAAACTCGAAATCGTTTTCGAGGTAATCAATCGCCTGCTTACGATTTAAATCTCCACGGTAAACCGTCCTAAAAACTCCTTTTGCAACATCGATCTGCTCTTTTGTAAAACCGTTTCTTTCCATGCCCACTTTATTAATTGAACGAACTTCTGCTGGAGAACCGTCGGCAAGCATAAAAGGAGCAACATCCTGCACCAATTTTGAACAGGCTGAAATCATACAATTTCTACCCAAACGACAAAATTGATGCACGCCCACGCCCCAACCAATATTAACATGATCAGCAACAATAACATGCCCGCCTAAAGCAGAATGACTACTCATTATTAGATTATCACCCACAATACAATCATGGGCCACATGACTGTAGGCTAAAAAAGTATTATCGGACCCGATTAGGGTCTTATTTTGATCATTGGTGGCAACATGAGCAGTACAATATTCCCTGAAAGTATTCCGGTCCCCGATTTGAAGTGCTGGTTCACCTCCCGAAAACTTTAAATCATGAGTCAGTCCACCAATTAAAGAATACGGGTGAATTTCATTTGCTTTTCCTAAGATCACCTTACCCTCTACAGTAGCGTGGTGACGAATAATGGTATCATCTCCAATAATTGCATTACGGCCGACCATGGCAAATGCCTCAACGACCACACCCTCTCCAAGTTGGGCACCGTCCTCAACAATTGATTGCGGATGAATTTGCGTAGACATTAACTTTCCTCTCCAGCATCAACGATGGAAAACATTAAACTTGCGGAAGAAACTGGCTTATCGTCGACTTTACAAACGACGCTTGCAGTTGCTAGTTTATTACCCCTAACTTTTTCAAGGGTTGCGGTAATAATCAACTGATCTCCAGGGACAACTGGTTTCCTAAACTTAACCTTGTCAGCACTCATAAAAAAAGCCACTTTCCCCTCTGACGAACTCCGTCGTAAAAGCAAGATTCCCGCAGCCTGAGCCATTGCCTCTAATTGCAAAACCCCTGGCATAACTGGATGCCCAGGAAAATGACCAGTAAAAAAGGGTTCATTAATAGTGACATTTTTAACCCCAACTAAAACTTCATTTCCTTCAATTGAGGTAACTCGGTCAATCATTACGAATGGGAAGCGGTGAGGTAAAACATCAAGCACTCTCCTGACATCAAGTTCCGTTTCGTCAGGAAGAACGACGGATTTACTTTTCTTTTTATCAGATACTAATTTTTCTTTTCCCGTCATGCGACCAAGTATCTTCTTGGTAAGATCTGCATTTAATGAATGACCAGGACGGACAGCAATGATATGAGCTTTGAGTGGTTTGCCTAAAAGTGCAAGATCGCCCACGATATCTAGAATCTTATGCCGAACAAACTCATCATCAAAACGAAGGGGTTCTTTAGAAAGAATTTTATCTCCTTTGATTACAATAGCACTATCTAGACTTCCACCTCGTATTTTCCCCAACTTCAGTAGTTCTTCAATGTCTTCATAAACAGTAAAAGTACGAGCAGGTGAAACTTGAGCAACATAAGTCTCAGAATCTAAATCAATCGATAAATGCTGGACATGACTACCTCGGTCATCTGCCGATGTACATGTAATACGAAACCCATCGTGAGGAAGTGCGATCATAGAACGGTTACCCGAAGTCACAGAAAGGGGTTCTTTTAGGACAAAATAATCGCGGTCTGCTTCCTGCTCAACAGGCTCTGCTTCGAGGATTAAATTAACAAATGGACGAGCAGAACCATCTAAAATCGGGGGTTCACTCGCATCTAACTCGATAATTGCATTATCCACTCCGCAACCTGACAACGCACTTAGAACATGCTCAATGGTATGTACCTTGGTATTTCCATTGGAAATTGTAGTACTTCTAACCAACTCAGAAACATTAGCAGAAGAAGGCTTAATTTCCGGTTTTCCATACAAATCAATTCTGCGGAATATATAACCCTTATTTTCCTCTGCCGGAAGAATAGATAAATTAACCTCTTCTCCCGTGTGCAGGGATTTCCCATTGATGGAACGTTTATTTCTAATAGTCCTTTGTTTTGCAGGCATATCGGTTTTATACTTCTAAAACAAGGTAGTCTTTCTGTAAAGAAGGAAGAATCTTTCTACAAGCTTGCGAATCAAACAATGATAGATTTTACTATACAAATCTTTATGCGTACAAAAAAACAAAGCCTAGTAAAACGATGGAAGAAAGAGTACTACCGAATGATTGACGGTATTGTGCGTTCCCATGCAATTCACAAACTACTTGTTCGAATATTGTATTTTGCCTGCGTAGTAGCCAGCATAATTTTAGGCTGCCTTGTCTACCTAAACTCGTAGAAATTAAAAGAAACTATTATGTTTTATTTTCCTGGAAACTTCAAGTCTGCTACAGGTTTGCCGTTTCGAAGAGCTTTATACCATGTCTGATAGGCAATTATTTTTTCATCTTCTGAAATCGATGAATCTTCAACAAAATCTACAAGCCTGAAATACCCGTTAGCTTCCAAGTACTCTCCCAGAGAGTGATTTAAATTTGGGTGACCGATCAAGGACAAAATCAAATTCTCTACTGAAATCACTCTTTTCTTCTGCGAGCCAACAGTAATAGAAACTCCTTTTATTCGTAGATCCCGCATTGCATCTTTGGTTCCGAAATCATCAAGATTGACAAAATTACCTGACAGAGAAAGACGTTTTAAAATGTTCATTTCTAGTAGGGGATTTAAGGAGTATATAAAATTATTCGAAAGCGAAAGCACTTGCAGTGAGCTTAAACCGGATAATGGCCCAATATTGACTAATTGATTTCTTTGTAACCTAAGTTCTTTCAATGTTGTAAGACTCTGAATAGGTCTCAGGTCGCAAATTCGGTTTTCCACCAAGTACAAATACTTAATTTTAGTTAAGCTACTCAACCCCTCTAGACTAGTTATCCGATTATCAGATAATGCGAGCCTCTCCAGACTAGGAAAATCGCCGAGGTTCCTAATATCTTTTAATTTATTTCCAGATAAAAGTAGGATTTTCAAGCTTGGCAAATTTTGTAGTGATCTTACAGAATGCAATAAGTTTTCATAAAGGTATAAATTCGATAACTTAGGTAGAGAACTCAACTCCATCAGTGGATCAGTGTCCCTTTTCCCGTTTCCACTTTCATCATTAAATGATTCACCAGGATCAAAAGCTTTGTTTTTGTTTCCATCGACATAGCTTTCAGCCCGACCAAGTTGATTACCCTGTGCATAAAGGGTTACTAAATTAGAAATTGAGCTAATTCCTTCCAAATCAATTAACGCATTCCCAGAAACATCCAGATGTTGCAAAAAAGCAAGATTTGATATTCCGGATAAACCAAGTAATCGATTATTCGATAATGAAAGCTCATTCAACTGCCAAGGTCCTCTTTTTATCCTCTCGGTTAAATCTGATAACTCTAAGATCATCTCAGGGCTTTGCTCAGAGGATCCCAAACGTGCAGACAATTTTTGTTGAATCTCAAATATCTCCTTTTGCATCTTTTCCAACGAGAAACCTGAAAGTGATAAAAGACTAGAAATTCGGTTACCCGACAAATCTAACTTTCGCAGATTTGCAAGTTCGACCAGTGGTGTTATGTCCTTAATGAGGTTATCTTTAAGAACCAATACTTTTAGGTTTTTAGCGACTTCGAGGCCCCTTAAATCTCGAATACCAGCATTATTAAGTTCAAAAAACTCTAGCTTATCGGCAACTAGTTCCCTGGTTAATTGCGTCCTATCAACACCAAGAGAATCGGCAAGTGCTTGCTCTAATAATGGTTCGGGAACATACAAAGGTTTAGCATTACCAGCACAGAATAAAATTTGTGCAAACAACCCAACATTAAAAAGCTTGAGGGAAAAATTCTTTAGAGATAGAGAATGTATCACATACTTAATAGTCGACCAACCATGAGAATTCTTTAGCGCAACCGTGCAATTAAATCCTTCGATTCGACTGAATCACCAACATTTACGAGCAGTTCATCCACTACCCCATCCGACGATGCGTATAGTGTTGTTTGCATCTTCATAGCTTCCAATACAGCTATCTTTTCACCCTTTTCTATGGTTTTACCAACGCTTGTTGAAATGCTGCTAACCATTGCAGGTATTGGTGCAGCCACATGCAAAGGATTTGCTGGGTCTGCTTTTTCCCTGACTTTAGCCTCTGCATTTACAGATTTGTCCTGAACAATAGTCGACCTTGCTTTACCATTTAACTCAAATGACAAAGACCTCTCTCCTTTTTCATCAGCATCTCCAATGTGCAAAAGTTTAATAAAAAGAGTCTTACCCTCTTCTATTTTAATCGAAATCTCTTCACCCGGTTCAAGTCCATGAAAATAAGCCGTTGTCGGAAGTACAGAAACATCACCATACTTACGACGAAACCCTTGAAAGTCATCAAAAACTTTGGGATACATAACGCTCGAAAACAATTCATCATCCGAAGATTTACGACCAAGTTTTTTGGTTATTTTCGCCGATTCTTTTTTCAAATCCATTTTTGGTGCAGAAGCACCAGGCCGGCCACGAAGAGGCTTTCTTTTACCAAGAATGACTTTCTGCACCGCTTTTGGCCATCCGCCTTTGGGTTGACCAAGATTTCCTGAAAGAAGATCAATGACTGATTCAGGAAATCCAGTTTCCGGTGGAAGATTCGTTAAATCTTCCGGCTTAACGCCTTTGGTGATCAGGAAAATTGCAAGGTCACCAACACACTTACTACTGGGTGTCACTTTAACGATATCACCAAGCATTTGATTAACTTCTTGATAAGTCTTTACCACATCCGGCCACCTTTTACCTAATCCCAAGGCACCAGCCTGTTCCCTTAAATTCGTGTATTGACCACCTGGCATCTGATGCTCAAAAACCTCTGCACTACCAAATGGAGGAGAACTATCGAAAGGAGAGTAGTATTGCCTGACAGCTTCCCAATATATGGAAAGTTGATTAAATGCATCCACATCCAATTTGGTGGAGCGAGGTGCATTTCGTAATGAATGCACGATTGAATTAAGGTTGGGCTGACTTGTACAGCCTGACATGGAAGAAATTGCCAAGTCTACTACATCCACACCAGCCTCGCTTGCCTTTAAGACAGAGGCCGAAGCGATCCCACTAGAATCGTGTGTATGAAAGTGAATAGGAAGAGAGACTTCATTCTTTAATGCCTTAACTAAACGGTAGGCTGCCGTAGGGTGACATAGACCAGCCATATCCTTAATTGCAAGAATATGAGCACCCATTTTCTCAAGCTCTTTGGCTAAATTCACATAGTAGTTGAGGACATATTTTTCTTCACTTGAATCTGTAAAATCCCCGGTAAAACATAATGCAGCTTCACAAAGCGAATTTGTTTTCTCCCCAACGGTTTCCATTGCAACTTTAAGATTTGGAAGATAATTCAAAGAATCAAAAATTCTAAAAATATCCATTCCCGCCTCTGAGGAATGAACCACAAACTCACGAATTACATTATCAGGATAATTTGCATACCCAACTGCATTCGAACCTCTCAGTAACATCTGAAATAGCACATTAGGAATCTTTTCCCTCAAGAAGCGCAGACGCTCATACGGACATTCACCTAAAAACCGCATACATGTATCAAAAGTTGCCCCACCCCACATCTCCAAGCTGAACAAACCGGATGCTCTACGGGCAATAAAATCCGAAACTGCCAACATGTCGTAACTTCTCATTCTTGCAGCAAAAAGTGACTGATGAGCATCTCTCATTGTCGTATCAGTTATTAAGAGAGGCTTTTGCTGAAGCATCCACTCCGAAAACTTTTTTGCTCCTTTTTCTAAAAGTAAATCACGGGTACCACGGGGGGGACTTTCTTTACCATCATACTCAGGTTCAATCAAAGGCAGCGGACATTCTGCCCTTACACGTCCTTTTACCTGAGGATTCCCGTTAACAATAACTTCCCCAAGGTAACTTAGTAATTTTGAAGCACGATCCCTTCTCGCTTTGAAACGAAAAAGTTCGGGTGTAACATCAATCATTCGAGTAGTAGCTTTTCCGGCAACAAAATCTTTGTGATTAATTACATTTTCTAAGAATGGGATATTGGTTTTAACTCCCCGAATTCTCATTTCACGCAGGGCGCGATGCATTCGGTTCAAAGCCTGGGACAAATTTGGTCCAGATGTTGTCAGTTTAACCAATAAGGAATCATAAAATGGAGTAATAATTGCACCCGTGTCACCCATTGCACCATCTAATCTCACTCCAAAACCAGCAGCTGAACGATAGCTTAAAATCTTTCCATAATCAGGAGTAAAATCTTTTTCAGGATCTTCTGTGGTGACCCGACACTGAATTGCACATCCATTACGAGGAATTTGCTCCTGTGCAGGAATTCCGATTTCTTTTCCATGTAGTGGCTTGTTCATAGCCACCAATATTTGGGATCTTACAATATCAATTCCGGTAATTTGTTCCGTGACCGTATGCTCAACTTGAATTCGCGGATTCATTTCAATGAAAAACCATTCATTCGTATCTTGGTCCAATAAGAATTCAACCGTACCAGCATTATCATAGCCAACCTCTCGGGCTAAGTTTACGCCTGCTTCACATAGAGAATCAACAACCTCTTGAGGAAGTCCAATCGATGGTGCAACTTCGACAACTTTTTGATATCTTCTTTGCACAGAACAATCCCGCTCGTGCAAATGAACAATACTTCCCTTTCTGTCACCAAGCACCTGAACCTCCAGATGCTTTGCTCTGCCAACATATCTTTCTAAAAATACCGCAGAGTTTCCGAAAGCCCGCTCTGCTTCTCCCTGAGCCTCTTCAAGCATGGGCTTCAAATCTTCCTCTTTTGTAACCACCCGCATTCCTCGACCTCCTCCACCAAATGCTGCTTTAATAATCAAAGGGAAACCAATTTTTCGCCCCCATTTTAAAGCCTCAGCGGGATTGGATACTGCATTAGGAGTGGCAGGTAAAGTGGGAACACCAGCTTTGTCAGCCGCTTTTTTAGCTGCAACCTTATCTCCCATATTTTCGAGTAATTCAGGTCGAGGACCGATAAAAGTAATTCCTGCTTGTTCACAAGCTCTAGCAAAGTCGGCATTTTCAGACAAGAATCCATAGCCCGGATGAATCATGTCTACTCCTTTGTCTTTTGCTAAAGAAATTATCGAGTCGATATCCAAATAAGCAGCAACTGGACCTTTTCCCTTTCCAACCTGATAAGCTTCATCTGCTTTAAAACGGTGAACACCAAAGCGATCTTCTTCAGCATAGATTGCGACAGTACGTAAATTCAATTCAGTAGCAGACCGAAAAATACGGACAGCAATTTCGCTACGATTGGCGACGAGGAGTTTCTTCATAAAATAGGGAATGTTTTTGTTATTATCAGAGATAATTGAATGCACGGATGGGAAGATTTTTTCAATGTTAAAAACTTAAAAGTTAATTCAGGAATCAAAAATTTGATTGGAAAGAATTAAACCATAAGTCAACATAAACTGATGCATAAGCATGGTAGATTAAACCAGCTAATGCAAGTAATGGGCCGAAAGGAATCTCGCCACCCCATTCAATTTTGGAATGACTAGACTCACAGGATTGACTAGCTTTTAATCTTTGAAAAAACATAACCGGCAATATCAAAACCGTACCCAATAATGCACCTCCAAAAATTGCAAAAATTGCACCCTGCCAGCCGCAAAATGCACCAATACATCCAAGAAGTTTGACATCTCCTTCACCCAAAGCTTCGCGACCAATAGCTATTTGAGCAACTGCTCCAATCCAATACAGCAAGGCTGAACCAATCAACATACCTAAAACAGATTGCATCCCACTCGAAAAATGTTCCCAAGGGCTAGGGTTATAAATTTCTAAATGCATGGCAGGAAAGTAAAAAGACAATAATATACCAGCGAATGCTCCTCCTGCACTGAACCGATCAGGAATTATCATGGTTTCAAAATCAATTACTGCAACAACTACCATCAACCAAGTAAAGGACGCCCGAATGATCAACGAAAACAAGTCCGAGTCCATAGAATACAAATAGGCATAATAAGCAAAAAATAAACCCATTATCAATTCAACTACCAGTAACG
>Ga0257126_1002961_pt1 | contig 10932 bp, 7 predicted proteins | sample SI060_120mmetaG_FD_190151 | JGI IMG/M metagenome (GOLD analysis project Ga0257126, IMG submission 190151) | Marine microbial communities from Saanich Inlet, British Columbia, Canada - SI060_120m | ecosystem: Environmental > Aquatic > Marine > Inlet | place: Canada: British Columbia | collected... | reverse complement strand
ATGACCTCTTCTGCCGCCACTCCATCGCCACCTCCAACGTCAATCGTTGCCAGGCCGGCAGAGTCTCCAAACCTCATACAAAGTCGTTCTCTCCGACCGTCTAAACTTTCGCTTGTTTCAATTGTCAAATGTTCAAAAGTACCGAGAGATGCTTCTGTAAGGTCGTCAAGGTGGTCGCACATTGAAGCCCCAGATGCTTGGGCGATATCTTCAATGCCAGCTCGCTCAAGCCCGCCCAAAACAAAACATCCTGCATCGGTGAGAGCGTGGAAGATACTAGGTTCAATGGTTTCCGCTGAGAAAATGGCAGAAGCGCCGGTGTCTATTATTTGCTGAATTTTTTTCTTCAAAATAGCATCCTTAGCATCAACGAATGCCATCCATTCGTCGGCTGTTTCAACCTCAATGTCGGCGTCTCTCGAAGATGTTTCATAATCGAGAGGGCATGTGAGGGCGACTAACGTCCCAGCACCAAGGCGGCGAGGTAAACGGTCTAGAATCAGTGCTGTGTCCAAAATTAAACCGTCAAGAAGTCGAGAGTCCAGTAAATTGCCCTGAGTGCGTTTAGACATCCGAATGTCTTCGTAATTGACTCCACCATCGCTACCGGATACCGTTTGGAGCCCGTCGACAACCAATTCAGCAAGGTATGTCCCCTCGATGTCTGCAGCGGTACCGTTCATTGATGTCTTGGCAACATGGACGAGTTGCTCACGGGTCAGGTCCCATTTACTTGAGCTGGATTCTATGGATTGGCGTGTCACTGCCACTGCTTTGAGGTAGCCATCATTTAGGATCAACGGATGCAAGCCACGTCCAAGCAATCGTCCGGCTTCCCTCATCAGTTCACTAGCAAAAATCATGCAACCAGTGACTCCGTCCCCACAAGCATGTTCTTGGGCTTCTGCAAGTTGAACGAAGGCTTTTGCAGCCGGGTGTTTGACGAGCAACTCTGAAACGATTTTTGCTCCATCATTGGTAACAGCGGTCGTCCCGTTTGTTTTGTAGAGCATCTTGTCCAGGCCTTGTGGGCCAAATGTTCCACGCATCAAATCGCCAAAGGCTACAGCGGCTGTAACGAGTTTTTGTGTCACGCCCACGCCGCTGGTGACGGTGGTTGTTGGCCGTACAATTGTAACCGGCGCGCGCCCGCTGCCGTCATTGTTCGCTTGAGCCATTAGAACGACCCTGGCGGCTCAACTTCTTGAACCCTTTATCGCCTGGAGTTTCACTTCTTCTTTGCCTTGTTGGTGGTGCCCGACTTTCTAGGAGCCGCTTTCTTTGCGTGTTTGCCAAGTTTGTGCAGCTTCTGTGACTCATTGTGGGACCAATGGTAGGCCATCTTCAACAACTTGAGGTAATGTTCGTTGCCGTCCTTTACCATCTTTTCATGAAGGACTTCGTTGGTCATGAACACGTCGCCCCAAAGTTGTGCAGCGGTACCTTTGTCGCCCTTGGGCATGTCGAAAACTTCCTTGACTGTTGGGTCAAGGTATGCTCGCCAAACACGTGCTGGGTTGACCGCCATAGTAACTTCAACGATAATTTCGTTCTCGTTGATTCCAGTACCGGTTTGCCATGTGTCATCACCGAGGTCAGCGAGGAATGGAAGACAGAGGTCCTGGATGGAGAGGCTCGTCATTGGGTCAGCATTGGTTAGCGCGGCATATGCCTCACGCATGCGCCCACGGTCTGCGCCACGGGAGGCGGTTTGGAAGCGGAGCTTGTCAATGGATGTTGGGACCAAGAAACGAACATCGGTATAGTAGACCAGTGGATTATCATCGGACGAATTGAAGATGTGTTCAAACGGTGCGGGTCCTGCAGATTCTCCAAGAAGATCCATTGGATATACCGTCTTCAAGGCGTTGGTGGCAACGGATTGAATGATACGGCGCATAAGACGCTCGGGTGCAGCGGAAACATCGTTGAACGTGTCGAGGTATTCTTGCATGTTGAGGATGTCATATCCACGAACGGAAAGAATAGAGTGGACGTTTGGTCCAATTACCTTCTCTCCATCGACTTCAGCTTGGCTAATCCATCGGGAACCCTTGGCTACATCTGAGGCAGCAACAAGGTCAGCGTAGGCCTTGAAACGTCGGGTGACTCGGTTCATGAAGTCGGCTTGGTCGAGTTTAGTAAACACGGTTGAACCATAGTTTGACTTGAGTGCGTGGTCGGCAACTTGACTGGCGTTAGCACACGTCAAGAGATTGCCTTGGTCACTCGGGTACATGATCAGGCGGCGACGCTTGGCAGCCCCTCCAAGTGTTCCCACTTGCGGGTCAGTCAAAATGTAACCGAGAGTTGCACAAACCTCGAAGAGGCGGCTGTACTTGTCTTCATCACTGGAGTTTCCAATCCATTCGTCAAGTCCAGGCTCAATGCAGTGGAATTCCAAGGGAACCATTTCCGAACCGGCACCAAATGCTTGGCGAACGGTAGAGGATTGCATCATTCCCATCATGGTGTAAAGGGAAGTTTTTCCTGTTGTCAAGTAAACGTCTGAAATTCCTTCTTCCCCAAAGGAAGAGCGACGGTCTGGTAGATTGACGAGGAGGTTGAACGCAGTTGCTGTTTCACGGTTTCCGTTAACAGCAGGCCAAATCCAAGTGTTCGGACGCGTCATGAGGTAGCCGGAAGCGTCTTTTCCAAAACCTGCAGGTGAGTATCGAATCCATCCCAATCGGTTGTTGAACGACACGTTGCGATGCATTAGCGAAGGGTAGTAAACTCGGTCAAGAGGGTCGGAATCAGGTACAACTCCACGGTGCCCGAGCCCCCAAAGGATAACTTCCCACTCTGGGAAATCCTGTCCTTCCTTAGTACCAAGGAGAAGGTGGTTATCGTTTCGCGTGTCGCCTTCGAGAATCGCTCCGCCCATTCGCTCTTCGTCGCCTGTTGAGCAAAAGAAGAACGTCTGAGTCGTGAACAATTGCTTTGGAGTCCACATGTTTGCGTTGATCACAGTTTTTTGCTTGAGGTAATCGGAAATGTTCTCAATTCGTCGCTCAAACTTGAAACGGTCAGAATCAATCCAAGAAGACCCGAGAATGATATTTGTGTTCAGGAGTTTCGCTGATGCTGGTCCAATGTAGCGAGTTCGTGCATCTGCGCGGCTGTGGTCAGATGCTGGGATTTCTTCCCAGGGGCCTCTGCGAGGAATGTATGTCATGAACGTTGCATCATCGAACTTATTGTCTTCTGCTTTTGCAACTACGGCTTCAACTTCATCCATGAGCTTGACGTATGTCTCGCTCGGAAGGATGCGTTGTGTTTCTTTGAATGCTTTATCTGATACGCTACGATGTTCCCACATTTTTCTTCACCTCAAAATTTCTTTCTGTCTTCGGGGGCCTCTTCGGCCTCTTCTTCGACTGTTTCTTCAACCTCGGCTTCCGCCTCTGGTTCTTCTTCGACTGGTTCTTCAACCTCGGCTTCCGCTTCTGGTTCTTCTTCGACTGGTTCTTCAACCTCGGCCTCCGCCTCTTCATCTTCGATTTTGCCAGCATCGGGGTCTAGCATTTCAATAACAGTATCTTCAGCTGTTTCCTTAGCAACCTCTGCGGCTGCAACGGTGGCTGCTTCTTCAGCCTTTGAAATCAATTCTGCTTCATTGACTCGCCCGGCTGTAGCCTGGTCAAGGATCATTGCTGCAGTTGCTGCCATGGATGAGTCAACCATAGGGGCGCCCTTGTAGATGTATTGAACGGCCAACCCGATAAGGCCAAAAACAGCGCCTGAAGCCATAACCCATCCGCTGTTGTTACGCTGGGTATCAGTGACATCAATGTTGGTCTCAACTCCAGTAACCGGAGGAATTTGCATTCCTGTGAAGTAGGTATTTGTGAGGACTTCGATAACGGCCCAAACTGCGTAAATAATCATGATAAATGAAACTCCATTAAGCCATGAGCGGTTTTCAAGAAGGAAGGCAATTGCCCCGCTTTTGTTATTTCCCTGCGGCGTTTCGTCGTCGGACATGAGCAATCCTCTATTCGCGAAGGCCCGGTTATTCACTATTAAAGGTGACCCCGATAATTAAGTTGGGCGCCCCCGAAGTGGCCTCTTTTCACTTTGTGGTCAACGTCTTGATTTCTTTCCCTTGTTTCCGCCTTTACGACGTGAGTTATCCCAGGCAGAGTTACTCTTTCCTTTGCCCCTCTTATCGTTCCTAAATGCATTTGGACGAGCAAGGGATTCCGGCATCTCATCAAACGATTCGATACTGAGGCGAATCCCCCCGAGTTCGTCCTGAAGTTGTTTAACATTATCTCCTCCGCGGCCAACGAGCGTTGCAATCATGTTTTGAGGGGCATAAACTGTAGCGGCGCTTTCACTGCTGAATTCTACTTGGCAGTCCACTCCTACCCACTGTCGTATGTGTGAAGCAATCTGTTCTTTGGCCAGAGCCTTCAATGGCGACATGGCCTTTTTCGTTCCGTCGATTGGTACGACGGCAATTTCGGAGCCGAAAGCGAACATTTCATGGGTGATTTTCCCACTTGGAAATTCGATAACTTCGATGACGGGTCGTGCAAGCTCTTCTTGCATCCCTGTTGGGGGTTTTACTGTCATTCGCAGTTCGAGCACTTGTTGAATTGCCCCTGCCTCGACGTGGATGATGGTGTCAAGAACTTGGCTTACGAGCCCCAGTTCTACCTTTCCAATCAATCGCTGGATGGCTTCCAAAGCCGAGTTTGCGTGAGTGACTCCTAAAAGGCCAACTCCTGCAAGACGGACGTCAGAAAAAATTTCAAAATCCCGTGCTCGGCGAACTTCGTCGAAGATAACAAAGTCGGGCCTCACGAGGAAAAGAATCTCGGCGGTTTTTTCAAGGTCTCCTTCCAACGGAGCATATTGTGTAATTCGGTCTGCAAGTTGTAGGTCTCTTGGGGCTTCCATGGTCTTGACCAGAGCACCTACATCCGTGTCGAGATATTCTGCAATCGCTTGTGCAAGCGTCGTTTTTCCTGAGCCGGGCCGCCCGCAAATGAAGACTCCACGATGATGATTACTCAAACGGGCGATGAGGCGTTCATCGAGATTATAATCTGAAATGCTCAGTTTTGCGACCGGTCGGACCACTGTAATCTCACGTGCGTCTGAGAACGGTGGCCATGCGCAAGCAATACGTAAATCGCCGAGCTGAATAACTCTGCATCCTTTGCGGTCTATTTCCAGAAAACAGTCACTTCGATGGCGGTTATCTTCCACCAATTCGGCTAATTCGTCGCTTAACGCCTCAACTCGTAGCGTATCCCAGTCGGTACCGTTGTTTTCTATTTCGACCAGTTTAAGTTGCCCAATTGTTCCTCGTTTCACGCGTGGGGGGCACTCGGCTTTGAGAAAGACCGTGTGGACATCGTCTTCCAAAAGCGCCTCAAGGGCGTCGGGTAATGTTGGGTGATCGCCGAATGTAGCCATGATACTCGTGTTTAGGCCATCGGCTTCTGCCTTTGACACTTCGCATGGAAGACCGGAAGATTATGCTGTTAAAGATACAACGTTTTCAGTTGCCGTTGGGTTGAATCAGAAAACCTGTGAGCCAAAATGAGCCGACGAAAGCGAGTGACAAAATATAGGCGCCGACGGTTGGAAAGGCCCACATCGAAACTGAAACCTGTGCGAAAACGACAATGCTGGCAACAACGGCAATCATCTGCCAAGGTCCGTTTCCTTGTAGGTTGAGTGTTGAGGTCATGACTTCACGCTCAGAGAGCCCCCATACCAATCCGGTAAGGGCGGAAAGAGCAATGAGTGACTGCATGCCTGCAGTGACGGTTCCTTCAAGGTACCACACACCTAAGGAAGCAACCAAAGTTGCGGCAAACATGCGTTGGACGGTTGTGAAAGCAAGTCCCATGGAGACGGGGAAGTGCTGTTGATTCTTGAATACTCGCAACACCTTGAATGGTTTTGAGGTGGTTCAATACCGATTCAAATCTCGGAACCATTGATTCAATGTAAGAAGGTCTTCTACATTGGGATAAATCGTTGGGGTCTTCGCCTTCACGCTCTCAAGGAAGAACATCCATTCGTTGTAAAGTGGGGGATGGGTGTTGGAAAGTTCAACCTTTTGCAGTAAGCCGGGTCGGTCTAGATGCATTTCTGGAATCGGTCCAAACGTTAACCTAAGGTTACCATTTTGGCCAATAAGGGTTAGTTCACGAAGTTCAGACTCTGCATTCCAAGACACATCGATAACGAGGCGTTTCTGTTCTGGCCCTCTCTTATCAAGGAGCATTTGACCAGGTAGATGTTCGAAGACCTCGGGGGCGACCTTCGCCATTTCGTTGAATCCGAAATAAAGTGAAAGGTCAAAACCGTGAATTGCCAATGTTTTCATTGCTTCAGCGCCCTGAGGGCGGTCTCGTTTTGTTCTGCGGCGGTAGTGGAGTTCACGCAGTGTTCCGATAACCCCGTCAACCAATTGTTGTTTCATCGCCCTCACTCCCTCGTGATGGCGTAATAAAAACCCAGTAACAAGCGTATCACCCGAATTTAAAGATTTTAGAAATTCGTGCTCGTGTTCCAAGTGATCACTCAACGGTTTTTCTACGAAAACTGGGATGGTTCTTTCAACACTCTTTGATGCGAGTTCAAGGTGGGTACTTGGTGGCGTGACAATAGCGATGCAATTCACTACTTTAGCCCCAATCATATGCTCAAATTCGGTGAAGGATGCGTCGACGTGTTCCGATAAATCTGCAAGTTGGTCATTGTCAAGGTCACAAACTGAAATGTGCTTCACATGACCCTCCTTTTTCAATTGAATAAGGGTCTCAAGGTGGCGTTTTCCCCATCGGCCGTGCCCCACCAATCCCACATTAATCTCCATGAAAGTCCCTCATTCGTAATGAGTGGGCTTGAAGGATTGGCCTTGAAGATTCGTTTTCATCAATTCAAACGAAGTGGGTGATGATGTGAGCGATGAAAATTCAAGGGTCTGTTGATTTCCAAAGCCCATCTTTTCATAGATTTCTGGGGTGAAAGAAAACCCTTTTTCGCCAACATATCGGGCTCGGGAAACTCGGGTGGTGATACGAGCAAACCCGTGCCGCCAAAGAGCGAGGGCGGTGATCGCATCTTGACTGGTTGGGCACCCAAAGGGAAAGCGCTTGAAGGGGGATGTAAGAAGCGTTGGAGGGATGAGTGGCGCTCCCGTACGAATGTTTCTCGGCTGTCGTGAAATCTTGCGAATGAGGCCCCAGCGAATGGAACGGTGGGCGCGGTACGCATAACTCACGTTGTTGAGATATCGGTCTTCAAAATCATATAGAGTTGCCTTGATTTCATCCCAGACAGCTCGATCCATACCATAGCCCCAAAAATGACGATTTGTAGGAATAATTTGATCGAGTTGTTGTTGTTGTTGTTCAAGCGGGTCTTCATTAATCGTGTAGGCCATAACGGTTCCAATATCGTTGTATTGCTGGCTCCAATCCATAATGTTGAGAACGGTTTGAACATAAGTCGGAGCAAGGACCATGTCGTCTTCAAATAAAAGCACGCGATCGTACCCTTGCTCATCAAAAAGGGCCCTTCGGGCATCGATGAGGTGGCGTCCTATCCCCCAGTTTTCTGTTCGAGCAACAAGAGTGATATTGGTGAATGTTGAGGCTTGAATCCTCTTCTTGAGGTCAGGATGGTTGGCGTGTGGGCCTCCATCAAGGTAGATGTGCAAGTCACACTCGTGAGCCGAGGTATTTTGCTCCAAACTTGATAGGGTCTGGTCAAAGTAATCCACACGATTGAATCCAATCAACAGAATGGCGGTCTTCATTGTCCCACCATCAATTGGGCCTCGTAGGCGACTGTCATGGTGTTGCGTTGATGTTCTTCTTCATGAGGATTATGCGCTACCTTCGTCACTCAGAGGTTTGTCTTCGCTGCTAGAGCCTTCGCCTTCTTCGCCTTCTGCTGACGTTTCAGGAACGGTAGTTTCGTCAGGCTGTATGTCTTCCGAAATCAAAACTCGAGCGGTTTCTTCTAGCGTAGTAAGGTTGGTGGCAGTGATTCCTGCGGAAGATATTGCATAAACATAGTCGCCCATGAAGATGGATCGGCGTATGTTGTATTCGTTCCACCATCGGTTGTTTTCATCTTGAGTGTAAAGGTCTGAATGGTCAACCGTCCCATAAACGCTGAGGTTTCCGGTCGTTTCATTAACATGAACGAGCATCAACTTTGAGACATACTCATACGACCAATAGTAACGGTTGTTGATTTCATAATCAATATACCTGTATGTGGAAAGCGGTACGGCGAGGAGTTCCTTCGGAGCCCAATATTGGAACGCCTTGGATTCGTAGGTTGCCTCCGACCACGACCAAACCCAATCGCTTTCATTGGTGTTGACCGGTGAAAGTCGAAGAGCGGCATCTTGGGATGGTGATGCCGGGTCTGTGATGTTAAACAAAGAAATCTGAGTTCCTGACCAGTCGAGGCCTGTGCCGTCCTCATTGGCAGGACCTAGCCCGATGGTCAACAGGTGATCACGCGATAACGGATGGATATAAGTGGAAACTCCTGGGACCTTGAGTTCGCCCAAAATAGTGGGTTGGGTCTCATCTGAGACATCGATAACCCAAAGCGGGTCAATTTGTTCAAAGGTTACAATGTAGGCTCGGTCGCCATCAAACCGTGCACTCCAAATGCGCTCTCCTGGAGCGATTCCATCGACTCGGCCCGCTTCAACTAAAATCTGTTCTTGAGTTTCTACATCCATCGAGCGAACAAGCGTCACAAGTTGTGATGACATGGGTTCGGGGTCCTCCATCCACCATCGGGCCCACTGTCCTGCCGTGCTAGCGACGCGAAGCACACCTTCGTGCTCCGACAGTGCGAACTGGTTGACAACTGTCCCATTGATGCGCCCTGAGCCAGTGTAGAGAGTCGCCTCTCCGCTGATATCAAACGTGTGAAGATTGGTCATCTCGTTGGCTTCATCATTGCCCCAGAACCACCACCAGTCAAAGGCGCCCTCAGCCAAAACGAGGAGGTTTTGGGAGGCGTAGACTTGTGGATAGGTACCTACAATGTGGTCAACTTCAAAGTCAAACTCCGCCGATGACAAATCCAGAGCAAAAATGCTGGATATCCCCCGATTGAATCCCTCGGATGGAGCGACGAAGTCGGCGCATTGACCATCGGTCATCGTATGGGTTGTCACACTACCATTGCTGTATTCATACACCTGTGGGAGGAGTTCCTCAAGAGTGAGTGTAGAAAGAACTTCGCGATTTTCCTGTATGGTCTCCCAAGCAATTTTTTGACGTATTTCGGTGCGAAGAGAATCGTCGTAATCTAGATCCCAATAGCCGGCTGGAAGGTCTAACCATGTTCGGAGCCCTTGCACGTCCATCCAAGCATGACTGACGGTTCGGACGGTTCCATTGACCTCTCGTGCAGTAATGTAACTCCCTTCGATGTACAGTTCCCGTTCTACATCAGGGTCGTTGCGGTCAGCCACATCATAAACTGTAAATTTGGTCAGGCTTGAAGTTCTCCAATTGCCATATTCTCCATCCCATCCCATTTCATCAATCACTGGACTGCTTCGTGAAAGACTCCACGGACTTAACGTTGAAATTACAACCAATTGGTCGCCGTCCAGCATCATGGCTTGAGGGGTTCCTTCTACGGTTGTGTTTGAAAGGGCAGTGAGTTGTCCAAATTCGGGAACTCCAAAGATATGCAGTTTTTGCCCTTGAAGGTAGTAAATGTTGTAGCCGTCGGTTTTGACAAAGTCTGCCTCATCGACGCCTGACTCTTGGTTATTCGTTCCTGAGAAATCCTCGCCCTCAACCAACTTTGGGGCAGTGCGGGGTTGGGCTGGTTTGCCTCCTTCTGCTCCGCTTGCAGTGTCTGCGACCATTTCCATATCATCTTCCATCCAAATACCGCCACCATAGTAATATTCCTCGGCTGCCGCTTGCAAAAGTTGTATTCTGTATTCTTCTTCAAGAGAAGATTTCAGAGATTGTTCAAGGTCCTCACAGTCATCGTAACCTTGCAATTGCGGCGAACCAATACTACGGGCAGGGACGTCGTTCCAATCATCGGGAAGTTCGACATCGGGAACTTCTACACTTGGTTCAATAGCATTGAGACAACCTGCCCCGAAGAACAACATCATCATCATAACGGCTAGCATTTGCTTTGAGTGCATGTCTACGACTAGGGACCGGCTGGTTATCAAAGACTTGGTGAGTTGATTTGACAAATAGGTATTAATTGCTCATCGCCGAGGTTTTGCTACTCGCTAGAGCCTTAGACCCCAATGTAGAAATGGCCCATGGGGACCGTTTCCGAGAGGTGATTGGGAAAATATATTCTGATCGTTTCAGTTCGGTTATATGGTGATGAAGGAGTTGCCGGGATATGCCCAGATGTGAGGTGATTTCCTTGTTTGACAACCCTAACGAACCTGCATTTGATAATACTTCTAGTACTGCCAAACGGGTCCCAACTACAGTGGTTTTTAGTTTCAAGATGTTGTCTTCTGGAGTGCCTTTTGATGCATACCGGCGGAGTTTTCCATCGCGCCATGAAATGATTTTTTCCGAAGATTCAAGAGATTGAAGATGGTGTGCTGTCACTCCATTTGCCAAATCTAATGCATCGCGTAAAGCAGAGAAGTGAATTCCAGCATTCGCCTCAATAAATCCTAGAATCCGACCCTTTGTCATGTCATTTGTCGAATGCCTACGGGCAAGAAGTGGAGTCACGAAAGCCATTAAGAGGAGAATATGAATTGACTCTGAGAATAACGAACCTATGAGAAGCGTGGACAGAAATGTTGCTCCGGCATAGAGAGAGGTTCGCCCCTGGTTCGGTACTGGGTCAACATCAGCTTCATTCGCATCAGGGCCAAGAGGCTGGGGGGCGTATGCGTCCTCCTCTGCATTTTTTGCGGATTCCTCA
>Ga0257126_1002937_pt1 | contig 11001 bp, 10 predicted proteins | sample SI060_120mmetaG_FD_190151 | JGI IMG/M metagenome (GOLD analysis project Ga0257126, IMG submission 190151) | Marine microbial communities from Saanich Inlet, British Columbia, Canada - SI060_120m | ecosystem: Environmental > Aquatic > Marine > Inlet | place: Canada: British Columbia | collected... | reverse complement strand
ATATATTCTTGAGCCTTTGAAGCAATCTCAGCCTCATCGGGGCCATAGCCCCAAATATCCCAAGTTGCATCTATGCCGGCGTCTCTAAGCTTCCTTGTGACGATTGGAGCATATAAATTGTAGCTTTTGAATGGGACTAGACGCCCTACCGAAACAATGCGGAGTTTGGGGTGCTCGGGCTTGTTGCCATTGTTCGCCACTTTGCTCAACTTAACATACTTGGCGTTTGGTTCTCTCCCAATTATTCGTAATACAGGGTAGTCCACTAAGGACCTTTGCCAAAATGTTTGATGTGCAATGCGAGCTGCATCATTCATGAAGTAAGTTGAGTTAACTGGGAGTAACAAGAAGAAACGTTGTAACAACCACCTAACCAACTTCCTGTTGCTAAAAAAAAATGCACGGGAATGACTGACCCAATGAAAATGGTGAACAGAAATTCTATCTCCATGTCGTGCCTGAATTTGACGTCCCGCGATTTCCGAAGTGATTGCGGCGTTAGGTTGCAGGGAAACAAATATAACTTTTCTAGTGCTTTCAGAGAGTAATTCTAGATTGCGAGAAAGGAAGTCAGGATATCCTTGATGAACAAATCGCGCGCGTACCGCATTAGGTGCATCAAGTGTGTCGTTCGCACCAGAAGCTAACACAGTGTCGAGTCCGCGGCGCGTCAACTCGTCAATTAGCTTAAGTTCAAGGATCTCCATTCCTCCAAGATCAAACTTGTCCTGAACAAATACTATTTGGGTGCTAGTGGGCTCATCATTTGTGTTATAGGGCATTTTTTCTCGCTTCTCAGACAATGTTTTCAAGTCATTTTTCTTAACCTGCTGACTGGATGGGCCAGCCGAGCTGCGCAAAAATTCCATAGAGTTTTGTGGGGAGGTGGCCGTTCTTCCCGACTTTGCTCAGGACGACACGAAGGCCAAAAAGCCCCGTCGCCGCCGCAAGAAGTGGCGAGGCAATAGCCGATGCAAGTGGGGCCATCAGCGCCAGCACCAGCAGCGCAACACCAAGGCTCGTATGAAGACCCAGCAGGCCGAGAGAGAGTGCCTGCCAGCGGAAACGGTGAATGTTGCGGGCCATCAAATAGACGATGGTCAGGTAAACAAGGTAAGCCAGCACGAAGGCGTAAGCTGTCACCTCCAAACCGACGCGAGGCAGAAAGACGAAGACCATGCCGAGAAAGACGATGTTAAAGCTCAGCTCTGTGAGGAAAAACGTCTTGCCACGTGCTGCGGCGACGATGGAAAATGCCAGCGCCCAACTTGCCAGCTTGAAGACATTGCCAAGCATTTGCCACTGCAGGAGCGTTACCGCTGGCTCAAATGCACTGGAAAAAAGAAGGGTGATCATCCAAGGTGCCAGCCCAATGAGCAGCAACAAGACCGGTCCACCGATGGCGAGGCCAAGCTGGGCCTGGTCGTTCATCAGCTGGACTGCCGCAACCTTGTCGTGGATGACCTCGGTCAGGCGGGGGTAGTAGTCCGCCCCCATCGCACCAAGCAGAAAGCCCACATAAGTCATCGTGATACCCCACGCTGCGGCGAAATACCCGGCAGCGTCGAGCCCCAGTTCTTGAGAGATACGGCCCCGGACTAGTAGCAGCGTAGTTGCCGTTGCCAGTCCGCCCAGCATGAAGGCAGCGCCGAGCTTGGCCATGGGCTTCCAGACGTCCCACGTCTCGACAAGCGACAGGCGTGCAGCGATGGGTTTGGGCAGGCGACGTGTGTAGTGCAGGGCGATTAAAACTACAGCCAGTGGCTGCACGAGGATAAACCAAATGAGGCCGCGCTCACCTTGAAGCCAGACAGCTGCAAGGCCCACGAGGGTCCCGACGAAGGCGCCAATTACCGTCACACGTCCCAGATCACCTATCTTGCGCAGTCCTTGCAAGAGAGCCGTTTGCGCGGAGGCGAGGAGGCCAAAAAGGATTGCAATCCCAATCAATCCGACCTCTGCCGCCCGTAGAGCGTCGCCAAAAAGCCAGATCGCGATGCGCTCGCGCAGGAGCCAAACGGCGATCATCGCCAATGTCCCCTGTATCAGATGCGCAGCAAAGAGGACGCGGCGTACGCGGCCGAGCGTCGCCTCGTCACCGCGCAAAGACGCGATTTCCCGAACGCCACTGGATCCGATACCAAGGCCTGCGGTTTGCTGGACCATACCAAGAAGGCTATTAAAGATGCTGAGTAGGCCGACGCCGCTGGGCCCAAGCAAAACAGCCAGTACCTTCATTCTGACAATAGAAATCAGGATGTTGAGGACCTGCGCTGATCCAATGACCAACATCGACTTTATCAGGCCACGGGAGCTAGACAGTTCAGACATGCTGATCAAGCATTCTTGAGCGCATTAACAATGTTTTGCACTTGGTCTAAACTCAGTTGCGGACCCATAGGAAGACTGAGTACTTCGCTGGCCAAGTCGCAGGCCAGAGGTAGTGCCTCTGGCGAAATCCCCATTCCAGAGTATGCCGCCTGCATATGCGGTGGGATCGGATAATGGATCAGTGTTCCGATGCCAGCCTCTGTCATGCGGTCCTGCAGCGCCTCACGATCAGACGTGCGCACCACGTAGACGTGCCAAGCCGGCTCTGCCCAATCAGGTACATGAGGCAATATGACGTCGCTTTGCGCCAGACCCTTAGTGTAGGACGAGGCCACAGCACGGCGACGTTCAGTCCACTCATCTAGAACCCCTAACTTCACCCGTAAGACCGCCGCTTGGATGGGATCAAGGCGTGAGTTCACGCCAGCTTCTTCGTTCACATATTTCTGACGTGAGCCATAGTTCCGCAAGAGCGCGACACGCTCCGCCAATGCGGTGTCATTCGTGGTGATTGCCCCGGCATCTCCGAGTGCACCAAGGTTCTTGCCTGGATAGAAGCTCCAGCAAACAACATCGCCATGCGTACCGATGCGCTTGCCCTTGTAGCGTGCACCATGCGCCTGTGCAGCATCCTCGATCACCCGCAGTCCGTGACGGCTGGCGATGTCGAGGATCGGGTCCATGTCGGCGGGTTGGCCGTAGAGATGCACGGGTAATAGCGCGCGGGTTCGTGATGTAATCGCCGCCTCGATCCGTGCGGGGTCGATGTTGTGTGTGGCTACGTCAGGCTCAACTGGGACCGGGGTTGCACCTACGCCAGTGACTGCAAGCCAGGTTGCGATATACGTATTGGAGGGCACGATGACTTCATCGCCAGGTCCGATGTCGAGCGATCGCAGAGCCAAGGTGAGAGCGTCTAAACCATTGGCAAGCCCGACGGCGTGTTTCGCATCGCAATAAGCGGCCCATTCAGCTTCAAACGCTTCGACCTCGGGGCCAAGGATGTACCAGCCACTTTCGAGGACGCGTGAGACGGCGGCATCAATTTCGGGTTTGAGTTCGCGGTAAGCGGCGCCAAGATCAAGAAAGAGTATCATCCTACGTCACTCCGCACAGCCGTGAGAAAATCGTCGTAATCGCGATAATAATCTGCCTCATCATATCGATGCGATGCCAGCACCATGCAAACAGCGCCTTGGCTGAAGCTGTCCATTTCTCGCCAGATCATGTTGTTGATGTATAGCCCTTTGCGAGGGTCGCGCAGCCAGTACTCAGACTTGGTCTTGCCGTCGTCGATCTTCATTCGAAAACTACCAGACAGCGCAAATACAACTTGTTCCAGCTCTCTATGGGCATGACCGCCGCGTTCGGCATCGACGGGGACATTGTAGAGATAGTAGACCCTCGCGATATCGAAGGGGATATGATTGCCACCCTCTACAAAAGTCAGATCACCGCGCGGGTCATTGATCTGCGGCAGATCAACCATCCGAACGCTGTCCTTAGCTGTAAATGCTTTATTCATGGATCAATTTCCATTCAGTAGTTTGAGATAATGCGGCTGGTCGGAATCAAACTGTCGCTGCTCGTAGTTGAAATAGACATTAAGTTCATCGGTCGCGATTTCACGGGCGCCGAGCCTCCGATGAAACGCCAGGGTATGAGAGTTATCATTGCGCACTTCGAAAACGGCGTGATCACATCTCAACCCATCAAAACCAACCTCATAAATCAAAATGGCGCTTTCCAGCGCCGCCTTACGCGGTTTGTTTTCGTCCAAGATCCAGCTGCCCCAAGTAAAGCTCGCCGCCTCGATATCATAAAGCCGGACTAGACCGCACCGCGTGCCATCTTTCCGCTCGATTACGTAGTAGTATTCCTGCCCGTGTGCCTCACGAGACTTGTAGTCCTTAATCCAGGTCCGTTGATCATCAACCGTCCCGGTTACTGTCGACAGGTGGGTGTTGTATGCTGGGTTGTTCCGCAGGCTGTGAACATAGGCCGCGTCCTCAGGCTGTATCAGACGTAGTGTCAGGCTAGGCCCCTCAATCCGGGCAATTGATGACAAGTCCCTCACAGCCGCAAATCGCTTTCATCGCGTCCAAAGACACTCTTCAAGTCACAGAACACGTGACCGGGTCGGCCGTAGCCGCGCAGTGCAGCTGCGCCAGCCTCGTGGTAGCTGTCGTGCGCCACGGCAAGGATCACGCCGTCATAGGCCCCTGGTTCAGGTGTCGTGACCAATGCTAGCCCGTACTCGTTCTGCACATCTGCCGCATCCACCCATGGATCATGCACGTCCACATGCACACCGTAGTCGCGCAGTTCTGTAATCACATCGATCACGCGTGTGTTGCGCAGATCAGGGCAGTTTTCCTTGAACGTCAGCCCGAGGATCAACACCCTCGTGCCATCCACCTGAAGACGGCGTTTCAGCATAGCCTTGACCAACTGACCGGCCACATACGCGCCCATCCCGTCATTGATACGCCGCCCGGCCAAGATGATCTGCGGGTGATAGCCTATCGCCTCGGCCTTGTGGGTCAGGTAATACGGGTCCACCCCGATGCAGTGCCCGCCGACCAGCCCAGGCCGGAACGGCAGGAAATTCCATTTTGTGCCTGCCGCTTTCAGAGCCGCATCAGTGTCGATCCCCATCCTGTTGAAGATCATCGCTAGTTCATTCACGAGCGCAATGTTTAGGTCGCGTTGAGTGTTTTCGATCACCTTGGCGGCCTCTGCAATGCCAATACTCTCGGCTTTGTAGGTGCCGGCGGTGATGATGCTGGCATAGAGTTGATCGACTTCTTCTGCGATCTCGGGTGTGGAGCCAGACGTCACCTTGCAAATGTCGGGCAGGCGGTGCGCCTTGTCGCCCGGGTTGATCCGCTCGGGTGAGTACCCCGCGAAGAAGTCGACGTTAAAGGTAAGGCCGGACACACGCTCCAGAACCGGTACGCAATCTTCCTCGGTCGCACCTGGGTAGACCGTGGACTCAAAGATAACGATATCGCCACGCTTCAGGACGCCACCCAGCATTTCAGAGGCCTTGAGGAGGGGGGTCAGGTCGGGGCGCTTGTGTGCATCTAACGGGGTCGGCACGGTCACGATGTAGATTGAGGCAGCGGCCAGATCAGCGGGGTCGCTGGTGAATGCAAGCTGATCGGCTGTAGTCAATTCGTCATTGGAAACCTCCAGCGTCGTGTCATGCCCCACGCGCAGTGCATCAATCCGACTTGCATTGATGTCGAACCCGATCACGCGGCGCGACTTGCCGAACTCCACTGCGAGCGGAAGGCCGACGTAGCCGAGACCGATCACGGCAATGGTTTTCAGATTAGTGGTCATTTCCCGGAATACTCCCGATACCAATCCACAAATTTAGCAATGCCGTCGCGAAAATCCGTCTGCGGCCGATACCCCGTCAAGGTTTTCAAGAGATCCGCATTCGCCCAGGTCGCGGGCACGTCACCTGTCTGCATGCCCATGTAATTGCGCTCTGCTTTTTGGCCGAGGCAGTCCTCGATTGCGTTCACGAAGTCTAGCAAGCGCACCTTGTCAGAATTGCCAATATTCACGACGCGGTAGGGGGCCACGGGCGAGAGGTTGTCGCCCTCGGGCACTACGCCATCTTTGGGGCGGACGGGAGCCGCATCGATGAGGAGGCGGATCGCGTGCACAAGGTCATCGATGTACGTAAAGTCGCGGTACATGACGCCGTTGTTGTAAATGTCGATGGGGCGCCCATCGAGGATCGCATCGACAAACTTGTAAAGCGCCAAATCGGGGCGGCCCCACGGTCCATAGACGGTAAAGAACCTGAACATCGTCGTCGGAAGATCGTAGAGATTCGCATAGGCATGGCCCATGCTCTCGTTCGCCTTCTTTGTGGCCGCATAGATGGTCAGCTGTGTGTCTGCCTTCTCGGTCTCGATGAACGGCATCTCTGTGTTGGCGCCATACACAGAAGAGGTTGATGCCATCAAGAGGTGCTGCACGCTGAGCCTGCGCGCGGCCTCCATCACGTTAAACGTCCCGATCACATTGCTGTCGAGGTAGGCGCGCGGGTTCTCTAAGCTGTAGCGCACGCCTGCCTGCGCCGCGAGGTGGACAATCACGTCGGGCGCAAAATCATCTGCGACGCGGTCAAAGAGGTCCTGGTCTTCTAGCATGCCTTCGGTGGCTGCAAAGTTCGGGTTTTGCAGGAGCATTGCATGCCGACGCTGCTTCAAGGCGACGTCGTAATAGTCTGTCATGCCATCATAGCCGTGTACGACAAACCCCTCCTCCAGCAAAAGCTTGGCGAGGTGGAAGCCGATAAACCCGGCCGTCCCAGTGATCAAGACACGCATTTTTGAGGCGCCTTTAACCATTTATAGAAATCTCATTTTCAATTTTTGGGTCGTCATTTTTCATTTCAGCAGTCCTTCAAGACGGTCTCAAGTTCGGTCACCTCCGTGTCCGACAAGTCCCCGAAAACATCATCAATTTCAGCCTTTAGAAGATCGTAATCAGCCATTTTTCGAATTAGGAACCGCTTGGTCAAATTGGCCTTTGAGGCCATGCCCTCGCTTGTGAGTACGTAGGCATAGCGCCGCTTGTCTTCGGTTGTTGTGGAATTTTCTATCGTGACAAGTCTCTTATCCAAGAGTGCGTTGAGCACGTAATGAATGCCGCCGGTACTGAGGCCAACGGCCTTGGCCAATTCGCGCTGACTCATTTCGGGGTTGTCCTGCAAAAGACGCAGAATCCGGAACTGCACATCTTCACGCAGCTTGTCGCGTTGTGTGGTCATAATTGAAGGGCTCTGTGTCAGGCTGCCGCACGAGGACTGCCTGTGGGGCGCCTCGTGTTATCCGTTTTTCAAGTGTGCCTAAAAAACTGAACTGAATTTTATGCAATGAAGGTCTGTATAGATGTGTACCATCATCAACCGCCTTCATCTGAAAGCAGTTGGATAGAAGTTGATAAAAAAGGATGTGCCCAAATACTATTTAGCATAGGTTACACTTCTAAATGAGTAGACTGTTTTGATTGGATAAAATTGAAATGTAGTAATTATCTTTTAATATCAAAGCACTAAAAAATTCGATAGATATGTCGGTTCCCAAGACTTCAAATATCTTCAGGAACTTTAACTTGCGTCTGCTCGAATTTGAGCGGTATCAGGTCGCAACAACAGACGGGGGACGCGATGACCTATCACGACCGCGGTGAGAGCTGGTTCCTGGCGCAGCTCAAACCAAACTGCGCGCATATTGCTGACCGCAACCTAAGGCGGCAGGGGTTTCGGACTTTCCTGCCGATGGAGGAGGGCACGCAAAATCGCAAGGGCCGGTTTATCCCGACCCTTCGGCCTATGTTTCCTGGATATGTGTTCGTGTTCTTTGACATCGCGGGTGGGCTCTGGCGAAAGATCTATTCCACATACGGCATTACGCGGCTGGTTAGCTTCGGTAATGAGCCTGCAATAGTGCCATTGGATATCGTAAGCCAGCTTATGCTGCGTTGTGATAGCGCTGGAAAGCTGCTGCCGCCAAAGCTGTTGAAACCCGGTGATCAGGTGCGCATTGCCAGCGGCCCATTCGCGGATTTTGTCGCAACAATCGACGACATTGCCCCGGACCGGCGCGTTTGGGTGCTGATGGAGATCATGGGTGGGCAGACGCGCGTGGCGGTCGGGGCTGATCAGCTGCGGACTGTTTGAGAACCTAAGCCCAGAAACGCTTTATGCCAACCTGTTTTCTGATGGCAATCATCAGATCTTTCAGATTCGATGAAAAATTTAATCCAATATTGGTTGCGAAGTGTCCTGATCTATAATTCGTGAAGCAGCGGACAATTCTGGCATCAGCAACTGCAATTTTGGCTGCAAGTGCTGGGTTGGTTGAAAGACTATTCCCATCAACCTGCAGTAAGTTCAGAATTGGGGGCTGTCTTATCGCCCGGTCAGCCTGTACGACAATTGTGCAACTTGCTCTCTGATCCCCGTATTCAGGACCTTCAAATTCCGCGTGAGATCCCAGCCGATGCCATCTGTAAACTTCGATGTGCGATAATCGACGGGCCAGGCTATTAGGCCTCCCCATCCGGCGACCTCGAAACTCCGTATAGCGCGCGGCATATGGAAAGCGCTTGTGACCAGCACCCAGGTCTCATCGGCACTTGGGTTGGCGAGTGCCAGGCTTAGGCGTGCGTTTTCAGCTGTGTTGCGGGATAGGCCCTCCAAAAGGAGCCGGTCCCGATCAATGCCTTGGTCCAGAAAAAAGCGCTCTGCTACGGAAGCTTCGGAAACAGCGGCACCGGCGAGGTCGCGCAGCGCTCCGCTACCGCCGGTGAACAGCAGCTGTGCATCTGAAAACCGCTGCGCGAGTGCAACACTAGCGGCAAAGCGATCGCCGCCTTCGTTAAACTGCATCTGGCCCCAATAGGTACTGGCGCGGACATTTTCACCACCACCAAGCACAATTATGCCATCGACCTGTGACAGAGGTGGGTTTACGGGGTAGGTCAGCTCAATAGGCTGGAGAAGTACGTTGCCCAGCGGCAGGATTGCCAGCGTCACAAGCCCAAAAAGCGTAAGCCCACCGACCCAAAGCGCCAGCCGCCGCCGCTGCGTGATGAGCGCCAGAACCACATTGGCCAGCGCAATAACAATCCACATATCAGGACGCAGAAGCGTACTGATCAGCTTTGAGATGAGTAGGAAAACCGTATCCATTTACACTTACCTTCCCGGGCCTCACAATGCGTGAGATTGCATCACGGTAAGCGTCCACCACGATGCTCTGGTCATATTTTTGTTCCATTTTGGCCCGACCGGATTGCCCCATGGCCTGTTGTGCTTCAGGCGACAGCGACAGAAACCGCTCGATCGCGGCAGCGAGGCTCGCAGCACTGCGTACATCGCAGAGAAAGCCTGAGACATTATGATCGACTACAGCTCGACATCCTGGAACGTTCGTGCTGATCACGGGGCGGGCCATTGCGGCCGCCTCAATAAGGGTCCTCGGTGCGCCCTCCCGGTATGATGGCAGAAGCACACACGAAGCTGCCGCAATCGCTGGGCGCACGTCCTGGGTCGTACCAAGATATTCCACCACGCCTTCTTTTACCCAAGCATCGACCGTTGCATGATCAATAGCGCTGCGATTTTCCGATCCAGCGGCTCCAAGAAGCTGGAACTGCGCTTTCGGATGGCGCGCCTTGATCTTCCTGGCTGCGTCGACAAATTCCAGAACACCTTTATCGCGCAAAAGCCGGGCGATCATCAAGAAGACAGGCGCGCGATCCGCGGGAAGCATCGCTGCGGGCGCAAAGCGGACTAGATCAATGCCCGAGCCAGGCAGCAGTTGGGCCTGATCTAGGCGAACCAAAGAGCGCTTGAGAAACAAGTCACGGTCATCCTTGTTTTGGAGAAATACGGTCGTCAGTGTGCTGAAAGATCGTCGGTACAACTGCTCGGTTACGGTTTGCAGTAGCTTGCTAGACAGAAATGCGGTGCCCAGTCCAGTCACATTTGGTAGAAATGGCACGCCCACTGATCGCGCGGCCTGCGCGCCAAAAATATTATTCTTGATTGTATAGCTCAGCACAACGTCTGGCTGTTCCTCGCGCAATATCCGTTTGAATCTGCACTGAAGTTTCAGATCCTCGAGAGGGTTGAGACCCTTCACGCTCATCGTCAGAGGACGCACACGGCAACCGAGATGCTCAAGGTCGCGCACAGCATCATCCAACGGCGCGAGAACCGTGACCCGGTTGCCGTCAGCCAGCAACGCTTCAACCACGGGTCGCCGAAAATTCCATATGTTCCAGGTGGCGTTCGCCGTCATAATTATGTGCAAGGAATCGCCTTTCTGGAGCGCGTACGAATGTCCCAATCGGCATCATTGCGAACACCCCTAAACAGCTCGAAACTTATTGAAATTACAAACTGTTCATTCATTTGAATATTGCCCTGTCACTCCACGCACCTCTCAACAAAAGGTCAAAAAGTGGATCTATGGCTGTCGTAGATTTGGTAGGCTAGTCGGTCTAAAACCTCTACTGCGCAGAAGAATAGTCCCACGCACAAAAGTATAGAAGCTCCCCTGTTTTGCTTGGCGCATTGGCCCAGCTTAAATATTATGTGCAGCATGCCATCGAGTGTAAGGCATCGCTGTGACCTCTTGGTACGATGTCTGATCGTGGTGAAGGCGGTTTCTATTTTTATTCCAATGCCCTGAATAATGCCTCGTATTTTTTTCCTTTCCACCGGAAGTTAAATCATTCGATGAATATGTTGAGGGTTGGGATAATTTTGTAAGTGTCACTACTATTAGGTTGGACGAGCTTAGAGATAATTATCTGTTAGTCATATAATCTTCGTTAATCTCAAGTTTAACCAACCGGATATTATGGCGTAAAAAATATCAGCGCCCTACATCAGGCTAAAGGTAAATTCACAGCCACAAAGAAACGGATGTTTCAAATTAGTACTGGCGGGATGAACCGTGCTTCAGAAAATGCTTGGTAAGACTTTCTTGTCACGAGGTTTGAGCCTTTGTCATGTGAAAAGAACATAAAATCCGCATCCTTTGACGATGGAGCGGATACAGTAATAGTCTCTTCGCTTATGGTTCAGATGCCTAATGTGGGGTCTGCAATTTTAATTTTTTATACCCACTT
>Ga0257126_1002920_pt1 | contig 11042 bp, 8 predicted proteins | sample SI060_120mmetaG_FD_190151 | JGI IMG/M metagenome (GOLD analysis project Ga0257126, IMG submission 190151) | Marine microbial communities from Saanich Inlet, British Columbia, Canada - SI060_120m | ecosystem: Environmental > Aquatic > Marine > Inlet | place: Canada: British Columbia | collected... | reverse complement strand
CATGTATGACCACATTTGAGCCCTTGGGCCATACCAAGTCAATTTCCATTTCTGATGATTGTGATGTCCCCCAAGAGGGAGAAGTTACGGTGGCGAGAATTTCATCATACGCGTCCTTCAAAATAACATCTCCAACACTTGAAGAGGTCGGACCGGATTGCCAGAGGGTCAATCGTATTGTGGCTGAGCCCCCTTGCGTTGGGAGGATCGGAGAGGGAATTGGGTCAAGCTCAATCCAGAAATTTGTTCGTTCCGAAGGTAAGGATGCCGTTGTTGAAAGGGCACCGGGACCGATTGTCCAATCTGTTGAAGATACCTTTAGAACGATTTTTTCAGCCGTAATGTGACCAAATGTAAAGGATTCAGTGTGCGTTCCTTGTTCCAACGTACGAGTGTATTCGTAGAGATACACTGTAGCCTCAGCAGTTTCATATCCTAACTGGACCTGCACATCACGGGGTTTACCCTCATCCAAATCGAAGCTAATTTCGAAACTTACTCCGGATTCTTGTGTCCAAGTGATGTCGTCAATGCCCAGTCCAATGGATTGCTGTTCGTTAACTGGCAGGGTGAAATCTCCTCCATAAACGCCCTCTAGGCTACCATCATCACTCTCTAAGGACCATTGCAGTGAATGCTCCCCTGATTGAAGGAAGGGGAAACTCGATGAAACTTCACCGGCCTCTCCAGAATCTAAAACAACCCATTCGCCAGCAGATGGTTGAGTTCCCGCCACAGCATTCTGGTCGATCAAAACCATTCGCACTCTACCTTCAAGGTCACCTACGTTTCGAATAAGCATGTTTGCGCGTAGTGCATCCCCTTGATGCCAAGGACCCCCTGTTAGAGATGGTGTTGTGGAACCCGCCGAAGCAAAAGACGCAGATTCCATTTCCACGGTGAGTTCATGGGGAAGTGTTGAGGAGGCCGATATCCTACCGTCTTGGAGAACACACTCAATCGTAACCGGCTTTGCAGTCATGTTAAACTGCCAAAGAAGGAACGTGCCCGATGGGACTGCCGATGAGGTATTCAGCAGGATTTGACTCGGGGAACTGCACTGAATGTTACCAGCAAAATCTACATCCCCTGAGTTGGTAACATTGAACTCGAAGATCAAGTCCTCGCCAGCATTAATTTCCCCAGCGTTTGAAGAAAGAGATGTTGTAAGGATTGGAAGAGGTGGAGGTAGAATCATCAGGCTACCGTTTTGAATGTGAGATTCCTGAGGTTCACCCAACGTCCCGTTCAGAGAGAATGACCAACTCATAGCACCCTCAACCACCCTTAGTGATGAGTTTGCGGTAGCATATGACGATGACATGGCTTCCACATTCATGTCCTGAATGAGAACAGATTCATTTTGCCCACCATTTTCAATGTGAACCTCAACCGAGCCAGACCAATTCACATCGCCTTGGTTGATGACCGGCAATTGGAGTTGAATAAAATCCCCATCGTGGACTGAGAGGTTCCCCGTTGGGATGCCTAAGGAATCAACACCTTGAGAAAGCAAACTTCCAGGGGCACCTAGACCAACTGAAAGAGGTCTTAGCCGCTGGACGGTGCGAGTTAGATTTACGGATTGCGTACCTGTTTCCACCCCAATCTCTCCACTTAATTCAACGTGGACCAGACTGTAGCCAAATTCCATTGAAGTCAAAAATACTGTCACATTCTGCTGCTCGAAGGAGGTAAGACTCAGGCTTTGACTTGGAAGGGTTTGAAGAATAACTCCCTCTAATGTGGTCACTGTTACATTGAGGTCTACCTCGGAAGGACCTCCATCAGTTTCGTGAACCTCTACTGTGAACGAGTGATTTGCAGATGAAAATGTTTCGAAATCCGTTAGCCCAAAACTGTTGACGTCCATGACACCTGCCCCGGCAACGGCGTGTGCTGATGGGGTAAGGGAGACAAGAAAGAGTGCAACGATGAGGAGGGGAACTCGCCTCTTCACTGCCACATCGCCCCCGGCCATGGTGGTGGTTGTTTGAAGGGGTTCTTCACCTTCACGCCGAAAGATGTTGTGAGGGCATCTTTATTCAACATTGAACGACCCCCCACATTCAATGCAGGACGAGCGTTTGCTGGAAGTCGCGCCCGAAGTGTTGATTCGGGCCATCCTTCACCGAAGGGAAAGGCTTGCCGAAATGATTCCAAAGCAACTCAACGCACGCAAAGATGAGAAGGAAACTGCTGAAGCATTAGCCCGAGATGCAAAACAACGAAGGGACCTCCAAAAATCTGAGCTTGAAGCCTTCTCAAACCAACTCAAGTCCCTTGACGAGGGTACTTCCGAGTATCAAGAACTTCTCGCTCAACGTGAACACTTCATTGAAAATGCCGAAAAGTCAGAACATGAATACCTTGAGAATGAGTTGTTCCGACGAAGAAGTGACTCACGGACCAAGCGACTCACCATGGCGTTGAACGACTGTCAACGCTCGATTGAGTATTGGGAATTAGTCTTGGAACAAGGATTTGACCATTTGCTCAGTGATGCGCGACGAGTGAAAGAAGGAGGAGCGTCCAGTTATGCTCTTGCACGAAAAAAGAAGACAAACGGAGGGGCTCAACATGAGTCGTGAGATTTGCCCTCATACTGGATTTTCTGCTGCACAGCAGAAACAGTGGCCTTTGTTGCATTCACACCAACTGGGAACTCTGGAACTTGGAGACATCAATCCCATTGACCAAGACTACTTGAAAGGGCTATCTGATGAGATAAAGGCCTCCATAAGCACCTCTCGGATGAGTCAACAAGAGACAAAGGCCAGGGACCGAATCTATCAACATCTGAAGCGGAATATTGAGAGAAAACTCAACGGAAGTCAACTTCATGCCTTTGGATCAACCCAGTCACGTACGTCATTAGGCGTCGGAGATTTGGACTTATGCTTGGTCGTTGATGCTCCGTCACCTCGTAAAATATTGAATAAAGTTCGAAACATCTTGAGCAGTTTAGAAATGACTGAAATCGAAGTGATTGGTCGAGCGAAAGTGCCGATCATTAAATTCAAAGACCCAGAAACTGGACTTCCTATTGATATCTCTGTCAATAATGAACTTGCATTGTACAATACTGAACTTATTCGTGCTTATGCCGACACACATCCCATGGTGAGGAACGGTGTGCTTTCCATAAAGTACTGGGCATCCTCAAGAGCGATTAACCAAGCATTCATGGGCACACTATCATCGTATGCGTGGACTCTTCTTGCCATTGGAAGCATGCAGACTGACCCGCATATTAAACTCCCAAATCTGCAGAACGATGCTATTCCAAATATCCTCAAGCTCGATGATGATTACAACGTAGGGTTTCACTCTGAACCTCCATCGCCTTGGGAGCCAACCTTGGACCATGCATCCTGCTTTGTTTCGTTTATCAAGCGTATGGTATTTGATTGGCCGTTTGAGCATGATGTCGTTTCAATCCGAAATGGAGGCACCGTTCCCCGAATCGAAAAAAGTTGGGAAGAAGGGGAACCTGATGCATGGACATTGGTACCGGACCACCTTGACCGTAGGCTCGGAGAGCATAGCATGCCCATAGAGGACCCGTTTTCGCTTAATCATGACCTGAGCCGAGTGCTGAGGCCATCGGGCTACCTAACCATCCGAGAAGAAGTGCTCAAGGCATGGGTCGGCATGCTCAATGGCGCCCCTTGGGCTGAACTCAGCAAAAAAGAAGCGACTACTGAGATTCAGCAATTTGACCTCTTTGAGGATTTACGAAACTTACCGATGGATAGGATTAACGCTCTCCATCAAGAAACCATTGACCAACTCACAAGGTCAGAGGAAGATGGAGTAAGGTTGAGTTCTCAACGCCGCTCCATAGGCCAAGCCATCCAATTTGCATTAGGAAAGCGGGATACGCCGCCCGAGGGGGCAATCGAAGATGATGAACTGGTATCTACGGAAATCAGCGAATCCAAATCCCAACTTGACGAACTGATTTTGAAGCGAGATGAACTGGTCAGTAAGATCGTCATCTCATCTCCAAAAATTTCTGAAACACTTCGGCAAACATTTGGCCGGATTACAGAGCAGTTGGACGTTATGAACATTCCACTTCTTGAGCGGGAACAAGAATTGGCTTCACTCTTCTTTGAACTTCAAGAGATGTATCCGATTGGAAAAGAAGTTGACCGACTGAATAGGGAAATTCACTACATCAAGAAACCCCTACACGGCAACATAAAACACCTCAACAAATCTGAGAAGAAAGTCAAACGAAAGATTCGCTCAAACCGCAAGAATACAAAGTCCCTTCGACGAGAAAAAGGGCGGCTTGAGTCCTGGATACGGATTAAAAATGGAAGTAAGAAAACCCGCCGAAAGGACAAAGGCGAGAAGCGTCAAAATCGAGGACCAAAACCCAGCGAAGTCAAGAAAAAAATGAATTCAGGCGAGGCACTTTCAATGGATGACCTGAGCACATTGCTCCAGCATGGGGGAGTTCTCAATATGGGCACTTCCAAGGACGAAACGACCTCTCAACAAAAGAACAAGCGAAGAAAGAATAAGTCTTCGAATTATCAAGTTCGTAGAGGTAAAAGGGGCCAAGGAAGGCAGAACTCAAAGAAGGAATGAGAGCCATGCCGCCCCCTGTTTGGAACCAAGGTATTGAGCCTAAAAATATGAGTAGTGCTGCATGTCAACAGGTTCTTACTCTTTTTTTGAACGAGACTGGAGAACGCTATTCCGACACCACTGTACGCCATTTACCCATACCTAACTGGGAAGGGAATTTGATTCTCACCGACACAACACCCAATGGTGAGAGCCACATTGTCGGGTTGTTGTGGGCAACCCCTTTCATGGATGATATCGTCAGGGTTGCTGCATTTGTGATCCATTCTGAACAACAAAAAAAAGGGTTGGGTACCGAAGCCTGGAACCGATTCGTTGATGCGGCCCTCAAAGCGGGATACAAGCAAGTTCAATTGGAAGTCAAAGCGAATAATGTAGGGGCTCAGCGCTTTTATGAACGACGCGGCATGACCGTTCGTAAGCATCTTGAGGGATACTACCAATCCGGCATGGGATACATGATGCGAGGGCCTCTTCTTCGCTACATTGATGAGTGAAAGTCTTATTCGCCTTCGCGGTTGTTGGGTTAATCATGCTCCAGCGAACGATGATGCCGCTTGTGGATACTGCAGGAGTAAAAAGCGTCACACTGTTTGAAAACGATGGCTTTGTCATTTATCGTTCAAATGATGACACCACAAATGAAGACGGACAAATGTCCCGCTGGATTTCAGCATTGGATGCCTCTCCAAAATCAAACCGCCTTACATTCATCATGGAACATGGTTCAGTCATTCTCCATCGTGGCGAACGCCTTCACCTTGCGGTACACTGCGGACCTTCAACCAATCTCGGTGAGGTCCGTCAAACTGCAGAAACATGCCATGAATCGCTGCATAACTTGGCCTAGTCAGTAACCCATCTGCGTCATTCAGTCCGTGAAGGGTTAAATGGGGGAGCAAAGTCCCCGTGGATGCGGGAAGATGGGAATCTTCTGCGACCAGGTGAGATGAACAATGGCAGAACTCAAAGATCTTCTGAACGAGCGACGAAAAATGGTTGACGAAAAGGCCACGCATCACCGCGAAATTCGAGACGATTGGAACGAGAAAACCAAGGAATTTACCTCAACCCGTAACGAACTTAACAACGAGGTTCGTGAACTCATTGTCCAAGTACGTGAACAACGCGAACTAAGAGACAACATGAACGAGCGAGTTCGTGACAAGAAAAAGGAGCGCGAAGATGCAAATCAGATGGTCCGAGATGCGAAGGATGCAATCCGGGGTACACAACCTGAAGCACCCCCGCAATTGGACAAGCGTGGACGACCTATTCGCCCAGATACTGTCCAATCGTTGACCCGAACCATGGAACGACTTGAGCGTGAATTCGAACAAGGAAAACACCAAGGCAAAAACGAAACGAAGTACTTCAAGAAAATTAAGGAACTGAGCTCCAAGCGTCGTAAACTAAAGGACTCCCAGACCGCAAGCGGCGAGACTGAAGGAAACGAAGCGCTACGAGAGGCAATGACCAAGCAGGATACTGCTCACAATGCTGTTAAGGAAGCGGCAGAGGCTGCTCAGAGCGCTCACGATTTGATGATCGAGTGGAACTCCGAAGTTGACCGCCAACGAGAGAAAGCAGAAGCCGCTCACCGACGACTGCGAACTTCAAAGAAAGAGGCGGACAAGGAACACAGTTTGTACATTGTCTCACTCCGATGCCTCCACTCAATTCAAGATATATTGCGAGCCATGCGAGGAGCAAGTGCTGGACAAGGCCAACGCCCCACTGCAAGCAATGAAACTCAAGATTTGATGGCAAAGTTGCTCTCTGGTGAAACACTTTCAACAGAAGAATTGATGCAACTTCAGCGATTTGATTGAAGAATGAAATGGGGAACACCTCAAAGACCCCCGTTAACAGCAATCAGTTTAGCAAGGTGAGCCTGATGATTCAGAACGACGAAATTGCTGGCATTGTAGAAGAGTATGACCGCCTCAAATTGCGAATCGGTATGACTGCATCTCATTCTGCACTGGACATCTGCGACGGGGCTATTGAAGAGGGCTTTCCGACAGTTGCCTACTGCAAAGAAGGACGACACAAAACCTATGCAAACTACTTCAAAACTCACCGCAGTTCATCCGGACGTGTTGTTAGGGGAATGGTTGACAAGGCCATTGTCCTTAACGAATTCAACGACGTTATGAAACCCAGCATGCAAGCAGAGATGAGGAAAAGGAACGTCATTTACATCCCTAACCGGTCGTTCACATCATATTCAAAAATCTCAGATATTGAAGATGATTTCAGAGTCCCACTGTTTGGTTCAAGAAACATGCTACGAATGGAAGAGCGGACTGAAGAACAAGATTATTACTGGATTTTAGAGAAGGCAGGACTCCCATACCCTGAAGCCATACCTTCACCGGAAGACATTGATTGCCTGGTCATCGTCAAACTTCACCACGCACAGAAGAAGCTTGAACGAGGATTCTTCACTTGTGCATCGTACAAAGAATACCAAGAAAAATCAGCAGCACTCCTTGCTGAAGGAGTCATTGACCAAGAGTCCCTCGATGGTGCACGAATTGAACGGTATGTCATTGGGCCTGTATTCAACTTGAACTTCTTTTACAGCCCTCTTGCTGAGAAAGGAGAACGGTTGGAACTCTTGGGCGTGGATTGGCGCTTCGAATCATCTCTTGACGGACATGTCAGGCTCCCTGCACCACAACAGATGACCATGCCTCTTCACCAACAAATCCCAGAGATGACAGTGGTTGGACATAACACTGCTACAATCCGAGAATCACTCCTTGAGAAGGCCTTTGAACTGGGAGAAAAATTCATCGAAGCAAGCAAAGAACATTACGACCCAGGAATTGTTGGTCCGTTTTGCCTTCAAACCTGTATTGACAAGGACATGAATTACTACATCTACGATGTTGCGCCTCGTCTGGGTGGCGGTACCAACGTTCACGTTAGCGTAGGCCACCCCTATGGGAATGCAACATGGAGAAAACCAATGTCGAGCGGACGCCGCATTGCCATGGAACTAAGAATGGCTGTAGAGCAAGATCGTTTGCTTGAAGTGCTTACGTGATACGACCTACTCAACGTCGTAGAATACTTCGTCCATCATATCGTACCAAGGATTGATTCCGATATCGGATGAACCATCATAGTGACCTGTAGTTTCTACGAAATAATACATAACATTGGATTTGTCACCTTCACCCATGTACCCATCTCCTGAATAATTCTCCATGGCGATGACAACCCAAGCATGACCTCCCCATTCTTCGTCGGCGTTTGATTTGACATCTCCAAGCATAAGAGCAGCATCATAGCCAAGATGTTCGACTAAACTGATGTATAGCGCACTTGCATCCTCACAATCTCCTCCCTCTTCCCACAACATTTCAATTGGATATTTTGGGTATTCTGTTTGTTCTTGAGAACTGTCCAAATCATAAAGATAAGGAATATCTCCCACAAATGCCTGTATAAATCGGGCAACATCATTGTTTGAGGTATACCCGTTTTCTTGAGCCATGGATTGCAATTCTAACGCCAGTTCCCCGATTGCTGGTTCGTTGGGAGTAGAAAAGGCTGCATACTGAGGGATGATGTCATCGTAGGTCACAGCATTGGACCAATCAATGGCGTGATTCATCGTTCTATACGATGCATAAGTACTGTAATTGAGCACCCATGAAAGACTGTAGTAAGCGCCATCAAAGTCCCAGTAGTAATCTCGGACGTTGCTCACCAGGTTGTCAAAGGGCTGAATTGAGAATTGCAAAACACCGTCGTCTTTCTCACCATCAGCTGAGCCATTACCCAGCAGACTCAAATTTTCAAACATTGTCAAACTGTCAAAGGTAAATTCGATTGCCTCAACATTTGGAAGAGGATTGAGATCCAATACATCATCAGAAAAGGCATCTGAGTCATGGGCTGTAATTTCAATAAAATGATACCTCAAGTTTTCTTCAAGGTCGATGTGATAATTTTCATTGAGAAGCACTTCTGTGCCAGTCTCAACCTCAACATAATTGGACATATACGATGGCATACACCCGATAGAAATATTGTTCACGCTCGTACAAAAATAAATTTCTCCTACGCTGTCAAAGAGGTCAACATTATCCAACAAGCTGAACCGTTCAAGACGGATGTAAATCGCAGAATCCCGAGAATCATTGATGTCGTAGGTGTCAAGAACTCCATCGTTATCATCGTCTTGGTCTGTATTGTCCCCTAGCCCGTCTTGGTCAAAATCAACCCATTCAAGTGGATTTGTAGGAAAGAGGTCAGAATTATCGCCGTGCCCGTCGCCGTCGGAATCCTGCCATTCAAGAGCGTCATTGGGAAATGGGTCCGCATTATCCCCTGTCCCATCACCGTCGGAATCTGCCCATTCGGTCGGGTCAAGCGGGTAAAGGTCCATGAGGTCATTCACACCATCATTGTCGTCGTCATCATCCTCAGAAGCATCTCGGCAACCGTCTACATCACGGTCCGTGTTGAAATTACGTAGCCAGTCAAGTTCGCCTGTAGCACAATGATCACTCACATCTGGAAGTCCATCATCATCATCATCTTCATCCTCTGAGGCATCGCGGCAACCGTCACCATCATGATCGGTATCAAGAGATGATGTCCAATCTCGTTCTCCATCGTAACAGGAATCCATGATATTAGAAATGCCGTCTTCGTCAACATCGTCTTGGTTAATGTCACTCCCGCTAATCAGGCTATAGATACCACCCAAAGTGATGGTTACCAACAACAGCCCTGCCACTGCGAGAACAGGCATGAGGTTACTTTTTGCCGAAGTATCTGAAATGACTGGCTGTTCCGATGGGGTTTCTTCTGTTGGCATTTTGGGCCATAAACCTTCAAATTCAGCGAATTCATCATCGGACATTTGCACCAGCATTCTAAGGCCGTTTCACGATGATTTAGAGTTGTCCCCTGCGTTGGTTAATCTTAGAATCTTCACCAAAACGCTGAGGTTTCATCCGGTTTAGTCTCTCCAAGTGACGGTTGCTTGTTCACATCGACCTCGTTGTTAGTTGATGGTTCATCGGCCATATCGACGGTTTCTAAATCAAGACCATGAACACGGTTTACAAAGAGGAAACGATTGATTTTGGATTTAATTCGTTCAAGATGAGATCGGCCTAAAATTGACACAAAATGGAACGGTTCTCCCTCACTGAACAGAAGGTGAAGTTCTTCGTGAGTCATTTTACGACCATCTTCGGTATAGGTTTCCTTTGTGATGAATCTGGCAACACGCATGTGTGATACCCGACCAGCTTCAATCCATGATAACGACAGAAGCATAAACGTTTGATGATAACGAAAGATATCTGTTTTGGTGTCAAAATGAAATGTTTTTCCCGTACTAAGAACGATAACGAGGAGTATGAAGAACATTGAAATTTGAAAACTAATTCCTCCAAATGGAGTCTCAAAACGATTGATAACAACCAAACTAACAAAAGAAATCAAGGTCAACCATTGCCGAAAACCATTCCAAACAAATCCAAGGTAGAGTTCGTCCGAACCTGCTGCATCAACAACATCTTCTTTTGGAACTCCCACCTTGACCCCTCAAGATTCGTAAGGAAGCCATTCTTGTGAGGTTGCATCGAAGTAGGAAAGATTTCCTTCCCCATCACGGGACCAGTGTACACCGTTTTCCTCCCATTGCTCAGGTGTGGAATGAATTGAAGGGAGTGACTTTTCTTCTTGAGCTGCAAACTGTTCTGAAGCAGAATCTGTAGTCTGATTGGATTCAAACATATCTGAAGCATCATCCGGCTTTCGCATGAACACAAATCCTCCTCCGCCGAGGAGAGCAAGAACCAGTAGCGTGATGATTGCATAGAGCATTCCGTTTCCAGATTCTACAGCCTCTATGGCCGACCGAGTTCCATCCTCAGGGTACGCATCCAAACTGTCAGCAACTCCATCACCATCGGTGTCGACTGACAAATTTGAATCATACTTGAAGGCGTCTTCTGCGTCGCTAACTCCATCTCCATCCGAGTCCAACTGCAACAGTGCGCAACCACTCGCGTCAATCAGTTCACCTACCGGTGTGTTTGGACAATTGTCAAGATGATTCTTGATTCCATCATTATCATCATCCTTTTGTTGGTCAGCACATCCGTCGAGGTCAACAGGTTGGGTCACTGGAGTGTCAGGACAGAGGTCCATGTTATTCATGATATCATCAAGGTCTTCGTCCTTCTGTGAGGCAGAACAGCCTTCTGAATCAGGTTGCTCACCAACAGGAGTCACAGGGCAAGAATCGCTTGCATCTGAAATACCGTCATTATCTGCATCCAATTGATTGGTAGCACAACCGAGCATATCCACGGTCAAATCATTCCCTGTCCCGGGGCAATTATCAACGTCGTCGTATACATCATCGCCGTCCGAATCCTTTTGAGAAGGAGCGCATCCTTGAG
>Ga0257126_1002914_pt1 | contig 11056 bp, 10 predicted proteins | sample SI060_120mmetaG_FD_190151 | JGI IMG/M metagenome (GOLD analysis project Ga0257126, IMG submission 190151) | Marine microbial communities from Saanich Inlet, British Columbia, Canada - SI060_120m | ecosystem: Environmental > Aquatic > Marine > Inlet | place: Canada: British Columbia | collected... | reverse complement strand
TCACTGACCGAAATGCGCACCAGCGAAGTGACGGCCATTACTGGTTTGAATCGGGATTCGGCAGAGCGAGCACAGAACCGGCTCTACTCCGAAACGCTGGATTGGAGAGACTCACAAGACGCGCTTGACGAGTTCACGCAGGTACTCACAGAAATCGGGTTTTCGGTTTCGGAGGGTGGCCGCTTTGTTCATTTAATGGGCCCAAATAATAAGGGAATCGCGGCACAGTGGTTTCACGGTGTATTGAAGCGAGAAGTATCACCCGACGTTGTCATGATCGCTGCGGGAGACGCCCCTAACGATCGCGAGCTGCTTGAGAACGCGGATTATGCATTGCTGATGCGAAACATGAAGGGAACGCCGCTAAAACTTCAGCGGATCGGTCCGACTTGGTTATCAGACAGCGCAGGTCCCGAGGCCTGGGCGAAGGGCGTAAACGAAATATTAACTAGTATGGGATGGAATATCTAATGGCCGACTTTTATCAAAGTCCTTATATCTCAACGCTTCACAATCTTCGCAATTGCGCGGTTGAAGAGCTTGAAGCGCAACTTGTTAATTTTTCTGCGAAGCGACCGTTGGGGCTGATTTTACCTTCGCTTTATTCCGAGCTGCAGACCCCCGCAATGCCCAATATTCGGTCGGAACTGATGAAAGTGCCTTATCTGTCTCAGATTGTTGTGGGCCTAGATCGCGCCGATGTGGACGAATATCAGTCAGCCCTGAAGTTCTTTGCTGAGCTTCCTCAGCAGCATAGGGTGCTCTGGCAGGATGGGCCGAGACTAAGGGCTATTCATGCGGAACTCGAAGCTCGTGGTCTCGCGCCACAGGAACCCGGCAAGGGTCGTAACGTCTGGTACTGCATGGGATACGTTCTGGCTACGTCGCGCAGCGATGCTGTCGCCATTCACGACTGCGACATTCTGACTTACGACCGTAGTCTTTTAGCGCGCCTAATCTACCCGGTCGCGAACCCACTCTTTAGTTTCGAATTTTGTAAGGGTTACTACGCGCGTGTTGCGGGTAATAAATTAAATGGGCGTGCTTGTCGTTTATTGGTTGGACCTCTAATTCACGCAACAAAGCGTGTCTTAGGAGAGAATGACTTTCTGAATTACCTCGATAGTTTTCGCTACCTGCTTGCTGGAGAATTCGCATTCCGTCGTGAATTACTCACTGATATGCGTGTTCCCAGTGACTGGGGGCTTGAGATGGGCGTGGCGTCGGAAATGTACCGAAATAACAGTGCGAACCGAATCTGTCAGGTGGAGCTCACCGACTTCTACGATCACAAACATCAAGACCTCTCGATAAATGATGCGCAGCGAGGTCTATCGCGCATGTCTCTAGACATTACAAAGTCGCTGATCCGTAAACTCGCGATTCAAGGCACCGTGTTTAATCAAGAGACGTTTCGTACGCTCAAGGCGACCTACTATCGCGTTGCACTCGATTACGTAGAGAGTTACCGACGAGATGCACTGATGAATGGTTTGGACTTTGATACCCACACTGAAGAGCAAGCGGTAGAGCTCTTTGCGACCAATATTTTAGAGGCGGGCAAGCAATTTCTTGAGCGCCCTTTGGACGCACCGTTTATGCCAACGTGGTCGCGTGTGGTGAGCGCCATCCCCGACATTTACGAACGGCTTATTCAAGCTGTTGAGGAGGATCACAACGAATTTTCAGCACGGGGGCGCTAGTGAGTCATTATGAGTAGTCACCATGCACGAGTGAGTTACCTCACCTGTCGATTGTACGAGGGGCGGGAGGATGCATCTGATTTAGCGGCGCTTGCAGAAAAACTCGTGTCCGCTATTTCAGACACGCCGGCAGGCAATAAATCCCCGAGCACATCGCCGTTACCCGAGCTTTGGTCTCAGGCTGATGTTGCGCTGATTACTTATGGCGACTCGATTGTTAAAGACGGCGAGAAGCCACTTAAAGTACTTAATGACTTCTGTCGAGAGTGGTTGGGAAGCGCGGTCACCTGGGTACACATCCTCCCGTTCTTTCCCTGGACGTCAGATGATGGCTTTTCCATTCTCGATTACTCAACGGTGAACCAAGCGCTGGGGAATTGGAGTGATGTCACCTCTATTGCGACGCGCTACAAATTAATGGCTGATTTGGTCTTGAATCATTGCTCGATTCGATCGGCGTGGTTTGAAAATTTCAAACAAGGCATTAGCCCTGGCGCCGGATACTTTTTTACCGCAGAGGCGCATTTTGATACATCGCGGGTCGTGCGTCCGCGGACGAGTGAGTTGACTTTGCCAGTATTGACCTCTCAGGGGAGTCAGGATGTTTGGTGCACCTTTAGTCATGATCAGGTTGATTTTGACTTTTCTAACCCCGAGGTCTTGCTCGAATTTGTCAAAATTATTCGACTTTACCTCGATCGTGGCATCCGGATTTTCAGGCTCGACGCGGTGGCGTTTACCTGGAAGCGCTCGGGAACGACCTGCATTAATTTGCCAGAAGCCCATGATCTGGTTCGCTTATTACGTGCGCTCCTAGAATACGAGCAGCCCGATGCTGTAGTGATTACCGAAACCAACGTCCCTAATATTGAGAATCTTGCTTATTTTGGGCAGCGAGACGAAGCGCACTGTATTTATAACTTTGCCTTGCCCCCGCTGCTGATTCACACATTAATCGAAGCGGACTGCTCAAGACTGACGCGTTGGCTAATGAGTATGCCTCCCGCGGTTCTGGGGACGACCTACTTCAACTTTTTGGCGTCACATGACGGTGTGGGTCTCAGACCCGTCGAAGGATTGCTCAGTTCTGGAGAATTAGATTCGATGGTGGACTGCCTCCAATCAAACGGGGCACTTCTCTCTTGGCGAGAGACCGCGGAGGGTGATCGCAGTATCTACGAGGTGAACGTGTCACTTTACGATGCATTTAAGTTTCAAAATGCCGACGTCGAGACAACACTTGCGCGCATGATATTGGCACACGCCATTGTACTGGGGCTTGAGGGGATACCGGCACTTTACATACACAGTTTTCTGGGGACTCAAAATGACGTAGAGCGCGTGGCGAATACGGGACACAACCGGGCGATCAATCGACATCAGTGGGACAAAGATGAGCTGACACAGCGCTTAACCGATCCGGAGAGCCATCATGCGTTGTGTTTGTCGGGACTGAAGGCTTTGATTCAAATAAGACAGCGTCAGCCGGCCTTTCATCCGAATGCGACGCAGTACACGCTCAACTGTGGACAATCCATATTCGGATTTTGGCGTCAAAGCCATGATCGTGTGCAGAGTATTTTTTGTTTATACAACGTCACGGGCGAGGCGACTTCAATTTCACTTGCATCGCTCAATCTGGTCGGGAACGATAGCTGGGAAGACCTGATCAGTGGTTTGGCTCTCGAAAGTGCAGTGGACGGCGAGATCGCGATAATGCCTTATCAAGCTATTTGGCTGACTAATCGCCCAGCATGACCCGAGATGTGCTCCGAGATTCAATCATAGCTACTTAATCTCCCCCTGGGCTCTGGTCCCCGGCTGTGTGTGTGTGTGATCATTTGGGTATGTTGGCGTTCGGTTTTTTAATTGTTGCAGTGGTCTACTCTGCCGTGGGCTTTGGCGGCGGCTCGACGTACATTGCGCTCCTTGCTCTGAGTGGGCAACCCGCTGAGGTAATCCCGCTGATTGCGCTGCCTTGCAATATTTTAGTTGTGACCATTGGGAGCTACTTTGCGGTTCACCGAAGACATTTCGACTGGCATTTATCCATCCCATTTTTTATAACCTCAATCCCCATGGCCTTTTTGGGTGGGCTTATTCGATTAGAGTCAACACTGTATTTTGTGCTTCTGGGGTTAAGTCTTGTGATCGCGGGCATGAGCCTGTTGTTAAGGACGGCCCCAACTGACATTGGTGGCCTACCTGGCTCTCGAGGTTTAGCGGCCGTTATTGGCGCAGGACTTGGTTTTTTGTCAGGTATGGTGGGTATTGGCGGAGGTATTTTTCTCGCTCCGGTTCTTCATCATCTGCGCTGGGCATCGAGCAAAACGATTGCCGCGTTGTGTAGTTTCTTTATTTTAATTAATTCGTTGAGTGGTTTGGCTGGACAGGTTTTGAAAACAGGATCCGAGGCGGTGATCTTAGCGGGTGCTTACGGCGCGCCCTTACTGCTGGCAGTCGCGGTTGGCGGTATCTTAGGCGGTCGATTTGTGATCGAGGGTGTCGCGAATCAACGTATCGCCGAGTTGACAGGATTGCTTGTGCTCATCGTTGGCATACGTATTTTGTGGGTTTAGCTACAGGTGTTTGCGGTTTTTTTGCCTGCGCTAACGGTGCGATCCGTAATCAATGGGTGTGTCCGCGACTGCTGATAAGTCATCATTTAGTGCTGGCTTCAGAACAAGGTTCCAGAACATAACCAGAGCATAGAAGGAGGTGAGATGTGAAGGCTGAACGAATGCCTAAGTCACAGCAAAACGTTTTTGGGGAGCCTATAGAGCTCTGCTGTAATGACCCGGTGACGGGTTTTTATCGTGACGGACACTGTAATACGGGCCCAAACGACCTGGGCACACACACGGTTTGCGCTTTGATGACTTCGACGTTTCTTGAGTACTCCGCGTTGGCCGGTAATGACCTGAGTACACCGCGTCCTGAGCACGGTTTCCCTGGACTCGTCGAGGGGAACCGATGGTGTTTGTGTGCTCTGAGGTGGGAACAAGCGCATCGAGCCGGAAAGGCACCCAAACTGTACCTAAGGGCAACTAACATTGTGACCTTGAGGGCCATCCCGCTTGACGTGCTTAAGCCTTACGCCTTAGACCTCGTGTGAGAGGAGCGCATAGTTGTTTTGGAGGATGGCCTTACAAGCGATCCAACTGGTAGCCTCGTCCCCACGAATCGGGTTTTTTATCCGACAACACTAGGCGTACGCGAGAGCGCGGCGGTTCGTGAAAATTGGGGGCTGGATGAAGGTTTCAAGAGTTTCAGGCGCATTGGGCGCGTCGGTGTCTCAGCTCGATGTGAGTGCGGCTTTAGCCGACGGCAGTATTAATGTTATTCGCGAGCTGCTGAACGAGCACGAAGTGTTGTTCTTAAGAGACCAGTCATTGTCACCGACTGAACAGCGCGATTTGGCAAGACTTTTTGGACCACTTCAGACACACCCAGCCTACGGCACCGTCGACAATATTCCCGAAGTTATGTTGTTGGAGAGCACCCCCGAAAATCCCTCTAAAATTGAGGTTTGGCACTCCGATATGACGTTCCGTCAGCACCCGCCATCTGTGACGGTGCTCCGCGGCATTACCATTCCTGAAGTGGGTGGCGACACGCTCTTTGCCAGCATGACCTCGGCGTATGACTCGCTGTCTGAGGGTATGAAGCGTTACCTTGAGCCGTTGGTCGCGGTTCATGACTTTTCACACGGATTTAAGGAGAGTCTAGCGGAGCCAGGTGGTCGTGAGCGGTTGGCGACCGCACTTGCAGAGAATCCGCCCGTCAGACACCGCGTCATTCAAACGCACCCAGAAACCGGTAGGAAAGTCATCTTTGTCAATGCGCTGTTTACCGCCCACATCGAAGGATTGTCGCCACTGGAGTCCTCTGAGGTGCTTCGCTTTCTTTACCAGCATAGCGTCCTGCCGGAGCACACCTGCCGCTTTAACTGGCGACAAAATAGCATTGTGTTATGGGATAATCGCAGCACTCAACACAAGCCAGTTAACGACTTTTTACCCGCAAGGCGAGCGCTGCATCGTGTCGTGAGTGAGGGTGATCAACCCTACTGATTACGTGGCCTCTTGCAGGTAGCTTTCAACCTCGCGTTTCACCATGGGTGCAAAAAGGTAAAGCGCAATGAGATTGGGTATCGCGATGAGGAAGATCATCGCATCGGAGAAGTCGAGTACGGCCCTCAACTCGAGCACGCATCCGAGCGCAAAAAACGTAAGAAAAGTTGCTTGGAAGGCAATGGTGCGCCACTTGCCAATACCCACTAAGTAATTCCATGCAGTGAGCCCGTAATACGACCACGCCAATGCGGTTGAGAAGGCGAATAGTACGGCCGCGCAGGCAATAAGGTAGGGAGCCCAAGGCAAGTGATAGGCAAAGGCTGCTGACGTGAGCTCGATACCTGCAAGTTCACCACCCATTAGTCCATTCGGAACCGCGGTTGTTAGGATGACCAGCGAGCTCAATGTGAGTACCACCACAGTGTCGATAAAGGGCTCGAGTAATCCAACGAGCCCCTCGGATGCTGGCTCTTTCGTTTTCACCGCAGAGTGTGCGATGGATGCAGAGCCCAAACCGGCCTCATTGGAAAATAGTGCGCGTTGGAAGCCGATGATCAACGCGCCCAGCGCCCCACCCGCCATGGCGTCGCTGCCAAAGGCACCGGACACGGCGCTCGCAATAGCCGCGGGAATATTCTCCCAGCTCATACTGATGATGACCAAGCAGCCTAAAATATAGATGCCCGCCATAAAGGGAACGATGATCGCCGCCGCGCGTGCAATCGATGTGATGCCCCCAATAATGACCATGCCGACAATGGCAGCCAGGACAATCCCAAAGGCTAAGGAGTAATCGACGAGGAAACTGGCCTCGCCACCGGTGATCACCAGCATCTGTTGATAGGCTTGATTGGACTGAAACATGTTGCCCACGCCAAAGCAGCCCACCACGAGTGCGAGCGCGTAGAGCATTCCGAGGCTCCGTCCGACTTTTGGCCAATGGCGCTCTTTAAAATAGGCGTCGAGATAGTACATTGGACCACCCGATACGGTACCGTCTGGATGAACGCGCCGGTATTTCACACCCAAGGTGCATTCAATCAGTTTTGTGGACATGGATAAAAAGCCTGCGACGAATAGCCAAAACGCTGCGCCCGCGCCGCCGAGACTAATGGCGACTGCAACGCCGCCAATGTTGCCCACGCCCACGGTGCCCGATATAGCGGTTGCAAGCGCTCGAAAGTGACTGATTTCACCCTCAGCAGAGGGGTCTTTAAAGTCCCCTCTGACGTGCCGAAACGCCAGCCAAAACCCGCGAATATTGATAAATCGAAGGTAGAAAGTAAAAAACAAGGCACCGATCGCAAGCCACAGCACCACGAGAGGCACATCTTGCCCGAATAGAGGGATGGCAAAAAAAACGAAACTGGATAAAGCGCTCGCCAGAGGCGCCATGAATGCATCAATTGACGCGGCTAGCGTATCCATTATTTTCTCTTCCTAAGCATGATTTAAAATTTGTAAACGCGGTAATTAAGGCTTGTGGCGTAGCTCGCGGGCTGCGCCTATTGCAATCCCTACACCAATCCAGACGGCTTCTTGAGTGAGCACGAAAAGCACTGCACCGAAGGTGATTCCCATCCCGATAAAAAACCCTTGCGGGGGTCTGAATTTGTCCTTACTCATATTTCATCTTACATTGCGTCCAAGGTGGCACCGGTTTTAGTTCGGTGAGTATGACACTGAGCATGAGACTTTCTCTAGTCAAGTTACTTGCAGGCTTAGCCACTGTGACGGCACACAAACGAGGAGTTGGGAGCGTTGGCATTAAAAATAATAGCCTGGATGAATTTTACCCTTGCGCTTGCGGGGCTGCTTAAGTTTTTGCCGATTACCTATCTGTTCGTCTTATCGGCTTGGCGCCCACCGTTGGACTCGGACCTTATTTGGTCTGTTGATCTCATTTCAGACACTTATTTGATTGTTCTTGTGTGGCTGGCTGTTGCCTTTGGATTGAAGAAGGCAAGTGGTCGCGCGATGATTTTGCCGTGGCGCTAATCGCGCTTTAGCATTTCGGGTCGCACTCTCCCTGACTCGTTACTGTGCAGTGGCACATGTCGCCCGCACCTTTTTTCTGCTAGTGTCCATCGTGCCGGATTCGGTGAATTCCTTAGCGTTTTGAGGCAATGCGCGCTGGAGTTACTTCGTTAATATTGCTTTAGTGATCTAATGATTAATTCTGGTCGTTTCTCAAATTGGCTTTTGATCGTCCCCGTGACGCTTTTTGTTTTCTTGGTCTGGGATGCCGCTTCACGATCATTTGTCGCACAGCAGGCTGTTGAAGAGCAGTTCCGGCTGGGCTTCGTGGCGGACGGATCGCGGCGAGAGGGTATGCGCGATCTATTAGGGCGCGACGTTCGAACAGCACTCATGTATTCCTTACACAGTGTGTCAGATGTTCAAGCGCTGGAAACCGATGCGGCGCGATTTGAACGATTGGATGAGACCCTCGGAGAACTCGGGTTCTCGTTGCGCAATTCGCGCTACGACTTTTTTGAGGCTTACTTGGTTGAGTCCACTCCCAGCCAACAACTGATTCTGCGAGGTCGCTACCCCACACAGACCAACCTTGTGGGCGTCGATGTCTCCGATTCGAAGCTTTTCGCACACGTGAATGTTTCTCAGGCAGAACTTTTTGATCAAGCCTCGACGATATCGCAGGTCACCTCGCCTGATGATTTACTGTTAATCGGCACTCCCCAGACGGTTCTTTTTGATGCTCAACTTATTTTGCAGGGTGACGAGAATCTTTCCAGTTGGTTTCTTGCGTTTCGAATTGGGTTTTCAGACTTAAATCGGAGTGTTGACCTTATTGGTCAACAAATGTCGGGTGGTGCAACACCGCTTCGTATCATCAGTATCGACAAAAAAACTGAAGCCTGTCTTTCGGTATGGGAGGTAGGCGTCGGCTCGTTAGACTGCAACACAGCGACATTATCTGAGCCCGTTCAATACCGCTCGAACTATAACTACGCAAGTGCAAATGATCTGACGTACACCATCTTTCAGCCCAGTGACGTTTATCGTGCTGCACGCACATCCACTTTGGCACAAGAGCCGATTTGGCTTAGGTTAATGCCAGCGGGTTTGGCGTTGCTGCTGCTCGTCACGATATTGAGCTATTTCCGCTACCGGCAGCAAAATGAGTCGCTGCAGGATTCTTTCTCTCGCTCTATGTCGGACAAAGACTCGCTCAATGGGTCCATACATGAGGTCCTCTCGGCACACTTGGACGTCATGAGCCGCTTCACGTTTGCCATGCGGGCTGAAGACATACCTCAGGGAAACCGACGCTACTTTGATTTGGCCATTAACGAATTCATGCAGGCTCAGCTGAGGCTCAATACGCTGATTCTTCAGCAACCCCCAGATAATCTGACCGCGTCTCAGGATTCGCCTGGAGTTGATCTGCAAGAGGTTGCAGAGCTTGCCCAGATGGTCTTGGATGTCTCAACCCTAGACTCGTCAATAGACACTAAATTGTTTGTTTCTGAGGACTTACCTAAACAGATCAAAGGCTTCCCAAGCAGCATCCACACAGCTGTTATAGCGGCGATTTTTTTGTCGTCAGAGGGTACGGACGATGGTGCGATAGAGGTTTCGTTGTGGTCGGAAAAAGTGGCAGGACAAACCTGTGCGTTTTTACGGATTAGTGACACGGGGGTAGGTTGGGGTGATATGTCTCTGAACGCGCAGTCTGTGACGACGACAGAACAGGGCCGACTGCCCGTGACCGACGGTGTGACACGTCAAGCACTCCTTACTTGTTTGCAGTACTCAGGAACGAGCCTCATCAAACAGTCAGAAACTGAGGCGGGTAATGAGTATGTACTGCAATTGTGTAATTCGGCGCCTATTGACGGTTGAGTGAGTGGTTTCGAGTGTTTGCAAAGTTGAGCGCAGTCTCCGTCCACCAAAGCAGCGTCATTCGACTCATCGAAACCCGATGCACCCACGCGTCAGCCATGCACTGACCGCAGGCAGCGGGATATACTTCACGCTTCCGGCGCTTCCGGCGCTTCCGGCGCTTCCGGCGCTTCCGGCGCTTCCGGCGCTTCCGGCGCTTCCGGCGCTTCCGGCACCTCAGATACACGGGCCCATTCTAAAGAGCGTGTCAAAAATCCAATCTTTACCTTCATCTTGAGTGTGTCTGCAGTGGGTAAGGACAACTCCACGCGCTTGTAGCTCCCCAGTTGTGGGACGAACACTTGGCCAGTCCAGCGACCTTTTTGCTCCCCGACCGTGACCTCTTTGAGGACTGCAAAGCCAATGCTCGACGGGTCGTTGTCATTGCGAACAGCAAGACCGTTCCCTGCCGCTGATGTGACTTCAATCCAGACTGGGTCTTTTGGGTGTTGCCAAAAGCCTGAAATACCTTCGGCGCTACAAAGACTGGATACCAGTAAAAGTGTAAGCGGAAAAATGGCTTTAAGCATAATGGTCTAGATCAGTTTTGAATTTGTTTACGATAAGTGAGGTTTGGAATCGCTCGGTGGTGTGACGGTTGGCGCCTGACTCTCTCCTGAAGTTAAAAGCTCGTTGGAGATTCTCACGATATTTTAAGAGCGTAAGAACGCCTTATTCCTTGATTGTGGTACCAGAGGCCGGACTCGAACCGGCACGCTTTTAAGGGCGGGGGATTTTGAATCCCCTGTGTCTACCAATTTCACCACTCTGGCATGAGGCTAGGCCGTACAGGCGCCGGAGTATATCAGCTCGGGCTGATTCGGCAATGAAAGGATCGCTATAATTACGTGTAGCTTGTATACTCCCGCGCAATCTGGCGCAGGGTATACTCCATTGCGCTGTTTTCTGAGTATCTTGAGGGAGAAAAGACATGGCAATGAAGCTTGTCCGAAAGACCGCTGACTACAAAATCTTCTTGCGTGGAGATAACCGCTACGCCGTTCAAGACGCAAGTGGTAAGCCCGTCAACGGTGAAGAGAAAGTCAATATTTTAATCGCTGAAGACCTGGTTAAGGTGACAGCGCCTCAAGAGGTTGAACCCGAAGTTGTAGAGGAAGCCCCTGCTGAGGAGCCTGCTGAAGAGGAAGCCCCTGCCGAGGAGCCTGCTGTAGAGGAAGCTCCTGCTGAAGAGGAAGCCCCCGCCGAGGAGCCTGCTGAAGAGGAAGCCCCCGCCGAGGAGCCTGCTGAAGAGGAAGCCCCAGCCGAGGAGCCTGCTGAAGAGGAAGCCCCTGCTGAAGAGGAAGCTCCTGCAGAAGAGGAAGCTCCTGCAGAAGATGCAGAAGAAAAGAAAGACTGAGCGCTTTTTAGCGC